>FUFK010043614.1_pt1 | contig 44505 bp, 46 predicted proteins | sample 1021851 | NCBI WGS metagenome assembly FUFK01 (sample SAMEA51879418, study PRJEB19060) | metagenome
TATCATGCGGAGTTGGGAATCATTTCCCTCCATCTGAGACATGCTGGTTGGACGATATTTCTCCGTCCAGTCCTCGATGGCCCCGACTACGCTCACGTTACTTTGCTATCTTGGAGCCTCTTGAAGATTGGTGGACTTATACTACTGGAAATGTGATTAATTCAGAACAATTCTTGCATGGTTCCGTTAGTCATTCGAGTTAGAATCTCGTCGACCAAGGCTCGGACCTGTAATTGGTCGTCTCTACGCCTAATCGTCACACTACCGTCTTCCAGAGAGGTATGGTCGACGGTCAATGCCCAAGGTACTCCAATTTCATCAGCGCGTGCGTATCTACGGCCAATCGATTTGCTTGTGTCCATTTCAGCCCTAGAATGAGGAAGCGCGTTTATCGCTGAAGTAATCTCTTTGGCTAATTCAGGCATTCCTTCTTTGTCGAATAATGGTAGTACCACGCAGTCGACACTCGATATTCCTTCTGAGAGTCTTAGGAATGTGTAAGCCTCTCCTTCCTTTTCGGCTTCTTCGTAAGCGTGATCGAGTATGCTCCATATGATTCGATCAATACCGAATGCAGGTTCGATTACATGAGGTGTGAACCATTCGCCGCTAATGTTAACGGTCTCAATTCTTCTTTCCACCATGCCTTCCTCTATGGTTACTGAACTTCCGTTTTCCAATGTCAATTCAAATGGTAATGAATCTGGTAAATCGGTCAGAGACTCTAGAGCAGCAACTACAGCGCCCGCATCTCCCCTGAAGGTTGGGCCGATTACTGCACCATTGGGTGCTAGTCTATCTTTAGTCTGCGAACGAGGTTCAGCAAATTGCCTCCACGCTCTGAGTGACTTAGATTTAGAATGAGCCTCGTGACTCTCTAGGTCGTGGCAAGTTCGGTTAGCGATTCCGACACACTCTAACCAACCATGTTCTCCATGAATTTCGCAATCCCAGCAATCTTCTGCATAGTGTGCCATTTCGGTACTAGCGTGTTGACGGAATCGAATTTTCGCAGGTTTAACTCCTACTTCTATCAAGAAATCCCAGGTTCTAGCCAAAAACCATGCAACGGTCGGATGGCGTATGATTCCAGCATCTAGGGCTGCCCCGAAACTCATTCGCGACTCTCCAGCGTGAGGGCCATCCGGGTCCGGTACCAGTGCTATAATCTCCGTTCTGCGGTTTAAGTCGGTGACAGGAGGATTTTCTGGGTCGATGAAATACTCTAGCTCTGCCATGTTAAATTCTCTTAGTCGAATCATTCCTTGTCTGGGGCTAATTTCGTTTCTGTAACCCCTACCGGTTTGTATTGCGCCAAAGGGTAACTTTTGTCTGAAATGTCGGTATAATGCTGGGTATAACATGAACATACCTTGTGCGGTTTCAGGCCTCATGTAGGCAGTTCTGCCACTGCTCATTGCACCGACGGTTGTGGAGAACATCAGATCCATAGGTTGAGCAGGCGTCCATTCTCTTTCGGAACAGGATGGGCATTCGATGCCCTTTGATAGTAAGTTATCTATTTCATCAGAGTTCAGTGAATCTGCATTAGGGTGTAGATGCTCTACTAGGTGGTCTGCGCGAAATATTGAGCCACAGGCCTTGCACTCGGTCATCAGGTCGTTGAATTCCCCAACATGGCCACTAGCTACGAGTACAGACTCGGGGGTAATTGTTGGAGAATCGATTTCAACAATATCTCCATGACTCAACCAATGATCTACCCATTTTTGAGTCAGGCGCCGTTTTATTGCAGCACCAACGGGCCCGTAGTCGATTAATCCAGATACACCGCCGTAAATATCGAATGCAGGGAGTACAACCCCTCGACGCCTCAGCATCGCGGACAACCTCTCTAGTCTACGCTCGTCAGACATATCCAACAGCGTGGGGAGTATTCATCTGTCTTTCAAGCCATCCGCAAGTGACTGACTTACAAGGCTAAATTTACTACCCCTAAAAATCGCATCAAATCACAAAAAATATAAATTTTTGAACATATTTTGCCCTTTTCAGTACATTGTACTGTTTATTCTTCCAAACGAAGTGTTCATGTACGGAATTATTCCCCTGTCGGGACATAGTGTGAGGGGAAGTAATGCCCAAAATAGAGTATGTAGAGGATTCTTGGGAAACCGAGCAACTGCTCGAGAGCCTGTCCCCACCCGTACGAAATTGGTTCAAGGATAAATTTCCTGACTTCACAGATCCACAAAAACTAGCAATACCTAGGATACTTAATGGCGAACATTTACTGCTATGTTCACCAACGGGATCTGGAAAAACCCTGACTGCGTTCCTATCAATCATTGATGATCTAGTACGTCGTTCATTGGATGGAAGTTTGGATAAATCCGTTCAATGCATTTACATTTCACCTATCAAAGCGCTAGCCAATGATATCCAGAAAAACCTCATAGGGCCTTTGACAGAAATTCGTGAAAAATATCTTCCAAGCAGGGCAAAGGAAATCAAAGTAGGGCTGCGAACAGGCGACACTCCCCAAAAAGAAAGAGAAAGGATGCTAAGGGCACCTCCTCACATTTTGATTACCACCCCAGAATCTCTCGGTTTGGCTCTTGCATCGAAGAGGTTCAGGCCATTATTGAATGACATGAAATGGATGGTAATCGATGAGATGCATTCATTGGTGCCAACCAAGAGAGGGACTCATCTTGCCTTGAGTCTCGCATTAATGGACAACGTAATCGAATCGGATGTCCAAAGGATAGGGATTTCAGCTACTATGGAGCCTCTAGAGGCAGTTGCGGAATTTTTGGTAGCTTCCGATTCAAGGGAGAGTGATACTGAGCCTCAACATGTTGCAATCGCTAAGGTATCCGGTGCCCGAAAATTAGATCTCGACATTATTTTACCAACTCCTAGATTCTCTTCATTACCAATAAAGGAGGTTCTCGAACATAATGTTGAGCGGATTAAGGAAATTGTTGAGGCTCATACAACTACCTTGGTTTTCGTTAACACCAGACAGATGACCGAAACTACTGTTCAGAAATTGAAAATATTAGGCACTGCAGGTGTCGAGGGCCACCACGGTTCAATGGACAAAGCGATTCGTTTAGACGTAGAACAACAGCTAAAGAATGGCCATCTTAGATGTGTTGTTTCATCTTCATCCCTAGAAATGGGTATCGACATAGGTTCAGTAGATTGTGTTGTTCAGGTTGGTAGTCCTGGTTCGATCGCCACAGCCCTGCAAAGAATTGGGCGCGCAGGTCACCAAGTGGGTGGTTTACCTAGAGCTAGATTCCTACCTACATCTCCGCAAGATTTACTTGAATTAGTTGCACTCCAAAACGGTATTCTTAGAGGGTCAATGGATCTTCTAAAATTCCCTGAAAATTCTTTAGATGTTTTAGCTCAATTTATGATTGGTCTAACGATTATTCAAGAATGGGATATCGACGATGGTTATGAGTTAGTAACCGCTGCTTGGCCTTATCGAGCACTACCCTATGACGATTATATCGAGGTTCTAGACCTCCTTGAGGAAGAAAGGCGAGTATGGGTAGATTGGGAAGACAATCGCTTCGGAAAGCGCGGTTATGCTCAGATGATTTACTACACAAATATAGGTACAATTGCTCCCGACAATAATTACCTGGTATTCACATCTGACGGAACTCTAGTTGGTCAACTTTCTAGTGGCTTCGTTGCTAGCCTAAGAAATGGGGATGTGTTCCTTCTTGGAGGTTCTACATACAGAGTATCCAGTGTCCAAGGCACTCGAGTAAACGTGACCTCTGCAACGGGTTACAGACCCACAATCCCATCATGGGCCGGTGAGGCTAATTCTAGAACCAATGAACTGAGTTACGAAGTCCTAGATGTTCTCGAGCGCGCCTCACATATCGTTCGGATGGGGAGAGATGTTCGACCTCTGCTGATGGACGTATATGGCCTCAACAAACCTATTGCTAATGCGTTAGCAAATTATCTCGATGAGCACTGTGCAACAACCTTCCAAGTTCCAAGTAGGGATCGCATAATTGTCGAGCAGGTAGCAGCACCATTACCGACGTATATCGTAACTACTTGCAGAGGTCGGTCTTTCAATCTGGCTCTGGGTTATCTTTTCGCAGGTATTGCAGTTCGAGACAATGTACTGGTCAATGAGATTTCTTTTGATGAAAACGGCTTCATGATAAAGTTAAGCCATGAGGTAGAGATATCAAAAATCCCTGAGTTATTCAGAGATGATTCCAGTCGAGAAGTACTGCAAAGGTACATGCTAGATTCACAATTATTTGCTAAGAGGTTCCGAGAGGTATCTAGTCGCAGTATGCTGAATCCTCGTAGAATTGGGGCTGACGAAGTAAGTCCAAAACAATTCCAAAACCGCGCTGAGCAAATCTTGAAAGCCCATAGACAAATGGAAGATTCCGTCGTCATTCGAGAAGCGATGAATGAGATTATGAACACCGACCTAGAGATGAAAGAATTAACAGATTTCATCGCTAGAATGGATAGTGAAAATGTACGCATTGTTCACAGAAAGGTAAAGATGCCATCCCCTCTTGGAATGACTCTATTCATGTCTTCATTCGAAGACCTGTTGAGTCTTCGAACTCGCGCTTACCTGATTAAAGACATTGACCCAGAAATTCTTCGTAGACTTCTCGGAGCACGTTCCCTTGCTACCGATCTAGACCGTGAACGGCTGGCGAAATACTACCAGGACAAGGTTGCGGTACCAGACTCTCCAGCTGGCTTGCTGAGGTTGATGGACATGGGAGGTGGATTAGAGAAGTCTCTAACCCATCCTTTGTATTCTGAAAAATTGAAGAATGTAGAATTTGACCAGTTAAGAGCTTGGGTTTACGAATTAGCCGAGCGAGGCCTAATTACCAAGGTTCGTAATACAGGTCATGAACAAATCGACGATAAATGGTTCTCGGAAAGAATGGCTGGAGTACACGGCACACTGGGATGTCTGGCCGTATCTGGTGCCGATGAAATGGACGACCTTCGTTCGCTTTACACTGGAGGTTTAACCTTCGAGATGGGTGTTGATTTCAAGGAAGGTCAACCCGCTACTTGGAAGGAGACTTATCTTTCCGACCCTATGGATTGTCTAAGGCTCAAATTGCTTGATATGCTTGGATCCGAAGGCCCTCGTACTTTAGATAAATTAGCAGCCAGATTACCCTTCCCGCGAGGTCAGGTAGAATCGGTACTACAAGAACTAGAAATGAGAAATCTCGTTTCGATTGGTTTCTTCACTCAAACGGAAGATGGTGAGTACATCCTACGGGTTGATGAATATCGAATAACAGGCGGGCAGGTAGAAGTAGTAGATTATCGAACACTGCAGACCTTGATTCTCCACAAATCGTTCTCTCAATATGAAGAACCTGCTGATGCGATTAGGAATCTTATTTTGGTACAACGAAGGGACGAAATGTTGCATCGTGTAAAGGATTACAGATTCCGTGATTGGAAGGACATTAAACACGATCCAGATGTCATTAATGGTAGATTATTGCACAATCGTGTTGGGTATACAATGGAAGATCAACTTCCATTGGTTCTAGGGCTAAGGGGTGACCCTTGGCTTGGTCCTTTAGAAGAAGAATTGTTGGAGAAGATTCCTAAAGATGGAATGAGTCGAATGGAATTATTCGACGGTTATCCAAAAGGCAAAGAAAATGCTCATGTCCAAAGGTCATTGAAGAGTGCTCTTTCCAATCTAGAAAGGCAACTAGTCATTGGTAAGAAATACATCGAGTTACCTAATCGAAAGCGTTCACTCGCAGTATTCCATCGAATTCATGAAAGAGTCAAGCCGATGAAATTCGACGAGGCCGTGAAGACCCTTATTGAGAGAATTGGACCTGTCCGATTGCACACTTTGAGATTCTTTGTTTCCCGACCGGTTGAGGAATTAGCCGAGACACTTCGCGATTTGGAAAATGCCGGAAAAATCGCTCGCGTAGTCGCTCTTCAACCCGATCCTACCGACTATTATTCCAGCCATGAAGACGCAGAGAAACTACTCTCGCCAATGGCAGAAGACCGCAAAATGAGAATAGTATCCCAATCCGACCCATTCTGCTCCAGATTTATTCAAGAAGTTCGGCTGATGTTGAAACAGGGTTGGTATCATCCCGTTTTCAAGGGGGTAGATCCAGTAGGTAGAATTCTTATGTTCGTGGTAAATGATTACCTAGAAATCAAAGATATCAATATCCCACATTCATATCTAGATGAGTTCAAAGACACCTTTGATGAATTGCTAGAAAATTATCGTGATAGGTTAATCGATGTCTCTGTTATTCACGCATTCAACGGTGTGCCAGTACATGATTGCGATGAAAATGTGCAACAAATTCTTTCCGACCTAGGCTTTGAGTCAATGGGGGACGGAGAGAGGTACATCAGAGGTGGAATAGTAGATCCAATGCCTCGAAAGAAGATTAATAGAATTCTATTCCACCATCACTCCCTTCATCAAAAAACTCGACATGAAAATGAAACAATCGCACTAGACTATCTAAATGAATTAAGAGACGATTTCGCATTACGTGGACGATGTGAAATGTTCCGTGTTGACCTAAAATCGATGGCGGCTGCCCAGCAATTACACCAAGGAACCAATCTTAGAGGTCACTTGGTGTGGGCAAAAATGCCTCACTTCCAAAAGTTGTTGACCATCAGAAATGTACAAGCCCCAGAAGAAGACGAGGATATCTTGCAATTCTTCAGGGAACATCACGACCCTGCGATTTTCATGGAGCGCCATGCAATGCGTCGTGGTGAATTCCGCAAACTAATCTCTCCATTGGTCCGAAGCGGACACCTTGTACAGGATTATCGAGGTGGTTTCAAGGCGGTGGAGCCAATAATAACCACAGATTTATGGGAAGTTAAGCGAGATTATTTGCGCGACCTAGTGAAAGATTACCCTGTCATCACTTTGAAGCAAGTTGAGAGGTTAGCTGGCTCTCCTTTCTCGGCAGAAGAAATATCGGATGTTATGCGAGAATTCGAGGAAGATGGAACGCTTATCAAAGGATTCCTTGTAGACGATATGCACGATGTTTGTTGGGGTCGTCATGATCTGTTAGAAGGGTCAGATGCACTAACTAAAACTCGAGATCTGGTCATCCCTCCTTCTGATCCACTCATTCACTACTATGGTAGTTTATTGAGGGAGAGATTCGGATATGGGTCAGCATATCTCGTATTCCATAGAGAGGAACCCGTGGCGGCCTTCAAGGCTAATACTAGAGAAGGCGTAATTCATATCACTGATTTCGTTGGTGATTCTGATTTAGAAAAAGAAGCACTGAGAGTAATGAAAGAATTTGCTTGGGAGCATGATATGCCCCTGAAAGGAAAGCTCTACGAGAGATTAAGAAGTCGTTGAAGAATTACCTTTTCCTCTCAATTGTTTAGGTAATAATTGCATAATATTTCTGTGTAATTCAGGTAATAAATCGAATAGTGCAATTGCCAATAGAAACATCGCAAAAAGGCTAGCGGCCTTTGCAGCATAACTGTGAGAGAAATCGAACATATCCAAACCTAAGAATTGCCAATTTCGATAGTTGTCGGTTAACCATACAATTCCAGCGTTACGGAAGGTGTTCAGAATGTGTATGGTTGGAACTGAAATCAATAAACCACGAAATCTTCGATTCCAAGGGACGGTTTGTAGCGCCACTATTGCCCCTACAAAGATAATCATTGATTGTAGACCGGAGCAACTTAGGATGAACCCAATATTTACTTCCTCACCGGTAGAATGGTACATTGGGATGAAGAATCCTCCATCACCTAGAGGTTGGGTAAGAAGCAACATACTTCCATCCCAATCGCTCAATGGGACCTCTCCTCCATCGTGTAAATCAACCATTACTTCCCCCATTGTGTAGGATCCTAATCCAACGAATTCTAACATCCACTCAGCACTATGTGCTGTTAGCATAACGAAAGCGATGTTTAGGTATGGGATACAGTATACTACGTGGTAGGGGATCATTGACCAAGCAACCATGCCACGTAGCCAGACTATGGATTGTCTGGTATCTTCGGTCAAAAGGCTAGACCTTTGGGTTTCAAGCACAGCAAGAAAAATCCCTCCAGGTAAGGCTCCTGCAGTCATTATGATTAGAACAGGGTCTCCAATTTTCACATAATATTCCGATAGTAGGTAAATGAACAGGCCTAGAAATACCCAACCAGCACCTGCAATTTGCCCAGACCATTTAGCATTAGAATTAGAAAAAGAAGTGGCTAGAAAGGCCATTCCTAATATTCCGATTAGTAATCTAAGTGCTTCCCCAGAGGTGCCAATTGAGACGGCAATGGCTTCCAAAGCGACTCCTACAGGCTCCTCCATCGAATCGACTCCAGCCATCAACTCGTAAATATGATGCCCTCGCCGGTTTGCTTTGGGAGACACATGGGCTTCGATTTCGAATCATTCGCTGAGGGTTATCTCAGTGATTTGCGAAGAACCCTTTCTGAGGTCTCCAAATCCCAAATTGAAGCCCTATGGATTGAATTATCTGCAGTTGCGGGGAGAGGAGGTAGTATCCACATGATCGGTAATGGTGGAAGCGCCGCAACACCTTCTCATAGTGCAGGGGATTGGTCCAAAGAACTAGGTATTCCTACCATCGCTCATACGGACAATATATCTTCATTCACTGCATGGGCTAATGATACCGATTACGCAAATGTATTCGCGGGGCAATTGTCCACTTTTGCTAAATCAGGAGACCTTGTTATCGCATATTCCGGTTCAGGTAATTCCGCCAATGTGCTAAACGGAATTTCTGCTGCTAAAGAAGCGGGCTGTAGAACAGCAGCAGTAACCGGTGATTACAACGGTGGAAAGGGCGGTGAATTAGCCCAGATGGTCGACGTCGCAATTATTGTTCCTACTACTTCGATGGAGCGTATTGAAGATATGCAACTAATTATCAATCACATCGTAAAAGAAGCCACCAAAGCCAATAATGAGCAGTGATACAATGCTACCGCCTCATCGCGAGTCTGCGGAATTAACCGCCCCATTGAAACTACTTGACTTACCGAGTGGCAAAAGTTGGGATGGAAGAATTGCCTATCTCGACCGAGATGGCGTAATCAATGTTGGAAGCGAAAACTACGTGAATTCCCCTGCAGAAGTCGAATTGTTGCCAAATGCGGGCTTAGCAATTGGTAATTTGCGCAGGGCGGGATATAGAATAGTTGTGGTGACTAATCAATCACCCATTGGCAGAGGTCATTGGGATTCCGAAAATCTAGACGATATCCATTCGGAAATAAGAAGTAGATTACTACTTGAAGATTCAGATGCTCATCTAGATTTGATATTATTTTCACCATATGCTCCTTGGGAAGGTGCATGGGCAAGAAAGCCCAATTCCGGGATGCTAGAGGCGGGTAGACAACTTATTGACGCCGCCTCATCTAATGCTGATTTCGACAGCATCAAACTCCTTTATGACGCTGAATGGGTCGAAAGGCCTGATGAGTCAACCTCATTCATGGTAGGTGACAGAGGAGTCGATATGGCTGCTGCAGAAAACCACGGAGTCAGGGGGATTCGTTGTGATCCTGACATTGGTATTTCTGGAGTTGTTGATTCAATACTGGGGGGTGTCGCGTGAGCGACACCCATGCGAAAAGTGTCATCCGAATAGGTTTGGATGACACAGACCATGTTGAGTTTGCCTGTACTACCGAACACTTCAACCGATTACTTAACCGATTGATGGAATCGATTGATGAATTCGAGATTATAGAAAGGAGGCTCGTACGGCTTTGGCCCTTCGCTCCGAAGAGAACTAGGGGGAATGCGGCTCTTTCTGCGATTTGTCGAATACATATCAGTAGCCTGATTCAGCTTGAATCAATCTGCCAAGAATTCATCGGAGATTTGGAAAAAGAGATTCTAGGTAGTTACCCTGAGACAGGAGAGAAACCTTCTCCATGTCTAATTTTCACTACCGAAGAAGTTCCCGAATCGTTGTATTGGAAAGCAGTCAGAGGAGAAGTTTCCCTCGAAACTACTCTAGCTAAATTACCCCACTCGACTAAAGTTTACTCTATTGAGGAATATCCCGATGGCATCATCGGTGCATCTGCTGCTATCGCTTGGAATCCTTCCGAAAACTACACTTGGGAATTTATCGCTTGGAGAAAAATTGAGATGATTAGAACAGACAGGGAAGTCTCAATACAAGCCATTGACTCTATGTCAAAACAATTTCCAACCACTTTCGCTAATAGAGATCCAACTACGGGTAGAGGTTTGATTATGCCACGTACTAATTGCCCTGTACTATACGGAATTAGAGCCGAGTCGCCTGAGGAATTACAATCTGCACATGAATTCCTACAAGGTAGGCCAGATGTCGAGGAATGTGACTCCTGGGCGATCCATAGAACCAATCAAGTATCGGATGACCATTTACTAGGTGCAGTAACAGGAATTGTGTCTTCTCAGCCTCTTGAAGTTCAAGGCGGTCATTCCTCGATTGTTGTTTGGACTGGTTTATCGTCACAGACACTAATCGCATTCGCAGAAAGTGGTGATGTCAATACATTGCTAAGGCAATTGTACCCTGGTGATATAATCGAATGGATGGGATTAATCTCGCCCTCGAGTGAAGTACATTTAGAGAGGCTCAGGGTGAAATCAACCAGCCCTAGAATCGTAAAGAGACCGGAATGTTGTGGAAAAGCCATGAGAAGTGCGGGTGTAGGTCAAGGGCTACGATGCAAAGAATGTGGGAAGTTAACGCAAAAAGCTTGGGTTAGTAAATTAGTTTCATTTGAATCTCCACATCAAGGATGGGTTGAACCCAATCCAGCAAATAGAAGGCATTTAGCAAAACCGTTGCAAATAGGTCTACCAACTGCACAGAACAGTCAAGTCTGAGAATTCACTCGCGTGTTTATGGCTGATACTCAAACCATTCTAGCAGTCCTATTGACAATTTCTGCAGGATTGTTGATTTGGTATATCTTGGGATTACGTCAAAAACGGCGAATGAGTGACTCAGAGGATTCAGTAGATTATAGCGGAATGGCAAGGAATCCTGAAAAATTGATGGAACCGGACCAAGAAGCATTGGAAGAATTAGACCGTTTACTTTCCCAAGAGTTCGACTCAGAAGAATGAACTAAGCGAGGGTGAATCCAGATTCTTTCAATTTCAATCTGGTTTCTAGTTCCTCATCGATTAGTTTTCGATAATTCCTAATGCCTTCTTCCCTCAATAACCATACTTGCCTTAATCCTGACAGTTGAGAACCCCTGCTTTTCCATTTTTCTTCATCAGCCGATGGCGATTCATATGCCTTTGAAGTCAGAATCAACCTAGTGTTTTGTGTTGTAGAAATCAAAGTACGTGCCGCCTGTAAATCATCCGCAGGTGCTCGGCCTGAAGATGGGCACCAATCATCAATAACAATCAAATCCGTATCGTCTAATCTATTGATTANGGGTTTCATAGTGTTGACCCTAGTAAGCAAATTTGTACCAAACTCTAGGACAAAAAATCTCTCTAATTGAGATTCATTAAGTCCTGCAAAAATCTCTTGAGTCCTTTGAGGGTCTAACGAATTTCTACCTAACCAAACTACACGAGAATTAGACTGTAATACGTCTACNGCAAGGCTTAGACAAAGGCTAGTACCTCCTATCCCCTCTTCCACTGAAACGTGAACCGGACCGGAATCTAGGTCAAGCATTATTCAGGTTTGAAAAACTCAGGGTGGATTAGCATTACTATTGCTAAATCATCGCCCTTGCTAGTGCAATTGTTTCGTCTACAATTTCACCACTGACTCCAAGGTGACTTGATGGATCGAATAATTGGTCTAATTCTTCTGAGGTAAAGGCACTAGTTACGGCCTCGTCTTCACCACAAATCTCCCGAAGATGGCGATTTTCAGCGACAGCAACCATTGAAGCTGCTCGTAGAATTTCGTGGGCTTGGTCTCTATGAATCCCTTCGTCGACCAATGCTAACATTATNTTCTCTGCCATTACTAGGCCATTTTGAGATTCTATGTTTGCTAACATTCTATCAGCATCAACCACGCATTTACCCATGACTCTGTCTGATTTTGCTAGAATATCATCCAATAGTATCATTGCATGAGATAGGGTAAATCTCTCACTCGAGGAATTAGCTAAATCCCTCTCGTGCCACAATAAAGCATTTTCATATGAAGGNATAATCATTGCACGAACGATTCGTGCTAAACCAGAAGCATTCTCAGCAGTAATTGGATTCCTTTTGTGTGCCATTGTGGATGAACCAACTTGCTTTTCGACGTCAAACCATTCGCCGACTTCGGCAATTTCTGATCTTTGTAGATTCCTTACTTCTTGTAGGAGCTTTTCGACTGATGCGGCAACATTAGCCATCCATCCAACCCACTCGATGTAGCGATCTCTCCCAACCACTTGTGTTGTCGCTACTGGTACCGTTAATCCAAGATGTTGCAGTATTAGTTGTTGCAATTCTTTTGCATTCTCACCTTGCGCTGCCCCTGTCCCTACCGCTCCCAGGAATTTTCCTGTTATCGCTCTCGATTCCAATTCATCTAACCTTACTAGATGTCTTCTGAACTCATCCACGAAAACTGCGATTTTTAGGCCGAAAGTAATCGGTACAGCGGCTTGCCCGTGAGTTCTACCTAGCATTACAGTATCTCTTTCTCTCTCTGCTAAATCACATAGAGTGGCTAGTAGTGTCTTCAAACTCTGTCTTTGTAATTTGATAGAATCTCTAATCTGTAGGGCTACTGCAGAATCTACAATATCGTTACTTGTTGCACCTAAATGAATGCACCAAGCCGCCTCCCCCGCCTTTTCCGCCATAGCCTTTGTTAGTGCCATGATATCGTGTCTTGTTTCAGCTTCTATTTCGTCTACTCTATCCGCAGTTACAATGCCTGGGTCTGAGATGTCAGCAACCATATCGTAGTGTTCAGCGGATACTCGACCAAGTTGGCAATGAGCCCATACAAGCGCTCTTTCTACCTCTAATTGTCTACTGTGTCGACCTTCTCTCGACCAGATTTCTTTAGCCTCGGGTCGTCCATATCGGTAATCCAGCGGTGAGACAGACACTGCGTTCCCCGTGTTCCGCCGACTTGACTACCCCCCTTGAGGCTAGCGGATGAGAAAAGTCATAAAAAAACAATACAATTAAGATAAATCTGCTGAATCTAGAATCCAAGAGCCTCTATTTCCTTTCCAGTTAGAATGCCCTGAAACCGCGATTCGTTGGCTCATATGTGGGGCGTCAACAACGATTGTCTCAAACTCCCCTCCCTCTCCATCTAAGTTGAACCTAAATATATTTGAAATTCTAGTGAGTTCCTCTAGTGATTGTTGGGTGATTTTCTTACCTAGCCATTCCTCTCCCAAACCATCAGTAGATACTGAAACTATTCTAACATCAAATCCATGCTCAATTAGTGAATGCATATGTTCCTCGGGGTCATGGTGCCATAGTGGACAGTATGAGATCAATCCTAATTTTTCACACATACGCTCAATTCGAGTTTTTTGGTAATCTGAACGGAGTGCTCCGACCACTAACGCATCAATTTCTAGGTCTCCAGTTTGGAGTACTAAATCAGCAGGGAAACTAATCGAATCTGTATCGTGTTTTACCTTGTCAAAAGCAACTTTTACATCAGTTTCCCCTCTGATACCATATTCTAGGTCTTCGATTTCGTCGTTTTCTGTTCCATCAGATAATATAGGCAACCATGAGGTTCCAATCGAATGGGCTTGAAGACCTGCGAGGGANGTGTTTGGTAGTTGAAACATCATCGAGTCATCGCTAGTTATGTGAACAGTGACCATAGCTTCGACTTTCCAGCCTTGCATGATTGCCCACCAGCAGGCATAGGTGGAATCCTTCCCACCCGAAGACAGAACTGCTACACGCATGTTCTTCGGATATCGCATATATCCATCAATTAGACTATTCACCCATCACAAAATATGGGCTGTTTATGTTACATGATTTTTAGCAATCATGAGACAAGGTACCGGTCAAGGTTGATAAGAGGCCGGCTTAGGACTTAACCCGATAGTTATGCAGCCGAGCGGACGAGGATATGACCATGGAGTATCTACCTTCTCACCTGATGGACGATTGTATCAAGTGGAGTACGCTCGTGAATCTGTAAAAAGAGGAACAACTACAGTTGGTCTAAAGTTCCGAGATGGAGTTGTTTTAATTGTCGATAAAAGAATCTCCAGCAAGTTGGTAATCATCGATTCTATAGAAAAAATGTATCAAATCGATGACCACGTAGGATTCACCACATCTGGACTAGTTGCAGACGCCCGCCAATTAGTCGATAGGGCTCGTGTGCAATGTCAAGTAAATCGAATGACCTACGGGGATGCAATTCCGGTTACTACATTGGTCAAGAAAATGTGTGATTACATGCAATCATTCACTCAATACGGTGGAGCTAGACCGTTTGGAACCGCTCTACTAATCGCTGGAGTAGACTCTGATGGAGTGCATCTGTTTGAAACTGATCCATCTGGAGCATACCAATCATATCACGCTGGCGCAATAGGTCGAGGAAGGTCTACTGTAATCGACCATTTTGAGGCAAACTGGAAGGCAAATATGACTCAAAATGCCGCTATCAAGATGGGGCTTGAAGCCCTCAGGGAGTCGATTGATGAAGATTTGAATCACGACGCAGTTGAGATAGCAATCGTAGATGGTAATGGTTATGCAAAGATGAGCAAAGAAGACACATTGGCCCATCTTGATAAACTAAGTTGATTGGGAATATTATCCCGATTGCTCTAAGGGCTTAGGCGAGGCTCGCCGTTCATGGTAAGTCTTGATGACGCAGTCATTGCCCGCCTCGAAAAAGGCGGGAATAGATATGAAATCCTCGTTGACCCGGAACTGGTGACTCAGTGGAAAGAGGACAATAATTCCGTTGAAATGGAGGACATGTTGGCTACTAGCGAAATATGGTCAGATGTTAAGGCCGGAGATAGGCCTACGGCTGATGCTTTGGAGAATATTTTTGGCAGCACGGATTTACACACTTGTGTAAAGAAAATACTAGGTGAAGGAAGCATACAACTGACTACCGTTCAAAGAAAGCAAATGATAGAGGACAAACGCAAACAAATTATCAATGCAATAGCGACCACTGCTACCGACCCGAAAACACGTGGTCCTCATCCGCCTACTAGGATTGAAAACGCGTTATCAGAGGCTAGATTTAGCGTCGATCCTTTCCTTTCAGTTGAACGTCAGGTACAAGACGCAGTAGACGCTATTCGATCATTAATCCCTCTGCAATTCATTACTGTAAGGTTGGCTTTTCGAATTCAAGGAAAGGACTACGGAGGAGTACACCAATTACTCAGAGATTCTATACAACGTGAAGAATGGCTTTCAGATGGCTCTTGGGCTTGTGTGGTAGAATGCCCCGGTGGGATGAAATCAGATCTAATTAGCAGGGTCTCAAAACGTTCCTCGGGATTAGATGTGAAAGAATTAGATTAAGCAGCCAACTTTCTACACACCGTAGGTGTGAGCATATACGGTTATGAAGGGTGGGTCGGTCGCGCGGCCCGATAACATGAGTGGAGACAACGGCGCGGACGGACCGCGCAGATCCCGACAAGCACCCCTGCTTGTCGCCCCTGGGGACGACCTAGGCGATTCTGGGGAGTACGAAGCCGGACATGGTGTTCTTGCCATAAACGGTCGGTTGCGTGCTTTGAAGCAAGGAAGAATGAACAACCGAGGCGGAACTGTCTCGATCGAGCCACGACGTACTGCGTATGTCCCGCGGCCAAGTGACCTCGTGGTAGGCTACATCGAAGGATGCACCAGCAATATCTGGTTCGTCGACATAGGTGGGCCATTCAATGCCATTTTACCAATGAGTCTTGGGCCATCTAAGGCAGAATTTGGTGGAATCAGAAAGGTTCTCGATATAGGAGATGCAATCCTTTGTCGAGTTCAAGAGGTAGAAGAAAATCATTCTAGCGTTGTGACGATGAAAGGTATGGGTCTGCGTGCAATTCGCTCTGGAAGCGTTGAAGAAATTGATCCACACTTACTTGGTAGACTTATTGGCCGAGGTGGTAATAATCTACGCCAACTCAAAGAAGATACAGAGTGTAGAATCGTCGCTGGAGACAACGGCCGAGTTTGGTTGGATGGTGACCTTGCTGGAATTATCAACGCTAGAGACAGACTCAACGCTTTGTTAACCGAAGCAAAAATTGATGATTTTGGAGTTGATGCCTGATGGGCGGCTATGGAGATGTACAGTGTATTGATGAAAACGGAATNAGACTTGATGGTCGAACCAAAGATGAGGTTAGGCCAGTGTCAATTGAAACTGGAGTGGTTCCGGTAGCCGATGGCTCCGCTAGAATCCGGTGGGGGCTGAATGACTGTATCGCAGCCGTTTACGGGCCTATGGAGGCACACCCGAGGAAGATTCAGCGACAAGATCGAGCTGTATTGGACGTTAGATACAATATGGCACCATTCTCGACAACCGACAGGATCCGTCCTGGATTCAACCGACGCAGCAGAGAAATTTCCAAAGTAACAGCCGAAGCACTGGAAAGTGTAGTGCTAACAGAATTGTACCCTCGAAGCAAGATTCGAGTTGAAATCGAAATTATTTGTGCCGAGGCAGGAACAAGGTGTGCAGGAATCACTGCAGCATCAGTCGCTCTTGCTCATGCAGGTATACCAATGACAGACATGGTAGTGTCGGTTGCAAGTGGCAAGGTGCATGACATCGTAGTTTGTGACCTGAATAAGGAAGAAGATAACTATGGTGAAGCAGATCTACCAATGGGTATTCTACCAAATACCGGAGAATTAGTTTTCCTGCAAATGGATGGAGACTTATCCCCGGAGCAATTCCAACAGGCTTGGGATTACAATATGGAAGCAGCAGAAGTAATTCACAAAGAAATGGTTCGCGCCCTAAAGGGAGGTGATGAGTGATGAGTATACCCCTAGTCCCTAATCTACTCCGTGCTCACCTAGCAGAATTAGCAGCTGAAGATAAGAGACACGACGGCCGTGGACAATTCCAAGGTCGCCATGTCGAGCTCGAGGTCAATTGTCTACCTCGTGCAGAAGGATCAGCTAGGGTCAGGATGGGAGATACTATCGTCTTGGCGGGGGTTAAGTTCCAGATTATGACTCCATATCCAGACCGACCTAATGAAGGTGGGCTGATGTGCAGTGCAGAGGTAAGGCCGGTTGCAGGACGCAATTGGGAAGCAGGCCCTCCAAGTGCCGAATCTATTGAATTAGGTCGAGTAGTTGATAGAGGGATTCGTGAATCTGGTTGCATAAACACAAAGGATTTGTGTATCATTCCAGGAGAAAAAGCCTGGCAGGTAATTCTCGATGTGTTTGCCGTATCCGACGACGGTAACCTGTTCGATGCCTTTGGACTAGCAGCAATTGCCGCACTAAGAAATGCTACCGTTCCAGCGGAGAGATTTGAGGTTGGAGAAGATATGCCTCTCGANGTNTCNAAGACGCCGATAATGTGTTCNTATCACAAGGTCGGTGGTCGNTTTGTTTATGATGCNGATAANAGGGAAGAATTAGGNGGNGATGAAAGAATCCACATCACCCTTGGTGATGATGATCATGTTCATTCATTGCAGAAGGGTCTAAAGGGAATCTTCACGGCCGCCGAATTCGCCGAGATCAACGAACAGGCTCGTTCAAGGTGCGCCGAACTCAGAGATATGGTAAACAACGCATTGGAAGGTGAGTGAAATGGCAAAGAGAACACAGAAGGCTGGTGCTACCGCTAAGTATGGCTCAAGATACGGTGTAAGTGTTCGTAGAAGAGCGGGTGCTGCTCTTAAGAAAAAGTCGCGAAATTACACTTGTCCAGTTTGTCATTATCAAAAGGTCAGCCGAGCAGTAGCGGGTATCTGGGAATGCAGGAAGTGTGGGCACAAGTTTTCTGGCGGAGTATGGGAACCTTTCACTCGTGCAACAGATGCTAACACAAGGGTAACTCGACGTGGAATGGAAGGTGCTACTGCGACCGATATGACAGTAATCGCACAACAGGCTGCTTTGGATTATGAGCGACAACTAGCCGGTGAAGAAAGTGTCAGCGACGAAGAAGAGTGATTCCGTAACACTCACTTTGCAAATTACTAGTTCCTACGCCAGTTCGTTAGAGGCAGCATTGGTTACCGAAGCGGAAGTTACTCGAAGTGATGATTGTATTACCGTCGAGGAAGTTGAACCGGTATTCGTTGATATGCGTGCTCGCTGGAATACCGTAATGAGAGGGCTTTCTGCAGCATACGACGCCTTGAAAGCGGTCGACTAAATCCGGAGGATGAGAAATAATGGATCAACAACAACTTCAGAGCCTAGTCCAGGAATTACAAATGGTCCGTGGACAGATTCAATCCTTGACTAGTCAATTCAATGAAATCTCGTTAACCATTGAGGCATTGAAAGAACAATCTCCCGATAGGGCCGTGTATCGAGCTCTTGGAGGCGTTTTATTGGAGGTAGATGATAGAGCATCATTATCGCAAGACCTAGTGTCTTCTAAGGAAACTATTGAAGCTCATTTAGAATCATTAAACGCTAGGGAATCCGAATTAATTTCACAGTATAACGAGGCATCTGAGTCGCTCAATTGAGTGTTGATTTTTGATGACTTTCGATTTACAAGCACTTAACGATTGGATTTCATTGCATACGCCTAATGGCCCAATAGCGGTTGTTACTCATAAAAATGGGGATATGGATACAATTGGTTCTGGAATAGTTTTAGCATCGGCAATCGGAAATAACGCAAAGGCTTGCGGCACTCACATAGGTTCATTAGCGATAAAAATACTCAATGGAATGGTAGTTGATTACCAGCGGATTGATCCAACAAGGCCATCTTTACCACGTACACTATCTGGAATAATTGTGGTAGATTGTGCTTCACCTAGTCAAATTGGTTTCAAATTGCCAGATGTGCCATTATGTGTTTTAGACCATCATTCTGCAGCATCAGACGAATGGCCAGACAAAACTTTGGAATTAACTGGTAATTATTCTTCTACAGCCGAAATGGTTTGGGACTGGATAAAGAGTCAAGGGCTTGGTTTAGAGCCAGACCAAGCTACACTTCTTCTAGCAGCGATTATTTCTGACACAGGTCGATTCAAACACAGTAGACCTGGATGCCACAGAAGAGTAGCAGAGATTTGTGAAAACTCTGGCCTAGATATTGTAGACGTTATTGAACAGATTGAATCGGAAGATTTGAACCAATCTCAACGTATTTCTATACACAAAGCCGTATCACGTTCAAAGATACAAGAAGTTGGAAAACATATGATATCGATTACTCGTGCAGGTACAAATGAAGGAGTAGTTGCACATGCGTTGTTGGCTTCTGGCGCCCATGCTTCTTTTGTCTATAAGAGAAATAGCCCCGGACTTAGGTTAAGTGCTAGGGCTAGTAGAACTGCGACAAATCAGGGTATTCATTTGGGACATTTGATGGAAAGTATCGTTCACCGATTGGGTGGAGAAGGAGGGGGCCATGCTGGTGCAGCAGGTTGGTCTGGAATTTGTGACGAGGTCGAGTTAGAATCGGTATTGTTAGCTACACTTTCTGCGGAGTTGATAGAATGAAGGACGTCCGGGACATACTATCACAACTAAATTCGGGTTCGATTAATTTATCCGATATTCCTGAGGAATTGGTTTTACAATTATGTTCGTATATGTTGTTTGAAGATTTAGAAGGTCCCGATGAATTGCTTGCCAAATTAAGTCCGTTACAAAGAGATGTATTAGGGCTTCAGGGTTTGTTGATAGAAGGCGATTTAGCTAACGCAGTAATTACTAGTGAGGAATTACTAACTAGGTCTCGTTCAAAAGAAGAACGTGACCTAGAATGTGAGGTCAGAATTCGTATGGAAAGAGCACTACTAGGCGTTGATGGTTCGGATATTTCGGGTCAAGAATTGGCATGGTGCACTCAACGTTTGAAGGCTATAGCTCCCAACACAGCCTTACATGGAATTTCAATGTTAAATCAGGCTACATGGCACAGCAATAGTGGAGAAATAATGATGGCGATGGCCATACACGCTGAAATCACAAAAGACAGTGGATTCCCCCCTGAGATTCGTGGATTATCTAGGTTAGAAGTAGGTAGAATATTAACTGCTATGGACGATTTAGATCCTGCAATGAGACATCTCTGGACTGCAAGAGCGGTATTCATTGATGCAGGTATGGAAGCAGAGGCTGTGGTCGCTTCACTAGAGTGGTTAGATTTAGGCTTAGAGGAAGTTACAGAAGACTCACCAACGATGCTCTACAGAATTGAGAATGCACAACCACGTTCGGTTCCAGGATCATCATGGGTTCCTGCTAATTTCCATGATGTCAGCGATGTTGTAGAGGGATTATTGCCAATTTTAACTAAAGATTTAGGTGGATCTGAAAGAACCGATTTGGGACTAATCCTAGATGCAGCGGAAATAATCGGAAATCCAGAATGGAAGAACACTTTGCTAGAGAGGTCGAATGAGATTCAGGATGCGAGACTCCTTGAAGTACTCCAATCGTGATCTAGTAAGCGTTGAATCTCGTTTTCTCCCCAAAATAATTCTGCAGGTATATCTAAGCACCAGCCGACTTCGCTGATTTTCTCGTCCTCTGATTCCCAGCCATATGGTTGAGGTTCTTCGTCTATTTCCACTCTAACTACAGTGCCCTTTTCGACAATATTTTCGTCATAATTTGTCGCAGTTCCTAGGACTCCGGCTTCTTCAAATAATTCTCTTAATGCAGATACATCTAACGATTCATTTTCCAAGATGGTGCCACCTGGTAATTCCCATCCTCGTTCAACATGTTTGACCATTAACCAACAAGGGGTGTCTAGGGATTCCTTTGGTACAGCCCATACGACGACCCAAGGTTCTTGTTCACTCATTTTTAATCTCCTCCTGGATTTCTTCTGCTAGTAATTTAGCCTCTGAATCTCCTTCTGTTGCGAGTCTTCTGGCAATAAAGAATGCCTCTGATAATCTATCTTTCTCGAATAATTGTTTTGCATAGTCGAGCTCGGATAATTCAGTATCCTCATCTTGAGTTTCCGCTGGCGCAAGTTCAGAAGTCGGTCTAGCTAGAACTTGCATACGATTAAGAAATTCGAGCCTATCAGAAATGTCAGGAGCTTTCCAAGCCATTTTTCCTTTACCATCGATTAATGATTCCATTCTAACTTTGAAATCATCTCGGGAGTTTAGATTATTAGAGTTGGATTGTGCTTGGTCGTAACATAACCATGCCTGATCAAATTCCCCCCGTCTTTCATGCAATTTACCCATCTTGTCCCATGCCTCATGATTTGAGGGTCTTTGTGCAAGTAACTTTCTCGTCAACTCGAGATATTCATTTTCATGTCCTGCGTCGAGTAATCTTTCCATTCTTCTTGAGAACAAAATATTCGCTCTCTGATCTGTAAAATCCAAATTTCGAATACGTTCACAAAAAGCCTCCACTCCTCCCTCTTGGGTGGTTAAGTCCCACCAATCATCCGGGTCTAAAGGGTCAACTGATAGAGCTCCCTCTAGTAAACTGAGTCCAGCATTTCCTAGGTTAACACCATCCAATTGTGACAAAAGTTCTGGATCCCTTCCTAGGATCAAAAACAAATCATCTAAGACCGCTCGGGCACCCAAATGATCTCCTATCTGTAGCTTAATTGTTAACAAAGTCCTCCAATTGTCTGGGTGAGTGAAGTCGTGTAATACCGCTTGACGAGCACTTTGCTCGGCCCAAGACAGATTTGATTTATCATCATTTGATAGTTTGAGAAATTTCTCTGCTTGACTTCTATGGCGATTCCCCAGACTCCTCCGGGGATGTTGCAGGCTAGAACCGAGATCGGTTGTTGCCATCATAAATCCTCATAGTACGCTTTCATAGGGCTTTCGTTCAATACCCGGCGGTAACGTAGCGTCGATTCCGATCTTACTAGTAAGACCGTTTTCATCTCTAGATGGGTCTAAACTCGAACCCTTTTGTTTGGATAGGATAACGGTATCTTTGTCGGGTTGCCAACGTGTCATCAAAGCCCATTCAACTCTTACTGGGTTAGAACAATCTATGTCTGTATCTACTATTGTTACTTGCTTCATAGACCCATGGCCACCCAAAGCAGCATGAATTGCCGCAACCCCATCACCTTGTTTTTGTGGTTCTATGGCTACCACCGCAGAAAGCCACCCGCTACCACCGTCAGTCATGTATACATCAGTACAGGGGACTACTGCGTTTACTGCTGCCTTTATCGTGGGTGCTCTTGGAAGCCCCATAAGCGTTCTATGTTCAACTTCTCCTGGTATCAAAGCATGAAATACGGCTTGATTTCTATGATGTACAGCATCATATTCGATAAGTGGTTCTTGTCGAACATCATCAACGGTGCCAGTAATATCGACATATGGACCTTCATCATCATCTTGCAATGTTATCCTTGCTTCCATCGCAAATTCGGAATCTGCTGGAACCTGGATGCCATTTGGTAGACTTACTAGTTCGAGTGGTTTGCCATGCAATCTTTGGTGTAGAGCGGCAGCCACCGTTAATTCGTCCAAATCATGGGTGAATGACATTGCCGCTGCAAGCAATACAGTTGCATCGGGACCATTTACAACAGCGATATTAATCTCGTCACCATTTTCCCTAGCCTTGTCGGTCATAGTTCTAAGATGCCTAGGTACAAACCTGGAAACACAATGATTACCATCACGAAGGAATTGTCTGTGAAATGACATGTTTCGGATTCCGTCATATTCCGCGATTATTACGGATGCTGATTGATACCTTCCCCTGTCTTCAGGATAATGCCAGGGGATGGGAATCTTGGTCAGATCTGTAATATCTTGTGTATTTTCAAAAACAGGACTGTTTTCTGGAGATGTAATCTCAGGTTCTTGTGGATTTGCCATTGCCCACGCCAGTATGTCAATTAGCTCTCCTGGCGTTATATCAAAAATAGAACAGAGTCGGTCTCGTGCTAGAACATTAATTGCAGATCGTAGGCCCTTTGCTTCGGAGATATTATTGAACACTACAGCCTTGTGGTCTATGGATTTTGAATGATTCAACATGTCATGGTTGACACTGATTTCATCGTTAATTTCTGTAGCCCCAGCCAACAGGTCCCTAAAGGCCATGTGAACGACCCGACGCGCACCGTGCTTGAATGTTAGCGAGGTTGAAGCACTTGCCCCCTCACCTTTGGTGAGTCCGTCACGCTCTTATACGGTGGGTAGGTCGGCGGGGCGTTCCTTCGAGGTGATTGTAATGGGTCGTGGATTGTTCTCTGGACCAAAGATGAAGAGGGATCGCAAGAAGTTCCGTTGGAACGAAAGGAAATTTAAGAACCGTGAAACCAAGAGGCGCCAAGGTGGTGTTCACAAGCATGATCCTCTACAAGGCTCTACCCAAGCAAAGGGAATTGTGATCGAGAAGGTTGGTATCGAAGCAAAACAACCCAACTCAGGTATTCGCAAAGCGGTCAAGATATCCCTAATTCGTACGGGTAACAAATTAACAGCTTTCGCGCCTGGAGATGGTGCAATTTCTTTCATTGATGAACACGATGAAGTCCTAGTGGAAGGCATAGGTGGAAGAATGGGAAGGTCCTACGGAGACCTACCCGGTGTTAGATTCAAGGTAATCAAGGTGAATGGCGTATCATTAGATGAAATGGTTCGCGGCCGCAAGGAGAAGCCCATTAGGTGAGCAGGATGGCAGAGGAAGATACTCAACAGGCTCAACCTATCGCCGGTATCGGCACTATGGTTTTCGGCAAGTGGGACGCTCAAGAAGTGGTTTGCGGCGATCCTGGGCTCGCCCCTTACATCAATCTCACAACTATTGGCACCCCGCACAGTGGCGGTAGACATGCTAATGCTTGGTTTGGAAAATCGAAACTTTCCGTCATTGAAAGATTCATCAACAACCTAATGCGAACTGGAAAGTTCAGTGGTAAGAAACAACACTGTGCTAAAGCCTTCGAAGCGGCATTAGACAATATTGCAGATCGAACCGGAAAAAACCCGCTGCAGCATTTCATCGACGCAATCGTAAACTCGGCGCCCTGCGAAGAGACTACTAGGATTAAGTTCGGTGCAGTCAGCCAACCTAAGGCCGTAGATTCCTCTCCAAGCCGTAGGTTGGATCTGGCACTACGAAATTTGTCAACGGGATGTGCTTCAGCTACAGCAAAGAGCACGAGAACTCTAACCCAGGGGATTATTTCTGAACTTAACAAAGCAGCTGCAGGCGACGTTGCATCATTTGCAGTTGGCAAGAAAGATGAGATTGAACGCATTGCAGCATCTGCTCGATGACCGCTGATGATTTCTGAAGTCAGTATCGAACTTGTATCACGTAGTGATACAATCGGCTTTATGAACCAATGTCAGGTCGCCGGCCCATCCAGAGGTTGGTAGAATGGGTCGTAAGGAAGACAACATCGCAAGGGCTACTGAAGTCATGCACAAGCGAGACAAAATAAGGAATCTAGCTATAGCAGCTCACATTGACCATGGAAAAACTACACTTTCCGACAACTTGATTGCTGGAGCAGGCATGATGTCCGAGGACCTTGCCGGAAAATCCCGTGTATTGGATTTCGACGAACAAGAGAGCGCACGTGGAATTACAATTAACGCGGCTAGTGCATCTATGGTGCACAAAGTCGGAGAAGATGATTATCTCATCAACCTCATCGACACACCAGGTCACGTTGACTTCGGAGGCGACGTAACTCGCGCAATGAGAGCCGTTGACGGCTGTATCATTCTTGCCTGCGCAGTAGAGGGTACAATGCCGCAAACAGAGACTGTAGTTCGACAGGCGTTGAAGGAAAAGGTACGCCCAGTACTTTTCATCAACAAGGTTGACCGCTTAATCAACGAATTACAAATCGATGGACCAGAAATGATGGCTAGGTTTGAGAAAGTCATCGTCAAGGTCAACAAATTGATTCAGACCTTCGCCCCTGAAGACGTAAGNAAAGATTGGCAGGTTTCGGTGCAGAANGGTACAGTAGCCTTTGGNTCCGCTTACTATAACTGGGGGATGTCCGTTCCATACATGACAAAGTCGGGACTCAATTTCAAGGATATTTTCGAACATTGCGCTGCAGACGATCAAAAAGGACTAGCAAAGAAAGCTCCTGTCCACGAGGTCCTACTGGACATGGCTGTAGACACTCTACCCTCGCCTTTTGAATCACAAAAATACCGTATTCCTAATATTTGGCAGGGAGATCTAGAAACACCAGAAGGAAAGGCCATGATGGAATGTGATGCTGAAGGTCCACTTTCTTTGATGATTACAAAAATTTGGATGGATCCACATGCAGGAGAAGTTGCGGTGGGCCGGGTTTATTCCGGTTCCATTAAACATGGAGAATCACTTTGGGCGATTGGTGCCGGCAAGGCAGAAAGAGTTCAACAAGTGGCAATGATGGTTGGTGGAGATCGAATCCAGGTCCCTGCTGTAAGCGCAGGAAATATTGCCGCGATTACAGGAATTAGAAGCGCAGCTGCTGGAGTAACCATTTCCCGCGATAAGGATGCAGAACCATTCGAAGCAATTCGTCACTATTCAGAGCCGGTTGTTACAGTGGCTGTAGAACCTAAAGCAATGAAGGATTTACCGAAATTTATCGATGCGCTTAGAGGTCTAGCCAAGTCTGATGCTTCACTTCAGGTTTTCACAAATCAAGAAACTGGTGAGGCATTGCTCGCCGGAATGGGTGAGTTACATCTAGAAATCACAGTCTACAGGCTAGAAGAAGAGCAAGGAATCAAGGTCAATGTCAGCGAACCAATCGTAGTATATCGGGAATCAATTGAGTCAAACAACAATGGTAGTGCTTTCGAAGGAAAGTCACCAAACCGGCACAATAGATTCTACATTGAGGCTGAGCCACTTTCGGCGGAGGTCGTGCAAGCTCTCCGAGAAGGCGAATTTGGAGACGGCGCCGTCAGAAACAAAGACGCAAAGCAAGTTGGCGATAAATTCGCAGAATATGGTATGGATAAAAACCTAATGAGGAAAATTTACGCTATACATGGAACCAATGTGTTAGTCAATGATACAAAGGGTATTCAGAACCTACACGAAACTAGGGAACTAATCATTGAAGGGTTCAACGAAGTGTGTAAGAAAGGGCCTCTCGCAGAAGAACCAATGATGGGTGTTATGATGCGACTAGTGGATGCCAAGCTACACGAAGACGCGATTCACAGAGGCCCTGCTCAAACTATTCCAGCCGTTAGGAATGCCTGCAGGGGGGCACTAATCAGATCNAGACCAGTCATTCTTGAACCAATGCAAAATCTCCGCGTAGACGCCCCTAACGATGTTATTGGAGGGGTTACGAGAGAAGTCACCAACCGAAGGGGAATCATAGAAGATATGCCTGTTGACGGTGGTACGGCTTCTGTAATTGGAAAAATGCCTGTTGCTGAAACTTTTGGATTCTCTAACGACATTCGTGCCGCTAGCCAAGGTCGAGCTGTTTGGAATACTGAAAATGCAGGATTCGAAATGCTCCCTCCTTCTCTATTCGAGAAGACTGTAGGGGAAATCCGGGAAAGAAAAGGTCTCAAGGCTGAAGTTCCTACCGAATTAAACTATACTGATTGATCAATTGATTCTTACCAATTGGAAATCAGTCATATCCCTTAGTAAATCGACAGCAGGGGTCTGTTCTAATTGGTCTAAGCATCCGTGCGCAATTCTGTGATGTTCCATTGCCCTATCTAGAGCATATTGAATTGAACCATTATTGTTCAATTCTTGCACCGCTTCGGCGAGTTCGGAATCATCTGTTGATTCAGTACCGAACAATTTGTGGAACGTGGGCAAATCGGCACCGCTTTCTAAAGCATGAATTGCGATCAGAGTTCGCTTACCTTGAACGATATCACTTCCCGCCGGTTTACCTAGAGTTTCAGTATCACTAGTCATGTCGATATAATCATCCATGATTTGGAAGCACAGTCCTAGATTGAGTCCCCAATTAGCCATATTTGCTACAGTATCGCTATCCGCGCCTGCTAGAATAGCACCAGTTTCAGCGGAAGTTTCGAACATCGCACTAGTCTTTCCTGCAATCATGGAGATATATTCTCCTTCTGTAACGGAATCCCTTTCTTCAAATTCAAAATCTTCTTGTTGACCTTCAGCTACATGTCGTACCATTTGTCCAATCGCGCTTACTACGTGCCTAAGTTGTGAATCGTGTATATGTGAACTATCCGCAAGCATTTCAAAGCCGAGTGCTAACATTGCATCTCCAGCATTTATTGCGGTAGGGTCGTCATATGCAACGTGTACAGCATCCAAGCCCCTACGAATTGGGTCTTGGTCCATAATATCATCATGAACTAAAGTGAAGTTGTGAATTATTTCGATACAAGCACCTAGTGTATAATGCCCTTGATGTCCATTTCCAACTGCTTCGCCTACCAATCTTGGCATTATTGCACGCAACCGCTTCCCTCCTCCAGTGAATAGATGCGACATCGCCCCACGTAGTCGTTTTTGTTGAATTTTTGATAGGTTTTCATGTATAATGTCCTCAACAACTTCTCTATGCTGACTCAATGCTGCCAATACATTACTAGCGGAATTTGCTGGATGTTGAATGGACAAATTGCCACACCTGATAATTTCTGAATTTGTATTGGAGATAATCCCATCGATAGAAAATTTGCCAGATCCCAGGAAATTATGGAAAATAGCCTCAAACCATGGAGCAATTAACTGACTTTTCCATCTCCCCTTCCTTTCCATCATTTGGATTAAAGAGTCATTGTCCAACCAGTCAACGGATTGAATCTCGTTTCGATTGAAATCAACTTCACAATCAGCTTCTACGATTAGAACATGGTCGATTTCGTGCTCTACCCAATCTGAATCCCATCGGCATTTGTATTCAAATCTGCCAATATGGTGAAATTTCCAATCATTAGTGATCGTTCTTGGAATTCCGAGTTCTTGGTTTAATTTCCTTCTTGCGGCTTCTTTGACACCTTCAATTGGGTCACCATTTTCACCATCAATGTCTAGGGGGTGACTGCAACATGAGTTGGCCCAAACGGCTGGAAATGTAATCTTGTCAGAAGATCTCTGTTGCACTAATAATCTGCCTTTACTATCGAAAATCAGTACACTAAATGCTCTGTGAAGAATTCCTTCTCCATGATGGGTTGTGAATTTGCTTGAACTATCAATCACATTATCGTCCGAGTCTAGGCTAAGAACCAATTCTTCCATCATTTCTGCTTGAGATGAGTCTAGACCATCTAGGGGAGTTGAAGGCACGACCATACCAACCAATCCTTTTGAAGAGCACTAACCATATAATCGAAATGGAATATTAGAGTNCTAATTTGGCTTCATGGCACTATCTGAGTGCCTCTCGTGGTGCCAGTTGTTAGCAATTCCAAAACCCTATCTGGTTTCCTACCATCAATAAACCAAACATTGGGGACTATCTCCGAGATTATGGATGCGGATTCTAACTTTAGGAATATACCACCCGTTACATCTTGAGTTGTGTCATGTTCTCCAGACACTTGCTGATTTTTATTCCATATAGGAATCAATGTTGCATTGGGGTTACCGGGTGGTGCTGAGAGTAAGCCTTCTGTATCACCTAACAAGAATATGCAATGTGTAATTCCTGGAATTTCTTTACCCATCCTTACCATCAAATCATCTCCGGATAAAATCCCGAATAATTTTGGTTTACTACAATCTACTACATCACCAAAAGTGATTGGTACTACACCTTCTGAACAGTTTTGGATTGGAGACAAATCTCCAGAAAAATTTGCTCCAATTTCATAAGCCCAAACTGATGGAGGGAAACTTTGGCTGTCTACGTTGTGATTAGCCAGGGAATTGCAAACTTCCCTATTCAATTCTAACATGTCTTCTCGAATAGAAATTACAGCATCTTTTTGTTGTTCAATGATGGAGTCTAGGGCACCATCGGCTATTTTCCATTCTTTGGCTTTTAGATGACCAAAAGAACCTGCACCGTGTACTACTGTAACCTTGTGACCGAGTCTGGATAATTCGCGAACAAGTCGGGAAAGTTTCGATATAGCTTCTCTATCTACAGACTTCATTTTGGACTTGGTGGTGATTAATCCACCGCCAAATTTCATCAGAATATGAGCCATAGTTTACACGCTGGCCAAGGGACTAGACATTTTGTGTTATCCGATAACTTGGACCAATTAGTGATGTTTCTATTAAGTCAGATTCATTGCTCACCGTCCTTTCCGAGGGCCATGAATACTGAAGGGGAACTTGACAGATTCCAGCGCTGGTTACAAAGTAGACTAGCGGATGCTGAGAAAATAGAATCTGTAGATGAAAGATTACGAACTTCTAATCGGATTCAAAATGCTATACAAGAATGTATAAACTTCAGACAAGCNATTAATGTTNAACAGACGGTTGCTAACCCATTTGTGACTCGGGAACAACCTGTGCGTGCTGTTAATGAATCAGAGGTTAAACCTGTAAGTTCAGTTACAGGTATATGCAATAAGTGTGAGGCGGAACTAACAGGCGACCTAGAGTTCTGCCCTTTATGTGGTGAATATCAATAAATTCACTCTTCTTCTTGCCAACGTGCACGAGCCAAGACATATTCTGGATCGTCGTTATCCACAACTGTCAGGTATTGGGCTGGCACATTTTCAGTCAAGTAGACAGTCACTCCAGCGTGCCAAATAGTTTCGCCCGCTGCATACATTTGTGCCGTGTCTACCTCTAATATTGTTGGTAGTTTGAAGTGAACGTGGCCAGCCTCTGCAGCGTTCCTAATCGTTGCAGATAGGTGAACATGTGCCCTTCCGCTTGGAGAAATACCAACTTCAAGCAAGTTCTCTGTTTGTTCAGGGTCACATGGGAAATACAGTGCATCTGGTATGTTATCGGTAGGTAGATCTAGCTCGATTTCAACCGTGTGCCCATAGGTGGCACGGATAGTGTTTCCACGTACCTCGTATCTCCCTTTAGGATCAGTTTCCGCAATTGCTGTGAAATGGTGTGGTCTTAACCAATGGAACCTTTTGCCACCTTTCTTGAATTGTCTAATTATGTCCTTAACATCAATCCAACCGTTAATATCCATTTCTAAATCAAATTTTTCTGGTGCATGCCTAAGAACCAATGCTAGTTTCCTAGCAAGGCTATTTCTTTCGCCAGTCCTCATGATGAACCGCCCTTCTGCATTACAAGCAGGGCAGAGGTGGTCATCAGCATAGAATCCGTGATTGGAGCATTCTCGTATCATTGATTCGCGCGACTTACGCTTCTTTCATGAACCCGCCGGTCAACTAGCCACATTAGTCAGGTCACTATCTCAATGGTTATTGGGCGAATAGCGTACCGAGTATCGTGGATGCAGTCATAGTTGATTGGATGCGCTCTCCCTTCCATAGGGCGCACAAAGGTGGGCTAAAGGAAGTTAGACCAGATGAAATGGCCGGCCAAGTGGCTAGAGCCTTACTATCTCGAAATAAGATCCCAGCAAACGAAATCGACGATCTCCTGCTCGGATGTGCTTATCCAGAAGGTGAACAAGGTTACAATGTAGCAAGGCTAGTGTCTTTTCTAAGCGGATTACCCAATACTGTACCAGCAGCTACATTCAACAGATTGTGTGGTTCATCAATGGAGGCTATCCATGTTGCCGCAGGGAAGATATCTACTGGTTCTGGTAATTGTTTCCTCGTTGGAGGTATGGAGTCAATGTCCAGAGTAAAGAGGAGGGGATTCAATTGGTCACCTCATCCAGGATTAGAAGACTCGTACCCAGAAGCGTACATTAACATGGGAATTACAGCTGAAAACGTCGCTGAAAAATATTCAATCAATCGTATTCGACAAGAGGAATTTGCTCTTTCTTCTCACCAAAAATCTCATTTCGCACATTTAGAAGGTAATTTTGCCAACGAAATCTGCCCAATAGTTCTTGGAGAAGAAACAATTGATTCTGATGGTTGTATTAGACCTTCGAGTAATCTTGAATCAATGGCCGGACTAAATCCAGTTTTCAAAGAATCAGGAACTGTTACTGCGGCTACATCCTCACCATTGACTGATGGTGTAGCTTTCAGCATAGTTTGTAGTGAAAGTTTTGCTATAGAAAATGGCCTAAATCCAATTGCTAGAATTGTTTCTACATCGGTAACCGGATGCCCTCCGGAACTAATGGGTTTAGGTCCCATTGCTGCTTCTCGCCAATGCCTTGAAAGAGCTGGTTGGTCTATTGAGGATGTGGATATTTGGGAATTGAATGAAGCATTTTCATCTCAAAGTCTAGCATGCATTGATGAATTAGGTATTGAAATCGACAAAATCAACCTAGATGGTGGAGCCATTTCACTTGGCCACCCCTTAGGGGCATCTGGAGCTAGAATAACTTGTAAAGCCGCTTCACTCCTAAACCGCACTGGTAAAAACAAGGCTNTNGCTACTATGTGNATTGGTGGCGGAATGGGTATCGCAACTGCTCTTGAGAGATATTGAATCATTCTTCCTCAATCGAACTTACTAGTAATCCATCACAATTTGGACAACGATCATGCGATCCTAGTAAATTGGGAATAACTGCCAATAGGCTACTACAATGTGGACAAGAAGCGTATACCTCCTCTGTTCTCAAGACTACATCAGATGGTTTACCTTGATTATACCATTCGATAAATTGTGGATTTCTAATAGTCGATACGCGCTTTCGAGTGGAGTTACCNAGTAATAGTAGCAATAAGCCCTGGGTGATTAGGAATATTTCCATAGCGATAAATCCGACTATAGTTTGGATAAGGCCAACAGTTAGGAAAATCACGGAAAGAAATTGTTCCAAGTTGGCTAATCTAACATCATATCGAGTTTTTTTCTGATAAAAACCAATTATTACCATAGTTCCAAAAAATAGCAATAGCAATCCAAATCCAAGAATAAATCCTAGAAATATTTCATTTCCATTCCCCGAGACAGAAACTAGAATTAAGGATAAAATCAGTAAATTCAAAGCCCCGAATATCGCCAACCTTCGTATCAGGTCGTTTGCCGCTAACTCACTCACAGTTTGACGAATGTATTGTCATCTAAGACTCAAACGGTCGGCGACGCACTCTTGAACGACATAGTACTCGTAGGCCTTGTGACAAGGGACACCGGCGTCGCCATCCATAGCGATGCATTACTCGGGAAACGAGTATTATTGGCAGTAACTGGCGGAATTGCTGCTGTTGAATCTGTGAGGTTGGCTAGAGAGTTGCGCAGGCATCAGGCCGATTTGACGGTAATTATGAGTGAGGAAGCAACGAAGATAATCACCCCCCTTGCAGTGGGTTGGGGCTCCGATACAATAGTGCATCAAGGATGGTCTAGTGAGATGTCTCAGTTGGATGACTTTGATGTCACACTAATTGCACCTGCTACAAGGAATACAATCTCAAAACACATACATGGAATAATGGATTCACCTGTGATGATGGCTCTCTCCGCAAGTAGAGGTCGTAAATCGAAACTTTGCTTTGTCCCATCAATGCACACTGACTTATTCGACGATCCTGTAACCTCCGAGCTCATCGATGCATTGCATAACGAAGGTAGCCATGTGATAATTAACGAGCTAAACGAAGGGAAATTGAAACAACCAGATCCAATATCCATTGTCGCTGAGGTTTGTCATATCGCCAATACCTCCAAATCCTCCAAATCAATTGCTATTACAATGGGCGCAAATAGGGCGCCCATTGATGCAGTTAGAGCCATTCAAAATGCATCATCAGGTAGAACCGGTTGGATTATTGCGGAATATCTCCATCGTATGGGCCACAATGTTATTTGTATAGCAGGAAAAACCTCTGCTAATCCCTCATTTTCCCTTCCGAAGGTGTTCCGGGATGGAACCCCGGATGGTATGCTTGAATTGTGCAAAGAAATAGCCACTAAATCACAACCCGATGTTTGGATTCATGCTGCGGCAGTTTTGGATTATTTCGCAGAGGCAGAACACGGTAAGAAACCAAGCGGCCAAGATAACTGGGAACTCAATCTTAACCCTGGTAAGAAACACATCGAAGAATTATCGAGTCTAGTTGGGGATTCCATTCGTATTGGGTTCAAGTTAGAATCAAATGTAGAAGTAGATACCCTGATTCAAAGGGCACAAGCACAAATTGAACGATATGGGGTTAATGCAGTGGTTGCAAATATAATGGAAGAAATGAACAACCCAAGTAAATTGAGAGCTAGAATAGTTCATGATGATGGAAAGATAGTAGAAGTCGAAGATGATTTTTCTTTGGTACGGGCGATAGAAGGTATAATCTCGTCAAATTGACTTCTCCACCAGCGTCACATTCAAGCGATTATTGCTGGCGAGGACATTCATGGCGAGTCGCGATAAGGCCAAGAGGGGAATTCCCTCTAAGGAGGATTTCAATCTCTGGTACCCAGCAATCGTCGAAATTGCAGACCTTGTTGATAAGAGATATCCAATCAAAGGTATGGATGTCTGGAAGCCATATGGTTGGAAGGCAATGATGCTAATTGATGGATTAACTCGCGCCGAAATGGACCGTACCGGTCACGAAGAGTATAACTTCCCACTACTTGTACCGGAAGATCTGTTAGAGAAAGAAAACCACTTAGTCTCATTGTTAAAAAAGGCAAGAGAAGAAGGCGTTGATCCAGATGAATTAAGATTAGATGAAGAAGAAGCCGGATTCAAGAAAGAGGTGTATTGGGTTAAACACGCTGGAGAAAATGAGTTAGAATTACCCATGTTCCTCAGACCTACTAGCGAGACTCCAATGTACACTATGTTTCCATTATGGGTCAGGTCCCATGGAGATTTACCACTGAAAACATTTCAGATAGTNAACACCTTCCGATATGAAACTAAACAAACTAGGTCTTTCATTCGAGTAAGAGAAATTCATTTCTTCGAAGCCCATACCGCTCACAAGGATCAAGAAGGTGCAGATGCCCAAATAGAGGAGGATGCAGTAATCGTCCAAAATTTGCTTCACGATCTATGTTTCCCAGCAATTGTTTCCAAGAGACCAGTTTGGGATACCTTCCCTGGAGCTTGGTTCTCTAACGCTGTGGATGTTGTAATGCCCAATGGTCGGACACTACAAGTCGCTACTTATCATCATTACAAGGATCAATGGGCCAAAGCGTTTGACCTCAAATATGAAGATACTGAAGGTCAATCTCAGTTTTGTCACCAAACTACTTTCGGAATGTCAGAAAGGATGTTGGGCGCGGTTGTAGGAATGCATGGCGACGATGCGGGCCTAATTTTCCCACCAAAGATAGCTCCTATTCAGATAGTCCTAATGCCCGTTGCTCAACATCTCGATGAAGATGTAATTCCTTCTATCAACAAAATAGCAGACACACTCAAATCCGCTGGATACAGAGTAAAGGTTGATGATAGAGATCTAAGACCCGGAGCAAAACATTACGATTGGGAAATTAAAGGCGTTCCACTTCGATTAGAATTAGGCCCTAGGGACCTGAAGTCAGGTCAATTTGTGTTATCCATGAGAACAGGTGGAAAAGCAAGCCATGACGTTGATGAATTACTAAATGTGATTTCGGACTCTCTAGATGCCACTGAATCTGAACTTAGAAATCGGGCAGCAGTACATATGGAACATTTAGTTCTAGACTTCCCCGGTATAGAACAATCCTCAGATGGATGGAAATTAACTAAACCTCTGGAAGATGGTAAAGTCTACCAATTAGCTTTTGATGGGAACGATTCTGATGCTGAAATATTAGAAAAAGCCACAGGACTTACTTTCTTAGGGGATTGCATTGATTCGTATAATGAGCCACAACCCTGCGCAGTCACCGGCAGAATGACTACAAGAAAACAGCATTTGGCAAGGATGTACTAGTCGTTACTTCTTACGTAGTGAGAATAGCATAATTCCGAACAGGAATACGAGGATTCCAATCTCAATTATTTCTAGCTCCATTGTTTCTGTCCAGGAATTAGGCGATTGGTAATTTGCAATTTCACTTAGAATTAATTTATCCTCACAGTTTGTTTCGCTATCCGGTTCATCACAGAGTGGAATAAAGGAACCATACCCTACCACTAAATTGGTCAATATTAGGGAAATTGCAATGGTAGTGAAAACAAACAGACCCCATCTTCTAGATTTGGTAGTTTCCGGAATTTTNTNCGCCGGGGCTGAAGGTACAATTGGCATTTGTACCTCATGTTTCGCATCTCCATTTGGCTGGACTATTGATTCAGAAGGTCGTTCTGGAGCCTCAACTCCCAACTGTTCCAAAACTTCTCTTCCATAGATTGACTCTGCCATCTCATATAGCTCTGGATTGTCTTCTAAACTTTCAGGATTAAGTGTTCCATCAAGGAGGTTCTTGATGTCATCCAGAGAAGACACGGTTTAACCCCGATTACCTATTATTCTTGAATCAAACCCAATATTGTGGGGGAAATTCCGAAATCTACAACATTGTTCGAGCCGCGGTTTCGATAGATTCGACAGTTAGTCCTACGAGACTCAGTAGTTCTTCGCTATCCCCGCTTTCACCAAATCTATCGTCCACCCCAATCTTTCTGATTTTTGTAGGGTTATTTTCACTAAGGTATTCGCTAACTGCAGATCCTAATCCTCCAATGACTGAGTGGTCCTCAACNGTAACGATTCCTGATACAGAATTGGCCAATTCGTCCAATAATTTAGTGTCTAATGGTTTGATTGTATGCATGTCAACAACTGTCGCATTAATCCCATCTGAGCGTAAATTTTCTGCTGCTTCGAGTGCTTTATGGACCATTACACCGATAGCAATTATCGCTACATCATCTCCTTCCTTGAGAACTGAACCCTTTCCGATTTGTATGGATTTTACAGTATCCACATCATAAATTCGAGGAGTCTTGTTCCTTGCAGTTCTTGTGTAGGATGGATTGGGGTGGTTAAGTAATTCTTCGGTCAATTTGGTTGCTGACAAATCATCGCTCGGGTGCATAACGGTCATTCCTGGAATGGTTCTGTAGAGGGCTAAATCCTCGATAGACTGAGCGCTACTACCATCTGTACCAGTGTGAATCCCTCCATGACTTCCACAAATATGAGCGACGAGACCAGGTCTAGCCAGTCCATTTCTGACTTGTTCAAATGCCCTTTCTGTAAAGATAGCAAATGTACTAGCAAACGGAACCTTTCCGCAAGAAGCTAGCCCTGCTGCTACAAGTACCATATTTTGTTCGGCAATACCTAGTGAAATGGTTCGTTCTGGATACAATTCACGGAACAGACAAGATTTGGTAGATTTACCTAGATCTGCTTCAATTACGACGACTCGCGGATCATCTGCCAAGTTTAGTAGTGCTGCACCATAACCATCACGGCTAGCTCCACCGGTGGATGGTGCGCTCATACTAACTCCTCCATTGCCATCGTTAGTTCAGCATCATTAGGTGCTTTACCATGGAATGACGGATTATCTTCCATGAATGATACGCCTTTGCCCTTGACGGTATGGGCTACTATGGCGGAAGGTCCAGGTGTATCCATTGACCATTGCAAAGCTTCGACAATCGCTTCCATGTCGTGCCCGTCGATTTCCCTGACGGACCAACCGAAAGCCTCTACCTTATTGGCAACGTCACCAATCTCCATTTGTACATTTACGAAGTCATCGTTCTGTATTCGGTTCCTATCGATTATTACGTGTAAATTGTCTAAATTATGATAACTAGCAGCCATGAACGCTTCCCATATCTGCCCCTCTTGAGTTTCACCATCACCCAACATTACCCAAGTTTGGAAATCTAAACTATCCATTTTAGCTGCAAATGCAGTACCTATTCCAAAGGATAATCCCATACCTAAGCTGCCTGCAGAGAAGTCTACGCCATTTGTCCATTTCATGTCTACATGACCTTGACATACAGAACCTAAGCTTCTGAAGCCATCCAAGTCTGATTGGTTGAGGAAGTTGTGTTCTTTCAAAATAGCATATACTGCTGGTGAGGCGTGACCTTTACTCATAATAAATCGGTCTCTTTGGCTTGAATCTGGATTATTGGAATCTACATTTAGTTGAGTACCATATAGTGCGACAATTAGATCGATTGCTGACAAAGATCCACCTGGATGTCCTGCACCTGCTTTGTGTATCATGTCAACTATTGACCTCCGGCAATTTTTTGCCATATTCTCTAAACTTTGAACAGATACTTCAGTTCGTTTCATGGTTGTTGCTAATCAAAAGGGCCTTTGATGATTTCCAGCCTCGATTTTTTCATCAGAGTATAGATGGATTGAATATGGGCGGATTATTGCGGCGTTTTGTGAACAGGCCCATGGTAGAGACCACAGCGCCTCTTGGTGGACACAAAGATTGGCGAAGTAATCTCAAATCGATGCGAGTTCCACCTTCTGTATCTAACAATTCAATATTGACGGAAGCACTTGAATCATTAATTCAATATGGTAGGATTAACAGAAATCAAGCCATTGAAATATACCACATGGCAGATCTTAACGCCATTTTTTCGCTAGCTAATATGGTGAAACAATCTCGTTTTGACAATCAAATATTTTTCAACCAAAATCTCCACGTAAACACAACAAACATTTGCGTATTGGCCTGCAGATTTTGCGCATTCAGAAAGGGTCCTAGACATTCTGACGCTTATGAATTGAGTGTTGATGAATATATACATCGAATTGAACCCTATTCTGACAAAATAGATGAAGTCCATTCAGTAGGTGGATTACATCCAACTTGGACAATCGAACATTATGAAAAATTGTATAGTAGGGCCAAAAAGAAATTTCCACATATTCACATCAAGTCTCTTACAGCAGTTGAAATTAAACACCTCGCGAAGAGATCAAATCTGTCCGTTAATGAAACTCTCAAGAAACTACAATCCGCTGGTTTAGATTCTATACCAGGCGGCGGTGCTGAAATTCTTGTTGACAAGGTTCGAGATAGAATCTGTCGAGGGAAAGAAACCAGTATTGAATACCTAGAGATACACAAGGAAGCTCATAACTTGGGGATTCCTACCAATTGTACAATGCTTTTTGGAACAATAGAATCGATCGAAGACAGGATAACTCACCTTGAATTGCTCAGGGAACTGCAGGATGAAACTAATGGATTCCAATGTTTTGTCCCTTATCCATTTTTACCAGATTATACTAGGCTCCCCGAAGCTCAATTAGCGACTTCTAACGAGATTTTACGAACAATTGCTATTTCTCGTTTGATGTTAGATAACATACCACATATCAAGGCCTATCGGATGAATATTGGAGATCATGTAGCCCAAATGGCATTAATAGCGGGAGCAGATGATATTGACGGCACTGTAGGTCATGAGGAAATTATGCATTCTGCGGGAAGTACTACTCCTCTGGATTCCCAAGTGGATGATTTAGTGAATCTAATTGAGGAAACAAACCAATTGTCCGTAAGAAGAAATTCAATATATTCAGAATTTGAAATTATTCGCCCCAAAAAACATGAGATTAACAGTTTGCCTCTGCTCAATTAGATGTGAATAATATGTCGTGGACTAGTGTTGTTGGCCGGGTAGCTTTCACGAATTGTGATCCACTTTTTTATGGCTTAGATGAACGTTGGTCTGTATTATCCGCTCCACCAGCATGGCTGACCGGCCATGTCCTTCGCAAAGATTGTCTAACCGCTCCAATTCCTACCGCGGATTTCGCTAAACATTCAGACAAACTAATGTTACTACCAGACCTTGGAATAGTTGCGATGGGTGCCGTAGGTTCAGTTATTCTATTTGGGTCAAGGGATTTAGATCAAATGCGTGATATTGCATTGCCTTCAGATTCCTCTACCTCTAAGGTACTACTCCGGTGGTTACTAAAACATCGAGGATTGGATCCCAAATGTGTTGAGACGGGTCCAGATCTAAACTCTATGTTAGAACTATGCGATGGGGCGTTGTTAATTGGTGATAGAGCACTTTCCGCCGCTTCGAAGTATCCTGATTTAGTATCTTTAGATTTAGGAGGAGAATGGACCAAGGTTACTGGCCTTCCAATGGTCTTTGGTGTATTCGCCTGCAGAAAGGATGCTCCCATAGAAAGAATTACTGAGATACACAATGATTTGACACTCAATTATCAAGCATTCAATACCGATTCTAAATGGAAAAGCCGGGTGATCANAAATTCCACCCAGCAAACTGGTATAGACGAAAATAGGATGGAATACTATTTCGACAATGAAGTGAGAAATACTCTAGATGCAAATTCAACCGATGGTTTACTCCTATTCTTGAAAGAAGTGTGCAAATTAGAAGAACAACCGGTTTGGGCTAAACTCGAGTAATTATTCTGAATAATCCAACCGTTTACTTGCTACCCATTCTAGCAAGTCTAGTGCTACTTCACACGATTCTGCAATCACTACTTCATCATCATCAACGAATCTTTCTAGCACGTCTAATGCAGTCCTATCTCCAATAGCGCCTAATGCTTCAGCAGCTTCATGTCGGACCATTACATCTTCTTCTCCGTCTTCTAATCTTTCAATTAAGTGAGGTACAGCATGGGGGTCTTGCATCTGTCCCATAACATAGGCTATTTCGTGTTTCAATAAAGCAGACTTTGAATCATAGGCTGCAGCCAATGCGTCGACTGAATCCTTGCCACCAATGTTGCGCAATGCAAACAATGCCCTCATCCTTTGGAACATCTTTTCTTGCTCATCACATAGGACTGTTCGCAAATCTGCCACACTACGGTCACTGCTAGGTGGTGCTGGATCAACGGAATCAAACTCGGACCTCTCAGGTATGTCTTCAGTCATTTTAATCCGCCCCGATAAATTCTATCGCATCAGTGTCTAATCCACCATCAACTAAACCTATTTTTTGACCTTCTTTCAAAAATAATCGAACCGCTGCCCTACCTTCAGGGCCATAATCAAGGGTACGTGAATTTACGTACATCTGTACAAACTCTTTGTTTGTCTCATCATCAATTCCTCTTCCCCATAGTTTGGCGAATTCTAGGGCTGTTTCTGGATCATTAAGTGAATGCTCTATGGATTTCTTAACATCGCTTGCCAATGAATTACAGAGATCTTCGCCTAAGTCTCGTCGAACAACATTTCCTCCCAAAGGTAATGGTAAACCGGTCTTTTCGTTCCACCATACACCCAGGTCTTGGATTAGGTATACACCTTCATCTTTCCATGTTAGTTGGCCTTCATGAATGATTAAACCGACATCATATTTTCCTTCTGCGACCGAAGGTAAAATTTCGTCAAACGGGACTACTTCGACATCTACCTCNCCCCAAGCNAGNCTCANGGCNAGATAGGCCGAGGTATCCAACCCTGGAATTGCGATTTTACGTGACTTCGCCTCTTCGGGTGTCAATTGCTCATTACCAATCAACATAGGACCATACCCTTCGCCCATTGATGCTCCGCAATTCATTAGTGCATAATTTTCTATAATTTTAGGGAAAGAATGTATGCTTACTGCGGAAATTTCGTATTCGGAGNTAAGTGCTTTTTCATTCAGAGTTTGAATATCCAACAATACATGCTCGTAATGTCTCCCAGGAGTTTCCATTGCTCCTGTAGTCAGAGCATGAAACATGAATGCGTCGTCGGGATCGGGGGAATGTCCTATTCGGATGTGGATATCCTGCGATTCCATAGNTCACGGCATCTCTCTCTAGTAAAAAATCACTTGTATTCAGCAATCAGATTCTAAGTAAGTATCAAGAAGCAATTACTCTTCGAATAGAATATGCCAGACCCTTCCAAACTATCCACCGCTTCAGGTCAATTAGGCCCGGTTTGTTCAGTAACTGGCAAAGCCCTCACATTCGGAGAAGCCATCGTATTGGATGGTGAATATTTGTGTATGGAAGCTTATGTTGAAAAAACAGGGGCTGCCCCTTCGACAGATGGAAAAGAAGTTCAGGATTTGAATCTAGATTGACACCATCTTTGCGTTGACTTCATCAGCCTCCTTCGTTGTCGATTTATTGTGTCTCGAGGATGGAGTCGGTTTGCGCTTCGCTTCTCAAGGTATTATGCCAGTTTAAGAGTCAATGATCTATGGACTCCACCTCGGTTGAGGAACAGGGAATGGATGTTTATCCATTGGGGTGATAAACCAGTAGACCGGCATCGTGGCTTTACCTCAGAGGATTCATTATTGNCATATTTGCAACAAAGAGGCCCTCACTCATCGTTTCACAGTACAGCATACTATCGTAAACCAATGGAGAGAAAAATGCTCGATAAAGAATGGTTAGGTGCTGACCTAATCTTCGATTTAGACGGTGACCATTTACCTGGTGTGTCTGACGCGGATTTCCCATCCATGATCGCATTAATTCAAGAACAAGCATGGAGTTTATGGAATGATTTTTTAGAACCGGAATTCGATATGAAAAGGGAATTTGCACAATTCACATTTTCAGGGCACAGAGGATTCCATATTCATGTAAGAGACCCAAGTTTGATGGGTTTAGACTCAAACGCNAGAAGAGAAATTGTNTCGTACATTCGGGGCGAAGGTTTGGAAGTTAATACAATATTATCTGGGCCTAACAGTGGTTGGCGAGATAGAATTGAGATTGGTACTCAAAGTGTCTTNGATAAACTAAGAATTATTGGTGAAAAATCCNCAGGTTATAGNAAAATATTAGATGAATTTCATCAATTATTGAATAGAAGTAATNNTATAAATTCNNANCGAGGAACTAGTAAAAATCGAATTATTACTCTAGCTGAATCTGTCTTGTCGGATGAAAGAATAGAGAGACTTAAGGCAGATCACAATTTAGCTGTCTTCGGTAAAGAAACCGGTATTTTTTGGGAATTGGTTAAACTGGACAAATCTGTAGTCCTAGGTACAGCAGGGGAAACAGATGAAAATGTCACCGTAGATATCAAACGGGTTATCCGACATTTAGGAAGTCTTCATGGAAAATGTGGTTTACGCGTAACCGAAGTTCCCTTTGAGAGATTAGATCCAGATGGTTCAAATCCATTCAATCCATTATTAGAAGCGGTAGCATTTTCAGGTTCCGAAAAGTCTCAGATTCGATTAATCAAAGATGATGTGACTGCTAGTCTCCAAAATAACGAAATTTCAGGTTCCACAGGGGATATTTTCGAAGTTAGTGAGGCTATGTCTGTATTCTTAAGCCTCAAGGGTTGGGCTGAAAGAGTTGGTCCCTGAGTCAATGATTCTATGCTCTAAGCCACAGAATGTTGAATAGTGGGTTCATTGGACATCGACTTGCTGGGGTGTACGCTTGTCCGAAGAAGATGAAGAATCAATGGATGATTTACCACTTCCTCCTCCACCCCCTGGTCTTACTATTCCTCCACCTCAACCTAGTGAATTAGATACTCAATTCTCCGACACACCTCCACTACCTAGCCCTCCTCCCCCTCATGGTATTGATGTGGGAAATGACTCAACCACAGCCTCTTCAGAACCAGAATCCAATTCGGACGATGATTTTAATTCGGCTTGGGCTAAACGGAAACAAGAAAACCCGGCCTTATCTACCGATAAAAGAGATCAAATGTATGGGCATATCGACAGAATAGCCACTGGTGAAGTTGGAACTCTAATGGACCGATTTTCAGACAGATTTGGGTCAGAATTAGATAGGGAAATTATCGTTCTAAGAAAAAAGCAACAAGCTGAGATGCGTAATATCAAACCCACGGTTGAACTTATCTCTGCCCCTGAAGCAGAATTTGAGGAAGAAGAACCAGAAGAAGAATCCGAACCTGTAACGGAGGAAATCGAGGGGACTGACCAATTCAATGATTTCTTCACAGTTGTAAATGACTTGTTGGGTAGTATGCCTGATGATTTCGTAAATAACTTCATTGAATCTGATGATTTTGCATTATTCCAATCCGTTGGCAGTGATCCTACAGAGTCGGATGAAGAGGTCCGAAAGGAGTTCTTCTTGATGATAAATCGCGTTCTTGGAGATTTACCTGACGACAAGATAAATGAATTCGTCGAATCACCCGGTTTCACAATCTTCCAATCAATGGGTGCCATCTACGGTGATTGACCGAATATAATGAGGGAAAAAAATGGGATTACTAGAAAAAGCCAGCAACATAGAGGCTGAAGAGAAACCTCCGGAAACTAAGGTTGTAAAACCTAAGAAAGAGGCTGTAAAGGAACCGCCGGCAGCGAAGCCAAAAAAGGCAGCAAAAAAGCCGAAGAAAGTTAAACCCAAGAAGGCAAAGAAACCGAGGGCCCCTAGAGTCAAGAAAGAACTGCCAGAAGGTTTTGAACTAGCGACAACTGGGCAAAAAGTTACACGTAGAATATTTGATTTTGCAATAAGTTACGGTTGGACAATACCACTAATTGGGATATCTGCATGGGGTTCCAACTTCAACCCGACGATTATCGTCATACTTGGTATCGGGCTAATATCATTTAATTTAGGATTCATGCCCACCTATGCCGGAAAAAGGACCGTGGGTAATTGGATAAGTCGAACGCAGTACATCAACTCAAGAGGCGAACCACCTTTCTCAATTTACATAGCCATCAAAGGTATGACTACCATATTCGTTTTATTCGGAGTATTCACGGTATTACTTGTTATGGCAAACGGATCATTGGGCAAATCTACTTTCTCTCAAATCTTTTCAGCCATAGGTTTTCTATGTCTCATTCCACCTTTAATTGATTACATAATGTATAGAATTCGAGGAGACTTAGGTCTTTGGGACACAATATTTGGTGGAGTTTGGCTAGTTCGAACTACAAAGTCTAAACAAACAAAGGGATGGCTTAAGCGGCTAGAAAGCGTAAGTGATTGGACCGAATCTAAGGGATTCTTAGATGAACAAGAAAGTTCAAAGTAATCTAACTATTTGGGTTATTTTGAATACTAATTGGGAAGGAAGAAAAACCGAAACATAGGGTAGGGAACATGATGCCGGCAAAACGCTAATGTCATGAAGGGGCATCATAGGTTTGTAATGTCCAATTCAAGTAGAACAACTGGTGCGGGAATAGGAATGTTCCTAGCAATCGTCAGTCTACAGGAGTTTACCAAATACCATTTTGCTGACATGCTAGGTATGACAGGCTTAATTCTAATATTTACAACGGGATTATTGGGCCTTCTTCTTTGGCTAAAAATAACTAGAAAGGGCATCTTTGCAATCGATGAAGAAGAATAAAGACCATCCTATAGGGTACTCTATGTTACAGGATAATTTATTTGACATTCGGCCAATCTATGATTAAATTGTAATCGGTTAGGTAGTGGGTAAATTAGGACTACTCTTCACTA
>FUFK010041662.1_pt1 | contig 44496 bp, 60 predicted proteins | sample 1021851 | NCBI WGS metagenome assembly FUFK01 (sample SAMEA51879418, study PRJEB19060) | metagenome
TGAGAATTGTTGGCTGCAACAAGATCAATGCCCATTGCTGGACTAGACTTGTTAAATCCGACATTTCCATCTGATGCTTGAACAAACAAAGCATGAGTGNTGCCGTCTGACTCCACTCTGAAGTCTACGTCTACTGAATTTTCATTAAGTGATGTCTCGCTAGGTGAAATAGTAATCCTATCCCTAGAAGTGCCAGCAACCATTGTTTGTATTATAAAGGTGCCATCTTCTGTTCCATCAGATACATCTGTGGCGGCAGTTTGTATCTGTGCGTAATCTATTTCTTCATTGTTATCATTCTCACCAGCAAAAGTGATAACACCCGTCCCATCGTTGTCAGCAGGACTAGAAGAGTTACGATGTAGGTTTAAAAAAGGCCCAAACGCATCATCAGCATCAGTGCTCACCAACGTCAAAACATCTGAGTTATCGGCAACAGTTATGGTCGCGCCAGCCGAAGAAGTGATCGCACCATCTACTTGAAGCGTAGAAGCCATATCTACGGCACCGTCTATGTCCACGACATCGAGGTTGGTTGTGCCATCGATATCCACATCGCCTGAGATATCCAGGTTAGTGAACACGGAGGTTCCGACCGCCGTGATCTTATCGTTGAACGTAGCTGCTCCCGCTGCTGACATATCCAATGTCAACGCTGTGATTTCTGAACCACCGTCATTACCCTTGAACAGCATATCTTTGTCGGAGGTGCTGGACTTGATGACGAAATCGGTAGATGAGTTTGTAAACTCACCGAATGTTGTACCATCGTCTTTAAGGAGAACGTCTGCTCCGTTGGCATCTAATATGATATCCCCTGCGACATCGATAGTGAGATCTCCAGAGGACAGATCAATCTCTGTTCCATCAATCGTGATATTGTCGATTGAGATACCAGCATTTGCTGTCACCGCTCCGGTTACACCCAGAGTGCCACCCAAGGTAGCGTTACCGCTAACATCAATGGTTCCGTTCACATCAATAGCGGTTGCGGTTAAGTCAATCTCATCTGTCGCACCAAGCGATAGAACCGTTGCACTTGATCCCTGAATAAACTGACTCGCATCGTTGAACATAATCTTGTTCGTAGAGTTCAACGTCAGACCAGAGCCATCGGTATGAGTTAGCGTGGTATCCGCGTCAGCACCAAACTTTATGATTGCGCTGTCAGAGGAAAGGATTAGATCATCGCCAACTGTAAGATCGTCATCGACAAAAAGATCTGGGATCGAGAGGTCTTGAAACGCATCAACCATCGCGCCACCACTACCGGCCCCATCTGAATAAATCGCCTTAGTCTGGCCGTTGGGGATTGTGATTGTCGAGCCCGAACCTTGCTTGATGATGATGTTCTGTGATCCGCTCGTTGCGTTCTCGATGAACCAGAGCTTAGAAACGGTATTCGGCCCTATTGTGATTGTGCAAGCGGAGTCGAGAGTTCCGGTATACTTCAGAAACAGGGATCGACCTGGGTCAGTAGCCCCATCCGCAATAGTAGTTGTATGCGTGTCTGCGTTGGTGGTGATTGCCTCTGTGCCAAAACCAAACGAACTCGCAATAAATGTGAGGTTATCGTTTGTGGTATTTCCCCAGGTTCCCGATCCCTCTCCGGTGCTAAGTAAAGTCAGGCGGAGCGAATTAGAATAACTTGCCATGATTAAATCCCTATGCTGCGTCTCTTCCCGCGTCTAGTTCCTGAAATCCAGGAGATTGACTCGTGGATATATCGGAGTAACTCGCGGTTTGAGTTGTATCTACGTTACTATAGTTTGGAGTCTGATTCGTGTCTATCTCGCCATACACGAGAATCGAGCCAACATCAACCGTGGCTNNTANCCCTGTNNNNTGAACAATACTCTTNGCNACGGTCGTTGCCTGACCCACACCNGAGGTCATTTGTTGGCCGTCCGGTACGATGTTGTTGTCGCACTTGAGTGTCGGTGTGCCAAGGNCAGAAGNCATACCNTGGCCNGTGGGTGATACGTTTGCTTTNGCTGNAGTCGATACGGATCCNACTCCACTNGTCATACCAGTGATNACCGGNGCGTTNACGATCGCTCGTGCTACGACTGTTGTTTGNCCNACCGCTGAAGTAGCNCCTTGNCCTGTCGGCGAGACATTCGCTTTNGCAGTTACNGAGACTGAAGCGTTGAGNGCNGTTGTNGNTTGTTGACCACTGGGAGAGGCGGTCGCTTTGGCCACTACGGTGACCGCGCCAACTCCGGTGGTCATGCCGAGACCGGTAACAGTTACATTGGCTTTGGCTACTACAGTGGGAGTGCCAAGGGCAGAAGTGGCGCCTTGGCCGGTGGGCTCAACTGGGATCGCTTCATTCCAAGCGCCTTGGCCCCAGGTGCCACGNCCCCAGCCGGTTATATNAGCCATCTAGCTTNGATTCNGCGTCCTTCAGAAATGCAACAGCCCTGGTCATGATATCTTTGACTGCGTCAGTCATAAAATCCGTTGCCAGGGACTGCTCCATTTCCTTGATCGCTTCCTGAATATCTTCCAGTGCAGTCATGTCGCGCTCTGTAATTAGAGCTCTAGATTATGCGGCAATCCCTTGGTATTTCCTATTCACAATTCTGCTAATTTTTTGCTTATACATATTCTGCCCTGGGTAGGTAGAATTGATCTCATCNGCAATCTTTTGCATCGACTTACCATTCTTNCGCTTAGCCATCTTGATNATNTGCTGATAGATATGGTGAGTCTCNGGATCGGGAACTAATTTATACCTTCNCTTTGAGTTACCGTGATACTCNGCTTCTTTCTTGAAACCNAANGGTGCAGCNCCACCGATCGCGTATCCTCGCTCTGCCCAGTCAAGCTTTCCTGAAGAGAACCGATCCTTGATCGTGCCGTGCTCTATCTCAGCCACTGCCGATAAAACCATCAACATAATCTTGTTGGCCATATCGCCCATGTCGAACCGAGCTTTGAGCCCTGCTTCTGAGGTTGGTTTTGGATAGACCACTGGCACATCACCGAACTGCTCACAAAAGAAGAGCGTCATGTAGACCTCTTGGAAGTACGGTATCAGACCGAGAAGATCGTTGGTGCTGCGCGACAATCGATCGAGGCGGGTGGTGATGACTACATCATACTCTTCTAGATTGTTGAGCAAGTCAGCCATACCTGGTCGCTCTGGATTTGCTTCACCGTTTACGATCACTGGTATCTTGCCTGAGTAGCCATCGTCCTCGAAGAACGCATCGACTTCACAGTGGTATTTACCTTTCACAAACTCAGAGATCTCTTTCTTCTGAGTCTCNAGNGANATACCGTGAGCNGCTTGCTCATCGGTAGATACCCGCACATAGCCGTAGATCTTGTTGACCTTCTTGATTGGGTTGATGCTCACTTAACACCTCCGGTGTAGCCTTGGCTCTCTAGCTTNTCGGACAACTCTTTCCAGTCTATGCTCAATGGGAAACCNCGATCATCGCAATGTTGTTCTGCCAAGGTCCAGTTGTCCTTCACTAGTTTGATGCCCTCGTAAGCGTGGATCGCGCCATCATAAATAATGTCTACGCCATGCTTCAAGCAAGTTCTCCGCACTCGGTTGTAAAACCTTTTCTTTTCTGCTGCTGTCATTTCTTTCTCCTCAAATGATTGCAGAATATTACTATATCCCGTGTCGTTGATCAACATTATATAACACTTTACATAACGACATTATTTTGTTAGTTTTCCAAGGCCAACTATGGAGAAAAGGAGGCTTTAGAGTGTTTTTTGATGATATTCATGACGATGAACCGGTTACAAGATGGGCGTTGACTTTTATAGATAAAGAAGATGGATCCATCGCTTCGCACTATGGATTCTTTGAATCTCAAGAACAGGTATTAGCGTATGCAAATATGTTACGCCACGGAGATGCCGTTCCACTTCAATCGAAGCGGGGTCGTGTAATACAAGGATCGGAACTAGAAGATTATATACTCAAGGCTACGCCAATCTATTATGTGTTCGGACCTCGTCAATTGAGAGGTCTTTCCGAATGGGAGAAAAGACTGGAAGAATTTTTGCATTGAATCGGCCAAGGGCGCCTTTACTCCGCGTCCTTAAGCACACGTTCCCGTCCGTGTGGGCCAAAAGGCGGGGTTTTTTTGAGGAGAAGCCAACATGAGAAATGTCAATCGAGAAGATTTAACCACCTGTGACGAGTGTGGTCATAGAGATTATGTGGAAAGCATGACTTTCGTAGGTGATCACTGTGCTTGTTATGAGTGTCAACGGGCAATTTATAAAGAGTCGGAAAAAAAGTTCCAATCAAGATTTCAACCGAGGTTCAGAACTTTATCGCTTCCAAGGATGTTAACACCCGAAGAAATGGTCATCGATCAAATCGATAAAGAGATTTTTGAAAGAGAATCTCAAATCGAAAAATATGGCTATGACTGCTATAACCATTTTGACGTTGAAATGCTTGGTGAGATTCACGGCTTGAAGCTAGCAAAAAAAATTCTGGACTCACGAAAGCGAGGAGGAGTCAATGAAAATAGATAAAAACGTGCCAATACCGGAGAAAAACTATGAGCGATATGGAACTAGGTGATTTGAAGCAAGAGGTCATTCACGCGATACAAAAGCCGTACATCCGTTTGCACGGTTGTAACGGTATGAAGAACACACCCATATGGAAAGCGTTGGTGAAAAAGAACATCAAAAAGTGGACGAACAACTTACAGTCTAGTGTCACTTATGAAATCAGTAACGAAATACTGGATTATCTCCAGCCACAAGTAGAGAAAGGTAATCAGTCGCAGTTAAGAAAAGCGATTCTCAACGCGAGGCCCAGACATTACAACATGTGGATCGAGATGAATCTAGAGGGTATATCCAACGTCAAAAACGGGCTAGAAGCTTTTTGGATTGAGACCAGGAATGAATTTACTGTGTATAGCAAATCAACTGGAAAAATAAGCAAAAATTACGCGGGTTACAAGCGGCCTGTTGTTGGAGACATATTCAAAATAGATCACTACTATCAACCGAAAGACACAGATCAATCCGCGGGTATCAACCCTAGTTTGATAGATACTGATATCTGGTGTGAAAAGGGCCAGATTATACCACCAGGTTCTGAAGAGGCTATGCCGAAAACATTTAAGAATCTTTGGTTTCTAGGATCACCGAACCATGAATTCTCCGAAGCCCTGGAACCTGTGATGGATCGTTTGTCAAGCCAATTCAATAGATTCATAGATCCTAACGCGAACCGCTTCGAGACCTTCCAGGATGAAAACTTTCAAACTCTGGAGCCAAGGAAGTATGCTCGGCTCATGGCGATACTCAGTCTTATGAATTTTGATTGGTTCGTTCAAGAGCCGAAGGACATAGGGATTCAAAGTCTAAAACTAAAAAGAGAGGTCACGCCTTCTGATTCTCACCATCGCGTGGTCCTCAAGCTGCCGAAAACGAAGGGACGCATCATCAACCCGAAAGGGCCGAGGAGAACTGAGGCTTACGGAGTCAAACGACATCAAGTCGCGGGTCATGAGAGACACTATCGAGATGCACACGGCAACATTTACAAAACTATCTACATCAAACCTCATTGGAGAGGCGATGCAAGCCTGGGTACGATCACAAAAGATTATGTGGTCGAGAAGGACGATGACTGATGCAAAAATACTTTCAGACATTGGATAACGTGGGCAGATTGTTCCATGTGGAACAGTCTAAGACGGTTGATAAGAAGGGGCTGAAGGTCTTGCGGAGAGCACTGGATGGACAGTGGGACGCAGGGCCAGAGGCAAATTACATAATCCGAGAATGGAAAAAGGAGCGGGGATATGAGTGATATATATGAGTTGGAAGAGTTTTTAGAAACCAGGAACGGATCCGGTTTCGTTATGACTCGCAAGTGTCCAGAAGACCAATACGAGTCACTAATCGATCGGAAGGTTAAGCAGCTCAAAAGAGCTGGTAAGTCTTTCAGGGTTTACGTGAACACAGAGTTCGGGGATCGCGAACTGGTGAATGGTTCTTAGGAGCGCATCAACGAGTTGGTGAATATATCGACCTGGTCGAGGGATCTTAGAAATTCTGTCTGATCCATTTTGCTGACTCGGCCTCCTCGTGCGTATCTCATCGGCTGGGATGGCTGTCCACCACCCATCATGTTAAAAGGTTGTATGCCTACGGAGCCGCCTAAATAAAATCCCTCTGGAGCCGGTCCTAGAACCTCGTCTACACGGGGTTTTATCTTTTCTACTTCTGCGTTTTGAACAGCGACAGCAGCGTCATAGTCTTCACTGTAATTTAGTTTTGCCGCACCACCAGAGCCTGTGTAATCAGGATCGTAAACAAAAAATACAACGTCAGGCTCTCCGTTGTTATATTTTATGAACTTCTGTTTGTCCCAGTCCTCCACGGCAGACGGAGCTTTTGGCGCGAACTCGTCATTCCATTTTATTTTTGATACGGGCCTAAACCCCACGGTTTCATATATCTTGGGAAGGTAAGTATCAAACGCATCTAGCTTTCTGCCACCGGCTTCAACAGCGGCCTCTAGCATCGCGTAAGCGCCACCAGATGGCTCTGCCTCAGAAGCGTATACAGCCGTAATATCGCCATCAGATTTTATCGAAAAACCACTACCGGATTCAGTCTGAAACAACCTGGTTTCGGCTAGTTCTTCCGGTGTTTTGATTTCTACTTGAGCACCAGTTTGCTTCCCAACTAAAGAAGAACGCATTTGCTGCTCATACGCAGAGGCGTTTTCTGCCGCTGGAATCTGAGAAATTCTCGGGGTGTTAAGACCCGCGTATTGAAACTGATTAGATACCGGAGCGTTAGGCTGTAGATCTAGAAGCCGAACTCCTTCATCTGTTGATCTAACTCCTCTCGTGTAAGCTTGGGATGATCTTCCAGGATCGAGTCCATCAGGTCGCTCCTGAACGCCTTGTCTTGCTCTGTTGATTCTGAGAGAGCGGAGGAAGTCTCCTCTTCGCTGAGAAACGGAGTCTGCACCTTTGAGAGCCCTTCTAGCGCCCGATCGAAGGCTTCCGTCTGGGTTTGCGTTTTCGTATTGTCTTGCGAGGTCATCTAATTTACTCCTATCTACACCTTCCTTGGTATACCAAGGTTTGCCCTTAACAGCAGATACTTTAAATTGATCTGGCAGTATACCAGTTTTAGGCTTTTTGACTACACCCAAGAAATCNTTAAATCTTTCTGGCGTCATCCGAACTAGANNGCCATCCGATAATGGATACTCAATAATCGGACCCTCCACTGTCATCCGATAAGTCGATCCCGAGCTAAAGGTTCCAGGCTTACCCTCCCTTACTGCCCCGCCGATCGGAGAATCCCTAAGCACACTGTTCAAAGTGCTATGTGATACCGCTTGATCTCCATCGATAACCCAAGTCTCCCAGTGCATTCGGCCGATACTCGCATCTTCTGGGCGACCAATTATGTCGTATGCCTGTTTGACAGAATTTTCCAGACCATCCTCTAACTGCTCTGTAACCAACAGTCCTCGCGGACCCCCGAGTATGTTCGCGAGACCGGTCTTGACTTTGCCCATAGGCAGACCGTCATAAATATTAGCGCCACCAAATCGACCATCATCCCAAAGGTGCCTGGACTGAATGCGGTCCATAACCAACATATCGTCTTTGCCGCCAACGAGACCTATGAAACTGACCACTTTGTTATCGATCCCTGGAGAGTCAGTCATTTGGAAAAACTCTCTACGGAACTGTCTGCCAGAAACCTCTGGGTTCGACATAAGATCGTGAAGCCGATTCAACACCACTTCCCCGCCTGGGCCTTTTTTCTGACTCAAGGATTCTAGCAATCGGCCAGCAGCGTTCACATTCATCGTGACTTGCTTGCCTGGAGATCCTTCAGGGAGAAGTTCAGCAGCGGTTTTTTGCCACTGCGCTTTGTCTTTTGGGCCGAACTCTCCATCGACTGCTTTTTTGATAAAGGGTCTGGCCGCATCGAGAACATCAAGGAAAGCGGCCTCTTGCTGCACTGGGCCAGCTCCCCTAGACAGAATGCCCCAGAGCATCAAACGACCTGTCATCTCTGGGCTGGAGTTACCGGAATTGTAAATATTCCGTAAATCTTGAACGTACCCGAAACCCTCGTCCACTCCAGCTTTCAGCTCAGGAGTAAGCTTTTGAAGCTTTTGAGCAAGCAGTTGAGGATTATTTTTGTAATTTATGGCTTCAAGCGGTGGCATAGGCACATAGGATCCCCCGAATGCTTGGTCCTCCATGCCTTTCCAGTTTTCTGTAGAAGTTAACGCCTCTGGGTTGTTCGCTTTCACTTCATCTATTTTCTGAATAACCTGGTCCGTATTCTGAGGTGTAAACTTTTGAACCACTGGGGTCGTGGCCTTTTCGCCACTACCAGGAACCAAAAGATCAGAGGGCATCGCGTGACCTTGACCCTCTTCGACAGGTCCAGCATCAAAATCTTTAGTCACCCTGGTATCTGGACCCAAACCACTTAGGCTCTCAATGCCTTTCTTAATACCCTTACCAGCCTGACCTATACCCTTAAACGTGCTACCCAAAGTAACGCCCGTAACTGGACCAACCAAAGGAACCGCGTACATAGCATCGCCCAGGACGCCCAGACCTTGCATCGCTGCATCAAAGTACTCTCCCTCGGCGATGTTCTCGCCGATGCTGGGCATGTATTCACCACCAAACGCATCGATGATCCCAGCCTCATCCCCTGGCATAGCAGCCATACGACCGGATGCATCCAATAATCCAGTGCCAGGAGCAAATTGAGCAGCTAAGTAAGAGAGTTGAGCAGGAGTTATCAGCGGATCGTTATCTCGATCGGGGTCTCGACGGCGTTTCATCTGGCCGACAGGACCACCTTCGTCATAGCCAAATATATCTACGTCATTTGGGTTCAAATCAAAAACGCCTGGTGAACTGGATGCCGGTCTGGTCAGACATACCTCGCGTACCTTCTCGCTTGAATAATTTTATCTCCGGTTTACGGCCCTCGGGACGTAAAATAAATTGCTGATCATCGGTACCACCACTAAAACGACCGAGCAGGGAACCAATGCCTTCTTGGAGTCCAGCTACTTTGGCGCCAAGAGGTTCAACTCTATCTTTCATACGCTCCGTTTCGCGATCGCCATATCTAGTCTGAGAAACAATTTGTTGTGCCATGCTCGGCACGGCTTCTGCTTGAGAAACTCCTGCTACCATATCTGCTTCTTGAGCCGTATAAGGAGTGAATGCAGGAAATATTCTAGCCGGCATACCCATTTCCAAAGCTTCATTTAGTTTTCGGAAATCAGCTTCAAATGCACTGCGATCGAACTCATCACCCACCCCGTAACCGCCAGCTTGTCGCTTCCTAGCGATATCGATTCTACCCTTTTTATAACGGCCCTCTATCGCTTCCATCGTTCTGAAAGCTTCTGGATCCTGAGTAAACTGGATGACTTGATCGAAATCAGGCTCGGGCGTGTATCTCAACTTAGGAGGTGGTGCTACTCCTTCAGAAAATATATCGATCGTTGGATCCACTAGGCAACCTCATCAAACAAGTGGTCTTTGGTCTTGAGAATATCAAGCCATTCATCAAACGTCACTACACATGTTTTTGAGTTATCCACATCAAATGAATCATTCACATAGTGNAGCGGGATCGTGACTCTNACCGGCTTATTGTTGAACTTCCANACCAGGACCGGAGTCTCNCATTGAACCGCTTCGCATACNTGGTCCCACCAAGCAGTCGCAAACCACCAGCCATCTTTGTANGCNTTNCACTCNACCGCATGACCTGGNATCTCAATGTCGCANTGGTTCGATTGCTGATATTGATCNAGGTTCCTGGAGCACTGGATATTCGGNTAGCCATTATCGTGAAAGAACTCNTTGAGCCTTCGCACGATCTGNCGCTCAAACTGCGCTCCTTTTTGTCTTGAATCAGTCATGCCGGCGATTATGAGCAGATTCTGATAGAAATCAAACCCAGATATGGTTACCTTTGGGGTCCAACTTCTCCATGTTGGCCCTATCCCTCCGATGCTTCGATCTCCTCAGAGCTAAAAAACGGGGGGCTAGGGTACCTACTACCCCGCCACAAGAAATTTAGTACTGAATGCGCCAAACTCAGCTATAGCTATACAGCTACACGCAGTCGCGAATTTGGGGGGTGCGGGTGGTCGATCGCAAAACATCTCGATCCTGATTTTTGGGCGCCCAGGAGTCCCGATCGGCCGCTGCTACCCGTGATTTGCGACCGATTCGGACGTTTTGTCACAGTTCTGAGCAGGACAGTGTCGCATTTCTTGCAAGTTTGCGTACTTTTTTACACGTTTTTGCGCTCTGGGCGCCCAGTTTGACGGGCAAAAGCAAAAAAAACCGATTTTTCTGGGATTTTGGGGGCCAAAAGAAAGAGAGACCCTCTTTTCTTGGTTTGTTCGATAATTTATTTGATTGAGGTCAACCTACTGATCTTTCTCGGATAGCTCCTCAGTAACACCCAGCAATGCCCCAAGTCGCTTTTTGATATCGTCCTTCGACATGTTGTCGATGTTCGCATTGATATTCAGGTTCTGCGATCTATGAACCGTGATGCCGGCCATTTGGTTTAGCTCCTTAACTGCGCTCACACTCGCATTGTAGTGACCGTTCTCAAAAGCTTGCTCCGCTATTTCAAACAACATCTTCGCAGTCTTCTCTGGCCGAATCGCATATTGCTCCCGTAGCGAGTCTTGCTTGATCTTAATCGCTTTAACCACATTCGGATGATCTCGTCCATTGAGAAGCTTGCTCGAGGCATGGCTCGGGAAGGAGAACCCTGCGCGTCGAGCTGCTTCAGTCTGACCAGCCGCGCCTTCCGTGTAGTGCCACACGAAAGCCGCTTGCATTTCTGTCAGTCCGAACTCTTCATCCTTTTCAAAAACTTGTGGAGCTGGCGCTAACTTTGGTCGATCTTTTTTTGGTCTGCCTCTTGGTCTTTGTACTTCAGCCATCCATTACTCACTGCCAGATTAAAAGCTCCTCGCGCTTCGGCTTCTGTGTACGGGAGATCTCCCCACGCCTCGCGCTCGATCCTGTTCGCTTCCTGCCATTGTACGAAGTTGTCTTCTACACTCAAGCCAGGGTCTAATAAAAAATACTCGTGATCGTCACAGTGTACAGTGTGAGGGTGCATAGCGTTTCTATACTCCTATATATACATAATACTATTACTACTATTACTACCTATTCCTATAAAAATAAATAGTTAATAAGTAAAGTACCCTACCCTNACCTNTNANATNATCATNATTTATCAGNTACTTAGACTATACCCTGCACAGTGNATAGTTNACCTAACACTGCACCCTGCGAGTAACAATTAGCACAAGTGCGTAGNAGTGCGTAACTTTTCATAACTTAGTCCGCATAATATGAGCCAGCACTAGGTTGAGGTACACTGCTCTCGGGGGGCGTATAATCGAGGTCATAGATCTTTTTTCCATTCGATCGGCGTGGCTCTATACCATTATCTGAGAGTATCCTCGCCGCTTCTTTGAAGTCAGCCATCCGCGGTGCGACAATCCCGAGATCTTTGAGAAAGCTAGTCATTTGTGTTGGCTTGGTGCTACGGCTCTCAAAGTTTACACACTCCAATATCAAATCTTCTGTGCTGCTCTGCGTCCTGTAGAACTCGTTGCTGTCCTGGAGCAGTGCTCTCTCCTCACTTGTTAGGAACCAGTTCTTTTGTCCTGGCTGATAATATCGCTCTGCTACCTCGGCCCAGAGTTGCTGCATGTCTATCCCGTGATCTGCGTTTATGGCCGTAACCGGTATGACCCAGAATCTTCTGTTTCCGCTGGTGTCCGTGAGAAACTCCCTGGCGTTGACACTCGCATAAAAAGCCGTGCGCCGTTGATAAGTTGTAAAAGCTCGATCGTAAGGTAGCCGCAGTTCATCGGTTCGCTTAGTGACAAAAGCTTTGAGCTGATCTATGTCTGACTTCTTGAACGTACTCTCTATCTCTCCAAGCTCAACAATCCAATGGCTCACTGCTTGTTTGACTGAGTCCTTATCGCTGGGATTCAATGTCGCGCCTTCTAACAGCCATCCATCTTCGTAGTTGGCTAGTCGCTTGAACCAAAGTGTTTTGCCTAATCCCTGTGCTCCTTGTATGACAAGTATCCCTTCTAATGCTACGCCTTCAGGTTCGCATGCTGCTGCTACGCAAGATATTAACCACTTAGTCATGAGCAGCTCTTTCAGTTGTGTGTTACTGCTGGTCACGCTATCGAGGAAAGCTTGCAGTCTGGGCTTACCATCCCACGCTCTACTGCCGATCCACTCTTTGACTGGGTTGTACTCTTTCGCTAGGAGCTTCAGGTAGTCTCTGACCTTTTGATGCGGGACACCGATCTGTATGCATCGGTCCTCGATCTCGATCAATGCTGCCTCCTCCTTGAGGTCCGCGATGAACTCTGTATTGGGTACGCTGATCTCCATTCGCTTTTTAATCACGTTGTAAACCACACTAATGTCGTTGACGATAAGTACGCCCTTCACATTATCTTTAGTGTTCAGGTAGCGGCCGTTGTCTGTACGATTAAAATCAAAAGCCGTGGGTACCGTGATCTCTTTAGTCGGCGTTACAAGCACACCCTCTTTGACCCCGTCATTATAGTCACCAGTCTTCACCGGCATAATGACTTTGGCTTCTACGCCCATGAGCTGTAATTCTTGATGGGCGGCTTCAGCTTTCTCCTGGCCTACGCCACTCTCGTCGTTGTCAGCTACGATTACATGTTGNGCTTGGGGGAAGTAGCCACCTATGACNTTGACCACTTCTTTGATGTTGCCGGCGTCCCATGTAATAAAGGTTGGCTCTTTGTGCTGCTCGTAATAACTTGCGGCCGTGGCGTAGCCTTCGGCGTAGTTAATGATTGGCGCCGTCCTAATGTCTTCGACTCCGATCGCAAAGAACGAGCCCTTCTTCCTGGTGCCAGTCAAAAACTTTTTGACCCAGCGCCCGTCCTCATCCTGACTGCTGGATATGTATTGAAGGCCGACGATTTGATTTTTACTACCTAAGACTGGGATTGCTAAGCGTTCCGATTGTGTAACCCGTAACCCGTAACTACCTACACCCTTCGCAGTCAGGTAAGGGTGCGAGTCGCAGGGTGCGAAACTTTCCCATAGCTCTTTGGCTTTCTTCGCAGTCTCTTCGTAGACCAGCTCCTGTCTTTGTGCAGCTAGCTCATTAAGATGTTTTATCCTTTCTCTGTCTGCTTTCGTGAACTTGGTCTCACCCTTGCCGGCTTTCCAGGTCGCCGTTGGTTTACTCTGGTCTACTCGATAGTCGCCACACATTCCATAAGCGCGACCGTCATTCCAGAAAAATACATACCAGGCGTTCTGTTTCCTAGACTTGTCGCCTATGAACCTGGCGTGGTGGTATTGGTTATCGGCTAAAAAGCCGGCGCCCGTGAACTCTATGTTTTGTGTCAGTAAGAAGTCTTGAAACTCAGCTTCGATCTGAGCTTGCATCGGTCTACTTTGATTCTTTGGTGGGTCACCCTTTGCATATGTTGGCATTTGAATATTTACAAAATTGTAGAACAGTGTGTAAGATTAACAGCACTTTTTATAAACAGGACAAGTAAAATGCCAATGTATGTAAGCGGAACTTCAGGATCTGGTGGCGGTAGTTTTAATCTAGAGCCAGGTCTGCATGATGCAGTAGCCTATATGATTGCGGAGCTAGGCACAAACATGCACCAGTTCCAAAATGATGAACCCAAGAAGCAAGAGAAGATTGCTATCTTCTGGGAAGTGCAAGGTGAGCGGGATGACGAGGACAAGCCGATCACGATTAGCCACACCTATACTCGGTCGTTAGGTGACAACTCAAGGCTGAAAAAAGATTTAGAGAAGTGGCGCGGTAAGCCGTTCACTACGGAAGAGATCGTACAGTTCGACATCGAGAAGATCCTCGGGGTGAGCTGCATCCTAGACGTAGGTAGAACCTCGGGCGATCGTCACAAGGTCGACGCGGTTTTGACGAGCAAAGGTGGTCCCAAGAAAGTGCCAACCATTAACGAACAAGAGGTGTTCGTACTCGCAGATTACATCCGTGAGTTTACTGGCCAGTCGGATGCACAGTCTAAGAAAATGTGTGACTTGCTAGAGCTACTGGCGCCATTCCAACGAGAACTGATTACCGGCTCCGATGATGGCAAGGTACAACCATGCTTTGAGATGCAAGCAGCCAAAAAGGTAGACGGCCCAACACCACCAGCCCCTGGTTCAGATTCATCCGATGATGATGACGATGACTTTGAGGATGACATCCCTTTTTAGGTACACTCGGCTTAATTCAGGTAGGCAACCCTTACGCTTAGTTGGCACCTCAGCGCGGTCCTGGGCCTGATAATGGCCGCATTTTTTTTGAGGAGATCAAATGGCAAAGCGCGGAAGACCTAAGAAGTCCGATCCCGTCAACTCACCGTCTCATTACAAATCTGACAATGGGATTGAGTGCATTGATGCAATGGTCGCGGCTTTTGGTAGAGAAGCAGTGAACACTTACTGTGAGATAGCCAGTTTCAAGTATCACTGGAGAGCTGGGAAGAAAGATGGAAATACAAAAGATCAAGACCTGGCTAAGGCTACATGGTATACGTCGTTTGCTCGGGGAAAGGATCCACGCATTCATGAATAGATATGTATGGCTACCTATTTATACAGGCTGGGCAGTTCTGTCTGCCTTGGTACTAGGGCTCGTGATTGGTTTTGTAGGGGGCAGCTACTTTGGATTTTAAAGAAGGGGTCTATGAAGACCTGGACTATCCGACCTATGCATCGATACCCGCGATTCGATCTCANGACCTTACAGATATAGTTAGGTGTCCTTTTACTTGGAAGTATCAGGAACACAAGGAGTCGCCGGCATTGATGGAGGGCCGAGTCCAACACACTGTGTTCCTGGAGCACGAGAAGTTTCTGGATGAGTTCGCGATTGAGCCAATAGTCGATCGTAGGACGAAGGCCGGCAAAGAAGAGTACGCCGATTGGCTTGAGGGGCTCGGGGATAAGACGCCATGCAAGCAGGATCTCTATGATACCTGTATGGACCGCCGAGCAGTGGTCGAGGAGTTCGTACCTAAGCCAGAGCATAGTGTTGAGCTGACTATCTGTTTTTATTGGTGCGGTCAGCCGTGCAAAGCCAAACTAGACTGGCACACTGGGACCGATATCTGGGATCTCAAAACATGCCGTGACGCATCGCCCCGCGGCTTCCTGGCAGCGATAAATAACTTCAGGTATCACCAGCAAGCCTCGTACTATATCCAGGCTTGTCGAGCTGCTGGCTTACCGACAGAAAAGTTTTATTTCTTAGCCCAGGAGAAAGCTCACCCATATCCATACGCAGTCTATACCCTGGATGATGAAGCGATCGCCTACGGTGACAGTCGCAACGAGCAAGCGATGGCTCAGCTCCTGCGTTGCCAACAGGAGGATGACTTCAGACCTTTTGGGTTGGANAGTGAAGTCGAGTTCAAGCTCAGTGACCTACGATAACGATCGTGAGGCTCGTTGGGCTGCTGAGATAAAATACTATTCAGCCAGGGACGTTTATCACAAGCGGGAGCGCAGGACGCCGATTAGCAAGAAGAGCTGGCAGCAATGGTGGGAAGACAAGTACGGGGAGCCATACATGGAATACGTCCATCGTATGAGTGAGCGAAAAAAAAGGGGCCAGAGCCCCTTTTGATCCTTTTGAGTGTAGGCTTCACGCCGGCAAAGAAATATCTTCTAGTGCCTTGAGCGTTGCTTTGGCGCTTTTCACCACTCCAGCATACTCCGAATATATAGCTGACACTTCTAGATCAGCGTAATAGTCGGCCCTCGAGATCAGTTCTTTTAGCCCGTCCGAGTCCTTGCTTACATCAATCCAATAATGCGCTTTGGTTTCCCTTTCTATCGGGACGACTTGGCATTCACAAATTACGCAATCGTCGTAGAAAGCCTTTGGGATTCTGATTAAATTAGACATTCTAAATTACTCCTCTGGATCACGCAGCACCCAAGTGCTCCTGGCTTGATATTTGTTCTGGAAGATCCCTGCGTCGATTAGAGCCGATGCAGATTCGATGTGTTCTACAAAAACCGGCTGGTGCGGTGTGTAGTTGACACTACCGCTTGCGCTAGCGATCAACCATTCCAAAGACGCTCTCAAGAACCTGGCGACCGGAGCAAGCTGCTCCTGATCGATTCTGACTTTGTCGCCTTCTGCTTCGCCCTCGATGCAAACCAGGTCGTAAAATTCTACTGAACTCATTACGCCACCCCCTGGATGATGTTGAGGAAATCATCCTCAAAATCAGATCGACCGAAACCACAAGCTGGATTCTCGCTAGCTAGGCTATAACGCTCTTGCGGTAGATCAACCTCAGTGTAACGTGGTTTGGCGGTCTTGCCGTTATCTTGGAACAGCCTGGTTCCCCAGGGTCTCTGCACTACGTTGAATCCAGTTGGATTGCCATCTACACTTATCCATCCGCTGGTGTAGATTTCTACTCTAGGCTTTGCCATTTCTTTACTCCTTACTTTGTTGGCGAGACAATTATACTACTATTTCCGTGTCGTTGTATACACTAATGGCAAAAAAAAGGAGAGCTATTGCTCTCCCTTTTGATCCTTTTGAGGATGGATTCTACGAGCCGGCAGAATTTATGATGCCCTGGTCAATCAAGGCTTGTGCGGTCCTGCCGAAAGAACCTTGCAGGGTCCAGGCCAGTCCCGTATCGACCAAGTGTTGCCAAGCCTCTATGACCTGGTCCTCGCTCTCTGCTTCCTCGAACCCTTCCGCGATCCCGACTGCTAGATAGTTGTCCATTACCTGGCTCCTTTCATTTTAGATATTCTCTTGGATACAGCCGCCGTGTAGGCGTCTAGCTCCTCGTGGTATTTTTTTACTTCTTTGTGAAACCTTTTCGGTATGTGAATCTGCGTACCGTCAAAGAACTCTGGTAACTCGCCGTCCTTTACCACTGCGTAGTATCTTTCGATCAGGTCTCCATCCTCACCTGAGCGGTGAGATCTCTGAAGCTCTATCACATTGATCTCGTCTGGATCACCTCGTCCCGCTACACAAGCATAGGTATCGTGGAAATTAACATCACCGTCATAGTCAATCGAAGTTGATCCATCGTCCTCTTGGGTCTCCGTGCAATCTGTGTAGATCGCCCACTCGTAGATTAGGTAGTCTCCTTTTTTCATTACGCCACTTCCTTATTCGGGTAGTACTCCCACTTAACGTTAGCGTTCTCGGCGAGTTTCCTAGCGGCTATGTCTTTCAGGTAAACATGGACCCAGTATGCATCGGTCTCGAACCAGTTATCGACCTCGCAAGACTGGTAGTTCCAGCAATTAATCATGTTAAAGATATCGTCGGCCCCGAGCTGGCAAACACCAACTCCGGTCAGTAAGCTCTGGCCTACTCCGTCCGTGCTCCACTTAAGATTCGCCAAGCACTCTTCAATGAACCCATCGAAGTCTTTTGGATCTTCGCCGTACCTGGCAACCAAACTATCGATGTTTGCCTGGGCTAACAGTGCGACCAATTTCTTAGGATCGGTATCGATCGGAGTTTGTGTCGCACAGTTCCAGGCGTGGTCGAACCGGTTGTTTTCTGCGAACTTCACTATCTCAGCAATGTGGTTCGCGTTGACTAGAAATGCACTCATGTTTTTTCCTTATCTTTGTTGGCTTTCCAAGACCTTTCGGTTTCGGGGCGGGGGCCACCCGCCCAGCTCGTCAGTTGGATCAAATAAGTTCTTCGGTTATTCCCTCTGCTATCCAATCATTCCAAAGTGACTCTCTGAGCTTCTCTAGCTGGGTCAAAGCTATGGAGTCAAGCTCGTCCAGTGTTCGCCCTAATTTTTGACACAATTCGTAATCGAGATAGGTGTTGATTTCGCGAGTTCTTGTGAATTGTTCTTTTTGCATTTTTTTCCCTTATCTTTGTTGGCTTTCCAAGACCCGAGGGTTTCGGCGGGGGAACCACCCCCGCAACTCATCAGTTGGAATTACGGCTTCGCCCAATAGGAGTTCACCGGTCTGTATCGGCAGTCCCAGGAGTCGATTACTGTGCCACCGTCTACGGCGGTCAGGTGTCCTGAGTTGATCACTACTGCTCGACCTTTGTAGTCCCAGTCTCGCAATTTGATCAGCTTGCCTTTCGCATCACGAGGGGGTTTGTTCTTAACGTACCCTTTGGACTCTAGGTAAGTAACCCAGACCTTGTCGTGATTTGGGTAAGCCCCGATCTCCAGGCCCAGCTTCATTAGATCCTCGAAAACTTTTTTGTAGTCCTCTCGGAGAGCTACGCTGATCGATCGGATCACACAGTCATCTTTGAAGGTCTTGCAGATCCTGGCGCCTTCTGTTTGGTAGAAATCCATCAGCATGCACCTCGATCCGTTCTGAAATAGTGCGAGGTATGAACCCACTCTCCGTAAGAGAGATCGAACAACTTGCCCTCGGTCTCTGAGAAAAGAGATGCTGATCTGATCAGATCGACGGCGTCCAGGAGAACATCGTCTTTATTCTCTCGCCCCAGGTCTTCGGCTGCATTGAGCAGAAGTCGTAGTGCTTCGACCTTTTTCAATTCATCTTTCATTTTCACTCCTTATCTTTGTTGGCTTTGTGTAAGTCTCTTTGCTTACGGGTGTTATTATACAGATTACCGTGTCGTTGTATACACCTTTAGACAAAAAAGATGAAATTATTTTCGGTCGAGAATCTCAGCTATTTCAAGCACTTGGGCGGTGCTCAGGTCATCGAGCAGAGAAAAGATCAAAACGATGGCGAGTTCTTTCCGATCCTCAGTATCGAGCTGGAGTAGATCGAGCACCTGATCTTCGAGCGATTGTTTCACTCAATCGATTCCCATCGATCTTTCATAGCCTGGATATTTTCTCTCGGGACACCATGCACAGAGCCATAATCGTTTTGGCACTCAATGATGTTCACGGTGTAGTTGTATTTTTCCGCGAGTCGTAGATAAGGCTCCATCTCCCACTTTTGGGAAAAGGTGTTCGCGACCGCTATTTGTGGCTCACCATGCACCATCGCGTGTAACGTAACGGTTTCGCAATAGTGATGAGCTTGGGGTAGCTCTTTGGGATCGAACTTGTAATTGCCATCATGATCGTAAAACCAAGTGTCTGCTTCAATCAACACCCGTGAAGCCAGTCTCTTTGCTAACGTGCTCTTACCAGATCCAGGCAAGCCTCGTATCAGATAAAGAGTTTTGTGCGGGTTATTTATTTTTGTCATTGATCGACACTAGGTCCACTCTCGCGTGAACCAGTTGATCCTCATCAAAATTATTGGCTTTGAGGGTTTTAACAAACTGTTTGAAGAGACCAGAGTAGGAGCCGGCTTCGATCTCGATCGGCTCCTCTTGGCCATGAAAAGTGAGGTGGGCTTTCACCGTCTCTTACAAAAAAGACTTTGGCAACCAAACAACGAAGCCGCCGTCTTCTTCTTCGTTTTCTAGCTCCCACAGAATGTGGCACTGCTTTCCAAGTTTTTTGGTCCACCAGTCAGCATAAATCTTGGCTTCAAGATATTTACCGTCTATCCACGCCAAAGTCCCTTTGCCATCATAATCGTTCAGAAACGATCTAATAAAATCACCATGTGGATCGTCGCCAGAAAAGACTACGTCATTGCTCAAGACCTCAAAGTGGTCGCCATGCTCTGACAGGAAGCACGAGCAGTGAGTGTGTGTCAGATAATCGATGTCTTTTTCGGTGAACTCTAATTCGATTTTCATATTGTTTTCCCTTAGTTGTTGGCTTTATGGTTCTTATTGTACAGATTGCCGTGTCGTTGTCCACACTTTTATTCAATAATCTGTAATCATATTTTCGTACAAATCGATCGTCCTTTTCTTATTAAACAACCAAAACACGAGGAGGTATCGGTCGCCCTTAGTGACCTCTAGACCTCGATGCAGATTTGTGAAGCTCGGAAAGATCAACGCATGGCCACTAGGCAGTGGCTTCAATACCCCGTGTCGGTGAAACTCTGTACCGCCACCTTTATATGATCCTGTGTTGAGCGGAACCACTACACTGATATCTGCGCTCTCGTCATGGTGCCAAGCGCCCTGCTTCTTTTCTGCCAGGTTATAGTTCGCAATCTGTACGCTAGCTATCTCTCGGCACTCTCTCTGAAACAAAGAGATGATGATTGGATTCAAAACCGTGTTGACCACAAACCACATATTTCGATAGAGCGCGGGTATATGTTCGCGTAGCACAATCTCGGGTATCTGGCGTAGCTCGTCCTCAGAATCATTTGGTTCAAATGGAATCTCTTTGACCATATGCCCGATCTCTTCAACCATAAGTTTGCAGAACTGGCGCCTGAATAATGGGATCCGATAGATACCAGGGAAGACCTGTTTAGCCATCTTGGACACTGGCGTTTCTTCTAGCCGTTCCATNCCATGCTTACCTGTGTATCNCGCAATCATCGGCATAGACTTCTGCACTGCGTCATAGAGCGGCTGGTTTATCATCCAGTGGCTCTGCATNCTTAGCAGATAGTTCTTCAATTCATACATGGTTGCAACCTTGTATAATGTTTGCCACAATCTACCAAAAGTTTACACGGATTTAAAATGACTGAGGTTGAAGATCCCAAAATAGATCGCAAGAGCTTAAGCGTTTCAAAAGAAACGTATGAAAAGATTGATGCGATCCGTACTCGTAATCGTAGAAGCTTCAAGGCCGAGTTAGAGGTCATTGTAGATGAAGCTTACGATCGTGAGTTCGGGGAAGTTGACAACCCTNNACAGTATCGGGGGGTCTAGTGCTGNCCTGGCNNAAGAGGCGAAAAACCCTTGCTGCAACCTANGAGCCTCCGACGATGGGCGCNGACGAGATTATAGATCTTTTCTCGCGCACAACACTCCATCACCAGGCAGCACTCCTCCGACTCATNTCNNGAAACCTTATCCTNGAAACAGAAGACGGCCCCTTGATGGGNATCGACTTCGATTTTGATGTAGATAAGGCCGTCATAGTCGGTAGACCCACTGATCTCNATGAAGAACTAGGCGATAGCGCCTAGACCTCCTATACCNCCCTGTAACCGCCTTGCAAGCTCTCTGTCCTGATCAGAGGGTAATAGGGTAGGTGAATCAATTAANTTGCTAGGAGAGGCTCCTCGCGTCTGTGGTAGCGGGTCAAAAATATCCTCTATCGATATNGACGCTTGAGGCTTCTCTAGTTCTTGNAGTTGCTCTCGTATCCTCTCAGTCTGCTGCTCTGTCGGCTGATACTCCTGAACCTCCGGTTCCGTTACCTCTTCAATGACTTCAGCTCCGGTACGAGTCGCAGCTTGTTTGGCTCCAAACTGAGATAGGTCGAGATATTCGTAAGCCTCATCTAGAACCTTGGTCGCATTAGGATCCAAAAGCACATCAGTCAGTTTATCGTAGTAAGCCTCTTGCTGTTTAAGAGATATTCTCTTTAATAAGTCATCGCCTACTTGACCCGATAATATGCGTCCAGGAAGTCGCATTGCCGCCAGCATAAATTTTAATGTGGCTGATTTTTTATCACCAAAATCCTTGGCAAGCTGTTCTTCCATCGCTAGTAGAGGCTGAGTCGGAGAACCGCCTCTCGGCACCCTGTTAAATGCTCTATCCATAAATCCAAGCATGCGATTGAAATTTGCGAACTCATCAGGCTCAAGCAAATTGCTCAACATTTCTTGGTTTTTCTTCAGAGAAAAATATTTCTGGAAGTTTGGGACACCACCCTCGAGACTTTGCGTCCTCGCGAAATCATCAAACTTGCTATTGATGAAATACTTTTTGACGTTCTTAAATCCTTCAGGGTCTGCCGCTTGTAAAACTCTTCTCGCGTTTCGTAATGACTGAGCCGAAACGTCTGGATTGAATATTTCTTTGATCGATTTAGCGACCTGTTTGTCGTTGCCTTTGCCGAACAATCTAGCCATTGCACCAATCGCGCTTCTGGCGGTGGCATCTATATTTGGCTTATTCGGATCGTAAACGTTCCTAGCCAGGGCGTATGTTCCATCAGCTTCATCAAGAGCTTTCGTTACTTGTTTTCTGAAGTCGACAACCTTTTCGGCGATGGCGGTGTCGAGGTTTTTCTTGACAACGGCTTCCATGTCAGTAGTGCGCCGATCGTGGATAGCCATCAAATTAGTAAGAGGTTCTCGCACCTCTACTTGCTCAAAAATCTCCTGTCCGTTTTTGTCGAGTACTGGCAGTCCGTTAGTATCTAGTTTCTTTACCTGTTCGACGCGGGTAAAAAACAAAGTGTCTTTGAAATCTTGCGCTGCTTGAATGAGAGATGCAGGGTTCTGCGTGTTGTTGATGGTTTCGTCTAGCTCTGCAATGACCGCTGACAGATCTACGGGCTGTTGATCTGGCGCATTACGCACATCTTCGTACAGTTTTGTAGCTCTCGCTTTTCTACGCTCCTGTAGCTCCTTCATAACATTTGCAGCGGTTTCAGCGACTTCTCTCTCGATTCCTCGGAAACCAACCGACTTGAGATTAGATCCCATTCTATCGGCGAACAGACCAACCGCTTCGGCTATTTGTTGAGATCGGTTGTTATAGAACTGTTGTATCTTTTGAATTTGAGGTTGCCTGGATAAGAAGTACTGCAAGGACGCAGCTCTAGTGCCGATGTCGCCGGCTTCTGCAACAGTTAGATCAATACCGTATTCTTTTGCCTGATCTATGATTCCTTGTACAGATTTCTTCTCATTCAATAACTGCCTAAGCGCATCCTCTTTGCCGGTGAACTTTGCAACCACGTTTCGAGTCGGACCAGCACCGAAAGGTATTGCTGAAAACGCAGCGGAGATGCCAGCGTCACGCAATGCTGCTGCAATTTCCTCCGGAGGCAGATTATAAAATTGATCGGCAAGTGCCGCCCGAGCTGTTCGCGTTGCGCCCCCAACAGTTAATGTGCCACCGAAACCACCCAGCGCAGTAGTGCCTAAAACGATACCCGCCAAAGCGAAGGGATTTTTTACTCCAGATCTCTTTGCGTATTCGAGACCTTTCTGGAAGCCTTTCCTTGCACCGATCATCCCGCCGGCCACATCAGCCGTGAAAGTGCCGACAGGCACCAAGTTAGGAGTCACATATTCATCGAGTATGCCGGCGTCTGAAGGCCGAATGAACTCTGGCTTAACTGTGCCGTCGATATCTTCATACACAATTTGCCCGTCTACTATTTTGTAGCGCAATGCCGCCAGGGGATCGTTTGGAAACCTCTGAGAGGCTAGAAACTCAAGCTTTGCATCATCATCAAAAAACAACGATGCCTTGGCTCTACGCAAAGCATAGTCTGGGTCTTCAGACATTTGACCAAAGTTTGGGAACTCACTACCCTTCTCAAGCGTAGTTCCTGGAGTGTCTAAACCTAGCTGTCGCCGGTATTCATCGATACTTGGCATAAATGTCTCGGTATAACTGAGCTAACTCTTCTCGGGATACGCTTGGATCCTCTTCAGCTTGTTTCAGAAGCTCCTGTTCTTCTAAACTAGGCCCACTCCTATTAGTAGCTCGATCAAGTCCAGCGTTTGCCGCTAATTGACCGCGCTCGTTTTGCTCTTTAATAAATTCATCTCTTCTTTTCTGATACCCTGTGTAATCCCCGATGCCCATTTTCTTTGCATCGTCAGCGGCCTTTTGAATCCTAGCTTTCTGCTCTTCAGTTAAAAATTTATCGCGGCCCTCTTCTCGCCATTTAGCAGTCCAAGCGTCCATCGCCGCTTTTGCTCCTGGTCCTTTCAAATCAGGATTTTCTTTCATTAATCGGTTAAACTCGTCGGAGTACTCCCTCGCGAACTCAGCTTCCTTCCGAGCGATCGCCTCTTGTATATCTAATGTAAATAAAAAACCTTCATAAGTCTGACCGAGATTCGGTGAAGCTTGTTCAAAGAGCGTCATCTCCTTGTTCGATATGGCACCTTTTGTCTGAGCCACGTTTGCAAGAGTAAAAATAATCGTGACTGATTTGAGCGCCTCTTGACCTCTCAGCTTCTCAAGATCAGTCGCCCAGGGAGCCATGTCTGCAAGTATTTGTCTGAAGGGTAAAGTAAGCTCTTGGCCTTTACCAAAACCGGCTGGGCCAAGCTCCCCTGCTATCTCTTTGGCTTTCCTGATGTTATCTATACGACCGTAAGCATCATTGCCTTTTTTTGAGATGGCGACCCAGTCCTTCACAAAAATCTTTGAGGATTCTTTGTCTAGGGTGCTCTCTCCTTGAACGTCTGGGAGATCTGATACTTTGACCCCGTTCTGTTGTCGCAACGCTTGCAGTATCTGTTTTGATTGCGTTTTCTTATCGAAGCTTCGGGTGACACGCCGACCCGTTGGTTGGCCTTGCTCGTCTACCTCATCGAATTGCAAGGTGACTACATCTACATCGCCGGCTAGCTGATCTTGGTAGGAGTCAATCACAAAGTCTCTGAGTTTGTCTTCTGCTTTGCTGACATCAGACATGGCTAGCTCAGCGGCCTTGAGTGCTACCGCTCTACGGTTTTTCTTATCTTCCTCCTTAGCCGCTCTCAATCGATCTGAGAACGCAACGAATCCAGCTCCCGCAGCACCGAAAGGGCCAGTGTCTGCTGGCGCCGATAGTATTGCTCTGCCGAGGTCTGTCGCTAAGTCGTAAAAGTTAGCCGGTTCAGATGGTGCATAAACAGAAGAAAGCCTGTCTCTGTATTGTTGCGACCTTTTTTCAAAATCTGGAACTGCAAGAGCTTGAGCCAACGCAGATATTCTAGGGTCCAGAGTGCTAGTGCCACTGATTACTTGCGCGGGATCAAAAGCGTCTTGCTGCGCTTGGTCAATCTCTGCGGGGTTATTAGTAACCAAATCACCGTTCTCAAAACCCTTAATCTGCTCTTCCATCTGAGCCCTGCTGATAGCCATTACTGTTGTGGTTGTCCGTAGAAGTTACCCAAGGCACCAAATGCAGATAGACCTGTTCCTAGTCCAGCTTGTAACGCACTCGGCGGTGGAGTGAACTGGGTCTGCTGTTGGAACCTACCGGCTGGTGCCATCTGTACGAATGGCATCAATGCTTGGTATTGAGCTAGCGGAGCCTGTTGTGCTTGCAGCAACGCAGCTCTTTGTGCGTCTAGTTCCCGCTGTCTCTGCTGTTGTTGCTGAGCACCGATGCCTGATAGCGCACCAACGTCCGCGGCTGTTGCAGCTTGTTGCTGTTGACCTAACCCAGTGAGGAAACCACCGAGACCTTGTTGAGCTTGTTGTAATGCTTGACCTTGTCCTGCCATCGTGGCGCCAACGCCTCTCTGTAATCCACCGAGTTGACCGGCTACAGCAAGACCCGTCTGACCGGCTTGTAATCTAGCTTGTCCCGCTTGTTGCCCAAGCTGATTGAGTTGTTGACCGACACTTTGTCCAGCCGTAAATCTTTGTTGTGCTTGCTGTCCTACTTGGCCAGCTAGTCCCGTGGTCGCACCAAATCTCTGTCCACTCAGACCAGCTAATCCAGATGCGGCAGCTCGTGCTGCTTGTTTTTGCCTTTCGTCTTCACTGATAGCCGTTTGTTGAGCACGTTGNAATCCTGCTGATCTCAACCCNCCGATCTCTTTTGCAAGACCGCGACCTANAGCCTCTGCTCTTTCTTCTGCGCTAAGCCTNGCNCTNGATCCGAATGCCGATTCACCACCAGTTGATATGTCCCTGGCTCTCTGCGCTATGTCTCTTTGCGCTAAACCTTTGAATGCATCTTCCAAAGTTTGATCAATAACACGCTGCTCAAAGGGATCCATAAACCTTTCGGTTTCTGCAACGATGTCGGCTCTTGGAGTCGTTTGTCTGAGCAGTCTTTCCGACTCTCCGAGGGCTCCACTGAGCTGTTGGGTAGCCAACGTACCAATGCCTAGCGCATCTGTGAGATCGGATCGTAATCCACGCTCAGCGGCTAGTGCTCTTTCTTCTGCTCTGGCTCCACCGCGCAACTGATCTAGGAGAGCTCGATCTCTTTGATCTAGAGCGAATCGAGAAGCTTCTCTGAGCTCTTCGAGCGCCCTTCTGTCTGCTTCGGCCTGTCCCGCAAAGCCGCCGCGCAATGATCCTAGTCCTTCCCTNCCGAGGCNTGANNGCCTCTTCNATAAATGGTTGTTGTACACCGACCGCNTGTCGNTGTAACTGAAAAGCTCGTAGTTGNTNTGGCGTAAGACCAGCAATCTCTTGAGGTATGACGATCGGTCTGCCTTGATCGTCAAAGAATACTCTCTCTGCTGCGCGGAACGCTCCAGGTATGAAGCCTCCCTCGCCATCTAGACCGAACAGTAATTGTTGGGTAAGCGGATCTAACCGAGTTTCGGTTTGCGTAATATTAGCAACGAATGGTTCTTCTTCAGTTAACGCAGATTCAGCCATTAGCTAGCCCTCGCCTGGTTAGAAAACATATCCATCATTTGGTACATGATCTGAGTACCACGCTCTCTGCTCTCCTTCCCGTTTGGCTTCAACGTGATAATACCACCGTCACCTTTGCTCAGATCGAATGCTCCTGCTCCTCGGACGGCTTGAGCTTTCATGACAAACTCACCGTCAGAAAGCATGGCTGGAATATCGTCACTGGTCTCTGTGCCAGGTCCGTTTATCTTTCCATCCATTGCTTTGAATTCTTCCATCTCGACACCGCCACCCTCTGCGTATGCCATCACGGGACCACCGTAACGCATAGGTTCTCCGGTCACTGCCCTCTCAGGTCTCTTCCTACCGCCGCTCAACATCGGTATCGTGTCGCGAGACATTAAACCAAACTCTCTTGGATCGACATTACCTTTGCCCATCCTTTTAGCGATCTCTTGCTCTATGTTGAAACGGCCCATCGCATCCATAGTTGTAAGCGGAGTTCTAGGTACACCTCTTCTGTTCTTGGCTTCATCAAATGCAAGCTTACCTAGTAAAGCAGCTATACCGCCGCTAACTAAGGGGCTCATGCCACCGCCTTGACCACCACCGATTCCACCGCCCAAAATATCTCCAACTAAACCAAAGTTGCCCCGATTATCTGCACCGCCACCGCTAATCAAACTAGTTAAGACGTTACCACCAGAACGCCCCCCACCGACTGCGTTTAAAATTTGATCAGGCGATAAACCAGCTTCCGATAATTTTGCAATTTGCTCTGCTAATGCTGGGTCAGCACTTGCTCTTTCCATCAGAATTGCACTTGGATCTTGACCGCCTACGCCGAATAAACTACCGATGCCTTTACCGATGTTGCCGATCAGACCTACTTTATCTTGGCCTGGTAAAATGAACTCCCCGACCTTGCTGAAAAAACCACCGCCAGTAGCGCCTGTGCCGCCGGCCCCTGCACCAGCACCCGCTCCACCTAAACTACCAATACCACCGATTAGTTTACCCGTACCATATCCACCGAGAGCGCCACTAATCGCACCCTTCAATCCTTTACCGCCGACTACGTTGGTTGCAGCTCCGATCGCGCCGGCAACTATTGGGCCTACTCCAGGTATGAAGTTGGCTAGCGGCCCAGCTATAGGAGCAATCTTCTTGGCAATTTTTTTGATGCTTTTACCAAGCTTCTTGAAAAAACCAAACTCCTCTAAACCTGTTTGTGGGTTCAACGAGGCGATACCCATACCAACCACGTATTGTTCTGGGTTGAGATCCAGCTCTCTAAATCTGTTTTCTACTGCTGTCTCGAACTGCTCACTTTCCATCATCTCTGGCGGTAAAACGACTTCTCCAGGTGTAAGGTGAGCAAGGGTTGTATCAGGACCGCGTCCTGCTGCCGCTATCTGAGCGGCTAGTTCTGCAAGAGGAGATTCAGCCGCGATATCTGCTGCTTGAACCATTTTGTCTGCTTGAGCTTGTTCTGTAGGATCGGCCGCTTCTTGACGAGCCATGAGGAGCTGTTCTACAGCTTGGTCTGCTGTAGGCATGGCGTCTACTTCACCACCCATTTGCATCATCATGGGCATCGGCTCAGTATCACCCATCAAATTTGCTATGCGCTGCTCTAACATCTGGTTCATGAAATTGTCACCGTCACTGCTCCCACACTTGCGGTTAATGATACCCCAACAGGATACGTTTGGTGACTGTAAAGGTCACGAAACTGGGTGCCATCAAACGCTTGATGGATGGAGTTTGTAGTATTGAAAATAATCGCGCCTGTTGCAAACGCTAGTTGGTTTATTTCAGTGGAGTTGAAATGAGGGCTAATCGTGATATCTACCTTGCCGAGGTTGAGTTCTAGCACTCTAACCAAGCGATTAAACGTCTGAGAATCGACGCTTTCTCCTCTAGCATCAGGCAACCTGGTTTCGAGGAGCTTACTCATCTTCTACCGCTGGGCTGGATATCTAACCTGGTTGTGCCGATTCGCCACTTGTAACCGAGCCTATTGTCGGCTGTATTGTCATCGTCTGATTCAAAGCGAATGACTACTTGTCTGGACCTCGTTCTAACGTTTGAGAATGTAAATGTAGGCGTGATCTGGCTCGTGCTATCTGTCACTAACGTGTCGTTAGGGAAGTTCCTGCGTTTCAGAACTACGTTCATGGCTGGCGTATTGGTGGTGCCAGTCGGCTGGATAAACTCCATGTCTGGGATCAATTTCTTGATGAAAGTGAACTGCTCTCCCGAGCTAATATCAATATCAGCACTCTCTACAAACACACCATCCATCGGTGAACCGTTATCGTCGTACCCAATCTCATGCTCAAAGACACAATTGGTTCCACTCGTTTGGGCGCCGGCTAGTGGTAGATCTTCGATTCCCGCGTCGAGCCAAGAGTATCTGACCAGGCTTCCGACACTCCAACTGTTTTCTTCGTAATTGAAGATTACATATCTGCTTATCTCTCCGGTGGCGTCTTCCTTGGATGGGTAGAAAAACCACATCTCACCATATTCACTATTGATTCCCATATGGCATTTGAATGCCTGATCTAATTCCAAATCGTTGAATACATACTCTTGCACTGAACACGGCAGTTTTTGCACTGAGCCGTTGTAGAAATAGAAACTAGTTTTAGATGCAAAGTAAACGCCGTTGGGTCCATTCGCTGCTGCCTTGGGACCAATCAATCCCGAGCCCTCGTTTACCAGGTTTACGGCGAAGGTTAAAGGTGGCCCGATAAAATTCATCGAATATAGAGATGTATCTGTCCAGATCAGGATCTCTTGTCTTGATTTGATGCCACCTACAATAAATGAACCAGTAGACAATCTAACGCTACCGGCTGAGTTTGTGGCTGTTGGCTCAAAGTCTAGCTCGTTCTCTGAATCTGAGAACGCTACTAACATGGGATCAATATTGCCGGTCCTGGAGCCGCTAGAGATCGGATCCGCTCCTAATACAACTAAATGTCGGTCTGTCTCTGAGGTCAGAACTTGGAGTGCTACGGTTGGGACTAGGTTCGCTCCTGATATGCCTGATAGGTCCAAAGCGCGAGTGGACGTTCCGTTGTTCTCTACCCAACGGAATATGCCGGCGCCTCGTGGGTTGATGATTAGGTTCTCGCCAAAGTTGTCATGGGTCCACAACCGCAACTGGTTAGTAGCACTCGTAGGAGATGCCGATCCGAAGGTTCCAGAACTCCAAGGTCCAACACCCCAACCAGAGGAAGAGACGTAGGTATCTAGCCCGACATTGATCTGGTAAGCACCTACCACCGAGCTGCCACCGTTGCCACTGTCACTTGAGTTAGCCGTTACAGTAGCGCCATCTGTGTCTTTCGCTGTGATCGTGTAAGTGTTTGTGCCGGTAACCAAAAGTATTTGGTACTCTTGGTTCAATACTGCCGCCGTCACGTTGCCGCCAAGAGTCGCTGCTCCGCTAAAGGTCACAAAGTCATTAGTCACTGCACCATGATTTGTATCTGTAACAGTAATCGTGCTGCTACCGTCAGTTGCTGCGAAAGTGACATCACCGGCCGATGTCGTAGACCTGATAGGGGTAATGTCGTTATATGCGTCACCCTCTTCGATGTAATANTTGAAGGTNGTTCCGAGACCCAGNAAGCGGGTNCCTNCTANNGATATGAAAGAATGCAGCGCACGAGCAACGCCTAGAAAAGTGTTGGTGCCNAGCTTCTGCCAACCACCAACTTTTTCTACTCGACCTTTTCGGAATCTNACTAAGTTGCCGTCTACCCAACCGCCTTTGGCTGCGTAGTCAGTNGACTCCTTGTTGATCCCTGGCTGAAACTCCAGATTGGTTAGCGGCATGAAGCATCAAGCAATTCGTATGATCGCGCCAGTCGCAGTCGGAGATGGGAANACAACCGTAAAGTCTCCCGCCGTGCTGGTTTTGTCACCACCAAAATCAACCGCTGCGATTGCCTTGTTAGAATTTGTGGAGTTATAGAGAAGCATTCCACGCGCTGTTACGGTCGCAGTTCCGAAAGTAAAATCTGCAAAGTCGCATACGCAAGTGCTGCCTGACAGGGTAGGCGTCACGTTAGTCAGTGAGCCGCCACCAGAACTGTAATTGGTTCCAGAAGATTGTCCGGTTGTTACGAAAGCAGTGGTGCTAGCACCCAAAGTTGCTGATGATGTATAGAGAGCCAACTTGATGGTGTCGGCTCCGTTGGTCAAATTATGCTGCTCGGTTACGATATCCGTTTTGAACGAGTTGCAAATTGCGCTGCTGATGGCGATGACGCACCTCCTATGAATCTAGTTGCTTCACTATATTAGCCATATCTCCGTGACCTTGGCTAGCGAGTAATCCTCGAATAGTGACACGATCAGAAGCTATAGCGTTCTTTATCCCCATCAATATTAGTGTATAAACCTGGTTTCGGAAAGCCTCCGCTTGCTGTCTTACAACCGGATCCGCTTGAGCTGAAATACCGACTATTTTTTTTGTGACTTGCTCAGCCCAGAACTCTGCATCGTGACCTTTATTCTCGGTAGTTGACACCATCACCTGACCCAACTGAAAACCGATATCATCTTTAATCATTGCTATCCCTTGTATGGTTCTGGAGCGGAGGGCAGCTCTACGGTTTCTAGTTTGTGTTTCTTTACCATCTTGGCTAGATCGGATCGGTCGCAGACCATCCACTCATCTGCTGGTGTTGGCATCGCTATCTTGGGATTAGCCAGCCTGTGATAGCCGTACAATCTCTCTTCGATCGGCACGTTCTGATCGAGAAGAGATGACCTGGGGCTTACTCCTACGGTGATGTTCTCGTTGATACATTTACAAATCCAAAATTCTAGGCACGCGCGACCGGCTTCTGCGAAGTGCAAGTTATGTTTGTAACTGAAATCCATGCCAAACAAATCTATCTGACCGACTCTGTTCCAGAGTGCAAAAGCCAAAGCATAAGCAGTTGTATTGTTCATGTAAGCACACCGCTGGTCTTCAATCACTTCTTCAAGCGGATACTCAACCAGTGCCGGCACTCTTTCATCCAACTCACAAGTGTAAATAGGCTTTGTGTATTTCGGTAACACTCGACGCATAACGTCCGTTTGGTTACCGGCGTCTTCTGTATCAAGAAAACGACTGACTGGATCTAACATAAAGACCCGATCCACATCAAAGACTGATAAGGCAGAGTTGATGCCCCACACCTCGTCCCATGTTTTGCTGTTTTCGACTCCGATCACATAGTCTATTTGGCTGGCGCCTAGACCGATTATTGCAATGTGTTTACCTTCGAGACTTTCTATTTTTTCCAATTAGCTTACCCCAGTGCGTAAAAGATCATAACGATACTCGTCCCTGGTATCTCTGCCCTCCGTAAGATTCTTCATACGGGCGATACCCTCTTTGAAACGAGCCTCGAAAGCTCCAATCACACTAGGGTCTTCTTTAAGGAAAACAGCGGCCTCCACAAGCGTTCCATACAACAACGGATCTGGGTGATCGGTAGACANCAAAGTCGTACCAGAATCAGAACCAGAGGTGAGAGATGTTGGCTTGTGTAGGTAATGCAGCTCTACTGTAAAATCAGATGATGGCACAGGCGATAGCTCAAAAGCGGTGTTATCAAACAAACTGTAATATCTTGGGCGCCCAGTCGTTGTAGTTGTAGGAGAGAACTCCTTCAAGAAACTAGGGTGCTTGTAATCCAAATAGTGATATTTACTGCTGTCTATTACAGCCAATGAGAAGGGTGCAAAAAAATCAGATGGCGTAGCCAGGAACCGATTGTTCTGCGAAGCCGTGCCGGTCACATTTTTGCGCTGTTGCGGTAGCTGCACCATTTTAAAGATGCGGCTCTCAGATTCTTGAATGAACGTGTTCAGGTTGCTGTTGAACGTGGTTTCATTTACTTGCAAATAATCTTGCACAGTGCTTTTCAGAGTAGCCAAAGTAAAGCTCATGTGATCGTCACCTCCACGCTACCGATTGTACAAGTTATTCCAAAAGTTTGTAAAGTTGTACCCAAATTACCAAGTCCAGTGTTGGTATACACTTGAAAGAATGTCCCATCTTCACCACCAGCAGCTTGGTCCGGTCTGCTAATCCTTAGCGCCTCCGCATCTGCTTTCTTAGGTCTAGGGTCAATCTGGGGTTCTTTGGGTGACCATTGATCTGGACCGACAAGCAACCCGTTCCAGGTCATCTTCATGTCCTTTAGCTTGTATCGGAATCCTGTAATGTCACAGATTCCGTAAGCATTTTTATTGGACGCAAAAGCCATGACTAAGCCGTGTTATACCCGCGGAAGTCTGGGGCAATATGGAAAGACGCTCGGTCTTCATCCTGACTCATGGCTCTCTGGAACTCTTCTTCATACAAAGACTTCAGCATTTGTACCTTTTCTGGGACTCGTTTCAGTGCGATGTAGTAAGCCAGCCCAGCCGCTAGACATGGATAGAAGCGAAAGGGTACCTCTAGTGTATCCGCTCCGACATCCGCGTCATCCATCCTGGTCAACACGTTGAGATGAACCACATAGGTGGAGCTTTTATCTGGCGTGGGCCAAACTGAGATCGTAGGCGTAATCTGCTTGTTGATGAAAAACTGGTTTGGTTTGCCGGTGGTGCTTTTCACTGCGATGTCTGCGTAGTCGGATCGAGACAGCCGTGACAACGGAATGTCGTTTGACTTGCCGCCAATCGTTTCTCGGATGAAGGCGTCGAGAACGTCGATAGCGGCAGTGCCATTGGTCGAGTCCACGTTATAAGTCGCAGTGTCTTTCACCATTGCAATCGTTTTCTCTGCGATCGTCCACTGGTTCAATCCTCTATTTGCCCATTCAGCTAACATAAGGTTTAAGCTGCGATTCGCAGACTTTAGATCGTAGCCGGTCCTAAGCTCCAAGCCGCAACGCTCAAATGCCTCTTCGACATAATCCGCTACATCCAGCTCAAAGTTTTTACTTCCGCTTAGTGCCATTCTTCTTCTTCCGCTTCGGCTTTTTCTCTGGAGCGTACAGGTTATCAAACACTTGGTTTACGTCCAACGTGTAATCCAAGTCGCTTTTTGAATAATGAATGTGCTGAGATGGTTTGAAATGAGGAGCACCCTCGCCGGTCTCGAACCAAGCTGGGTGTGTAACTCTCACTCTGTTATTCGGGAGCGCAACGATGTTACCAGTCCAGTTACCCGCGTCCAGTAACTGCATAACGTGGCTTTGCTTGTGTTGAGCAGGATCGTCGGCAATTTCGTTCTCTGCATAATCCACAGTAAATAAGTACTTTGCAGGATAAAAGCCCCCATCAATCTTTGCCAGCCACGGACAAGGGGTGCAGCGATCCAGCACATAAACAGCGTGATGATAACTAGAGCAATCCCAAGGTTGTGCNGCCCAAGTCGGCATCNGGTCAGGCCATCCTTCATACTCAAAGTCTCCTGCTAGCGCAGTGATGGGCATTCTCGCCCACATGGCACCGCCGTGTACGTTGTCCTCGTCTGGTTGTGTATCCGCTCCCGTAAAAATTACTTGGAACGACAAACAACGAGTGGGCATCGTCGTAACGGCGATAGCCATCGCATGTAAAAACTCACCATGATATTCCTCATGGTTATGTGTGTACTCCCTCCGAACCCAACACTTAAAGTACGGAATATTCGATTGGAGATAGGCCAAGCTGCTTAGCCGTAAAGGCCGATTTTGCGATTAGATGGCTTGCGTACACCTTGCTTCTTTACGCTGCCGCCCTTTTGCATCCCTGGGGGTACTTTTTTGATAGAACCGCCCTTCATCATTCCAGGTGCAGTCTTCTTTTTGACCGTGCCACCCTTCATCATTCCTGGTCCTTTCTTTTTGACCATCCCACCTTTCTGCATACCAGGTCCACGCTTTTTCATCGTGCCGCCCTTGGTTGCCATTTTGCCGCCTTTATGTCCAGCCATGATGCCTCCATCTTTTGCGAAAGTTTTTACGTTTGTTGGTTTGCCACCAACCCCTTGTTTTTTGGCTCGTTTCCTACGAACCGCCGATGCGATTTGTTTATCGCTCATCCTAGCAGCCTTGGCCGCTGGAACACATTTAGGATATTTTCTTTTGCGATCTTTTTCTAATTTAGATCTGCCACACTTAGCGAAGCCGCCACCTTTTTTTGGCGCTCCGATATCCACCCAATCTTGCTCAAACCATTTTGTAAGACCGCCTCTACGCTTTGCCATGCTGCTTCCTAATAGCGTCCTTACCTTTTCTAAATACGTTGGCTATCCCAGTTTTACCCATCACTTTGGCTCGTTGCTCACCTACCGTGAGGATTTGTATCTTACGAGCAAAGGGCTTTTCGAGTTTCTTCACCTTTCGGACTGTCGCATCAGCGTCCTTCATAGTTGCGAACTTAATACTGACAGTGTCTTTTGGGTTTTCATCTGTGTACAGTCGCCGGCCAGAACCTTTAGGTTTTTTCCCTGTTCCAACCTTTGGATCCCGCTTCTTCATTAGCTACGAGGAACTCTAGTCTGACGTTTCCTGTTAGGCATGATGGCACCACAACCACGAGCTTGGATAGATACAGAACCGCCCAAATTCATATTCTTAGCCATGCTCTTTGCGATGGCAGTACCTCTGGCTCTTTCGTATTTACTAATCTTGCCATCTTTGTTGAGGTCGCTCTTCTTACTATCAAACTCAACCGAGCCGCCTGAGGCTTTCTTCGTGCCTGAATACTGACCGCCCATTTTTTTGTATTCTGAAACCATATACGCATTCGCATAAGCTGAAGGATATACATCAAACTTCGCTTTGGCTTTTGCTTTGGCCTTTCGGTACAAACTGGGGTTTTTAACATTGTCTGGTATCTTTGACGCCATTATCTGATCCTTCTTCTGTTGAATCCCAAGGTTGGAAAAGCGGGCATTGGTCTTTTCGCTGGTGCAACTACCGCTGGTTTTTGTATAGCCACATTGACGGGCTTCTCTAACTCAAGCCCCATGCCAGCGGTATCTGGTCGCGCCAAATCGAGCATAAGGTCTGGTCGCGCAGTGACTGCTGGTGGGACAGTTGTAGTCGGCTGCACATCGGCAAAAGCCATTTGGTCCTCAACGCTACCGCCTGGTATGAATCCCATCGCGTCTGCTGCACCATCTGAAGCTGGTATCATGACTTCGTAATTGGGTCTTGCTCCCATCATCTCAGCCGCACCCTCAGTGGTAGGCATAGTATTAATCCCGCCCTGTCCGAATGGATCCATGCCTCCAGGGCCAGGACCAACAGAAACTGCCGGTGCTTGTACGTTTGTAGAGGCTTGAGGCAAGCCGGCTAATACCTCTTGCGTAATCTGCTTCCGTAACGCATCCACATCGATCTGTTGAGGTATCTCCCCCCTCAACTTTTCTATCTGAGCTTGAATCGGATCAACCGCTCCGGTGATAGCCGCTGCTCTTTGTTGTTCTATTTGTGCGGGGTCAAGCTGGGCTGCCTCTAAGGCTCCGATCTGCTCTGCCAGCCTTTCGCCTCTCTGGGTTTGCTGAGTGATAGCATCTTGCAACATACCACCCGTTCTTTCGTATTCCTGCCTCAGTGTCTCAAACTCTTCTCGACCAGCCCTACCCTCCAGTGCTTCTCTCAGATCTGATTCTAGTCGTTCTCGCTCTGTACGAGCCGTATCAGCGAAGTTCTGTGATTGAGTCGTTATACCTTCGATCTGATTTTGTATTTCGTTAAGGGGTAAGTTTTCTATCTGATCTCGTAGAGTGCCGATCCTGCTCTCTAGGTCAGATACAATCTGCTCTCGTTCACCCCGCAAAGCTTCAGACTGTGCGGCTGTTTCTGTCTCTACTGCTTGAGATACACCAGCCAGCTCATCATTCAAACTGTTGATTCTGCCTTGGATAAGATCTACGGCGCCGGCCTGAGACTCTCTTAGCTCTGCCGATAGCTTGTCTTGTTCTTCTCTTATGGTTTGGGATATGCCACCGAGGTCTTGGGTCAGACCACCGATTCGTTGTTTTAGGTCACCGATAATTGTGCCTTGGTCTGCGACCTCTGCCGCTGCCGCCTCTCTGGCTTCTTGGATACGGCCTTCCAATGCAGCGGATAATGCCGACCTTTCACCGGCCGCTGCTTCTGCGGCTGTCGCTGTCTGTTCTGCAATCGCCGTTCTTAGATCAGCGATCGCTTTCTCGCGTTCTTGTTTCTGTGCCTCTTCTGCCTCACGCTGGGAGGTGATTAAATCTTGATATTGTTGAGCTAATCGTTCCTGTTCGTACTCAGGACGATCTAAACTTCTAAGTGTAGGTAATCCGCTAGCTTGGGTGCGGGGGTCTCTATCGAACACCGGTTGCTCTAACAGATAGTTTTGTAATTCTGCAAATGGAGAGGTGGCCGATGCGTACTCAGCGGCTGCTCTATCTAAGTCTGTTTCGAGTCTGAGATCTGATTCTGCCATTTAAATCACCAGTTCTTACAGGACCAATAACTGGCCGTGAAAACATCTTTCTTCTTCTCAACCGCATCACAATTATGCCTAGCGCGGAATGATTTGCGCCGAGCTGGTTGCGACTTTTTGATCGATAGATTCGGATCGCCGTATCGGACTATTTTGACTTGGTCGCCTTTTTTGGCAAGCACCGCAAACTTTTTGTTTTTGCCAGGAGTCCTCTTCTGTTGGTTGTACCCAGGGAACGACTCACCCCTATAGATGAGTCTCCCAGAAGCAGTCCTTTTAACGTCCTTAGTATCAGCCATACGCTTTGATCAACTCTAAGATGATCATGTAAGTGTCACCACTAGAGTGGCCGACCGTTGTGAAAGCGAGGTCACCTGTTTTGCCGCTGCCAGCATTGTTAGGAATACCTGAAAAATCACTGTAGTCATGATACCCGTTTGAGTCTTCACTCAGACCAATCGCTAAGACGTTTGTGGTTGCATCGAACTCAATCTTTACTGACATGCCAGTGCATTGCCACCAGATCTTGTTAATTTGCACACTAGAGCAGCTCTCACCAGCAGCGTTGCTGGAGAGGGCAGATACATCCACTTTTGTGACTGCTGACTCACCCGTACCGTCACTCGCGTTAGTAAACTTGAGAACGGCTTTTCTCGAACCATCTTGGATTGTTTGAGATGTTACTACGTCAGCCATAATCTACTCCTCTAGGAAGCTGCGTCGAAGCCAGTGATTTCTATGAGGAAACGTCCAGCGGTGTAGGTAGCGTCACCAGTTCCCTGGCTAACCAAGTACAAGAATTGATCGGCAGCGATATCACCGCCAGCGACCACTGTACCGGCTGATGCAGCACCCGCGTTGATAATCTGTGTTTCAGTCAAATCACCGATCGCAGTGTCGTTAACGCCTGTGCCTTCTGTTGCAGAGAACAGGTCAATATCTGTTGATCCACCGGCTGGTGTTTCCAAACAAGTCATGGTCACGCCGAAAACAGTGCCTTGGTTTGCAGTCGTTACTTTACCGATGAATGCAACGCCAGAACCATCCTTACCGATGATGTCGCCGGCAGTGCCGCCATCCTTCAATCCAGTAAGATCAATCATGATTGTGGTTTTAACGATGTTTACGTTGGTAGCAACATCGCTCTTCAGGCGATTTACCTGAGTGACGTAAACAGCAGCAGTACCTTCGATNCCTGCGCTAGCAGTAGCCTCGGTTGCCATCTTGTCACCACTGGTGACCGTGATCGTACCGTTTGCTGATTTTGAAATTTGTTGGAAGCCCTTCTCCGATCTGACGGGTCCATTGAAAGTCGTTGTAGCCATGTTTATCTCCTGTCGTGGCCAGTGTCAGTACGCGGGATTGCGACTGTCAGGATCTGACTGTTATACCATACGCTCTGATAACCGACAATTTTTACAGGCACAAAAAAAAGGGGCCATACGGCCCCTTTCTATCTTTACAAGAAGCTTACGCTCCCTGAGAAGCGAACACACCACGGAAATCTGAGAAGCCGAAAGAGTAACGCTCTCTCGATTTATATCTCAGGTTACCTGTCGTAAAGTCAGGCTCCATTGTTGTTTCTAGTGGTGTTCTTTGGAACATCTTCAGTCCCTCACCAGCGTCTGTGATGCTCGTCAAAATGAAGAAAGCATCTGGATCAGACAGATAGTGGTTTACTGAATAGCCGCCAGGTAACACACCCGTGTTCTTGATGGCGTTGATGTCGTTATCCGCAGTCGCTACTCGTTGGTCAGAATTCAAGATTCTGTCCGCTACGAAAACCAACTGAGGAGGTACGATCATCTTGGTCGCTTGCACACTGATTTGAAGACCCTTGTCATCAGTGAACTCGCTGATAGAAATCAGCATGTTTTCTAATGAGGTCTCATTTAAGTCAGCCATAGTGGTTTCACGGTTTGCCAAAGTACCGCCACCCGCTAATGGGTGAGCTGTAGATACTAATGGCTGGCCGTCACCACCAGCGAAGTTTGTATCGAAAGCATTGTTTAGGATGTCGGCACCCTTGATCTCTTTGGTGTTCATCATGCTTCGAGCCAAAGCTTTCACATAACGTCTGCCAAGTGAGTCATACAAATTATCTTCCTGTGCTTCTTCGGTAAGGGCAAAAGCCAAACTCACCGTGTCGTGAACATACCTGGAAGTATAACCTTCGCTTGCCGTATCAAACACAACTCCCTGACCCTCGGTCTTTACGGGAGCCGATCCAAAGCCTGTAATTAAGACTTCTTCCTCGAATGCTCGATCACTGTCCTCGATTGCGAATATCTCTTCGTATTCGCGATCATAGGCATCATAGTTTTGGCCGAAAAGAGCGTTTAGACCTGGCTCTAATTCTGCCGCTAGTTGGGCTCTAGAAATTGCCATCTATCGTTCTCCTTATGCCAAGCCAGCGCCTTTAACACCCATGATATGGTTCTGGATTACAACCATAACATTTGTGTTGGCGTTGCCTACGTCTGAGTTATCTGGATCCTGGCTGATGTCGATAGCCTTCAGAGGTAACGTAGTGGTGGTTGCACCAGTCGTTACATCTAACTCGACATTCGATCGGCCAGAGCTTGTGTCACCAGTAGTTGACTGGTCAACAATATCGAAATTGCCAAACAGATCAGCGACTGGGAAAGTATCATCGGCCTGGACTTCAAATACGACATCGGGATCATCGATTACGAAAGCGATGATATCCGCTGCTGCTACTGAGCCAGGATAATGATTGCTGAAAGTAACTTCTTTAGAAGTTGGGTCAGTGAACTGACATCCATTGAAAACACCTACAACAGGGACAGTCGATGAGGCGGCTGCACGCGAAACAGTTCCCCCAGTAAGTTGCTTGACCAAGTCACCTTGGAAGATAGCACCTGACTGGTTGTTTGCTATTCGATAACGCGATTGACCACCGGTATACGCACCGCCGCCCATCATTCTAGATGGCTTCAGTCCAAAAGCTGCGTCTTTATTCGCCATGCTTCAGTCTCCGGTTAGTTTTTGCCGAAAGAGACTCCACCACCTTTTGTGACAGAAGTCTCCCGTTGGATGGGCTCATACTTCACATACCCTCTAGACTGAGCTGCCTCACTGAACATGTTGTTATCAACCGATTCCAAGGCTTCTCTGTTCTTTCCAGAATAATAGTCATTTCTTTCTTGAACTGTTTCTTCAGGTATTTTTGCGAGTAAGAGTCCTTCGCTAAATACGACACCCTCATGTCTTCCACTATCCATCGTGGGTAACTGCCATTCATCGGGGAGGTCAGTGCCTCTCACGAGTTCCCAACCCTCTCGTATCCTTCTGGATACGTTGGCTCGGTCTTCAGTTCCCAACATGCTTTCCCGAATCCAGCGATAAACATATCCTGGAGGTGCGGGAGGCGTTTCTAGTTTCCGTACAGGGCGCCACGGTTTGCGTCTAGCCTGTTTATCGTGCGCTTGACTATCACGAGAAGAACGGGGGCTACTCTTTGCTTCTGCCATTTCAATTACCTCTTTCTGCGATTTTTAGCTTTTCTTTAGCGACTGCCTGAAGCCAAGCTTCTTCAGTCATATTATGTGGCTTCAAACCGCGAAGACGTTCTATCTCTGACCGATTGAAAGTAACTCCGTTTTTGTTGCCTTGTGTTTTCGATCTTACTCCTGAAGGAGCTGAAGCGACTCGTTGCACAGTGGGTCTAGCTTCATTTCCCGAGACCTCGGCGCCAACCTCTTCGTTGGCTTGTTGAAACTGAGGATAAACCCTGCCTATCCTCGCATCAAGTTCTTGGTAATACTCATCACTGCCTAAATCGTAACCCTCATTAGCCAGGTTGGTATGTACGAAATTTGCCCATCGAGTTGCTTCTATCTGCTCCTCGGTGGCGTTTTCTAATTCTTCATCGCTGGATACAAACCAAGAGTTTCGGCTCTTCCATTCAAGTGCGTCTTCTGTTGGTTGTACTTGTTGAGCTGGTTGCTCGTATTGCAACTCTTCTTGTGGCTGCTCAACCACTTGAGCGGCTTGCGCTTGGCGACGAGCTTTGGCTACGTTGAGCTTTTCTTTTTCAATCGCCACTTCGTTTTTGAGAGTGGCCGCTTTGGACATCAGCTCGGCATCTCCAGACTCAACTGCCCTCTTATACAGATCATCCACCTGGGCTTCCCTAGAAGTGACCGCCTCTTCTGATTTGGCCAGCACGTTCTCTGATTGCTGAGCAGCGAATGTTTTGTATTGAGCTAGCTCCTGCTGCTGCCTCATCAGAAGTTGCTCTGCTTGTTGAGCCCTTTCTTCGGCCGCTCTAGTACGAGCTTTCTCTTTGTTTATTCTCTTAGATACGTTGCGGGTATGACGATCCAGCTCGTCATCGGTTTCGATCTTAGATTCTGGTTCTGGAGTCGCAACGTCTTCGTTAACTGCAACCTCGATAGGCTGTTCTTCTTCTTGTACTGGTTGGGTATTTTCTACTGTCATTTATAGCTCACAATGTCGTTAGGATCTAAAATTGTTCCGATCACCTCATCGTCGTTGATGATGCGGATTTCTTCGCCGTCTTCCAGCTTCATCCTTGCACCAGCATAACGACCAATAAGTACCCATTGCTGCTCTTTACACCAGGGAGTATCCCCAAACTTCTCTTTGTCGTTGTAGCACAACGGCCCCATCTTCAAGACAAGTGCGACCACGGTAGCTAGAGCTTCTCTATCTACCGTTTCTTTCAAGAGCTGAATACCGCCCTCAGTAGTCGTTTTGCCTTTATATGGTATGACCACCATCCGATAACCAGTCGGTTGTGGCATTCTTTCGAGAATCTTTTTATCTAGAAGGGTTGGATCGAGAACTCGATCATCTGCGTTTACATAAGCTTCGCTCAAACCGGTCACTTCAGCTCCTTGTAATATTCTTGAATAGCTTCCTCGATCAAGTTTAACGCGACTAGCTCACCTTGCAAAGATGCATAATGTTGCATATCTTTTAGTGCATTTGTGGTCAAAGTTTCAACAATGAGGTCTTTTCTAGCATTTATTACACGTTTGAGCTTACCGCCCATCCCAAGATCATCCATTAATCACCCTGTTCGTAATAAAAAAGCCCTTTCGTAGCGGCGCCAGTGCCACGAGTCTTGACTCTGCGTACCGGCACTTTAAGCTGACCTTTGCTCACTTCCCCGCCTTCTTTCATACCCTTAGCGGTTTTCATGGCAATTGCGACAGCTTGCTTCTGAGGCTTGCCCTCACCGCGTAGCATACTGATATTTTTGCTAATAGTTTTTTGGCTTTTACCTTTCTTGAGTGGCATCAGGATTCCTTCTTTGTGGTTTTCTTGGGAGCTTTTTTCTTAGCCGGCGCCTTCTTTGTAGCAGCTTTCTTGGCGGGAGCTTTCTTGGGTTCGGGCTCCGCTTCTACTTCTGGCTCTGGCTCTGCTTCTACTACAGGTTCCTCTTTGACTTCTAGCGGAGGTGGAGGCTCAGTTCCATTGATGGCGGCTTCTTTTGTCGCAATCCGGTGATCGCTGAGTCGTTTCTTTTCAGCGGCTTCCGCTGCTGCTTGCTCTGCCTCCTGCCTTTCTTTTTCTCGCGCCTCTCTTTTGCGAGATCTGAGAGCTTCTCGCATCGCTTTCATAATACTGTTCATGAACTTCCCCTGTTCTGCATATCTAACAATTTCAATTCTGCTTGTTGGCTCAATCTCTGTCTAGCGACATCTAATTTATCGTCGGCTATTTCTTTNTGTGCCGATAANCTTTCTTTNGCTAGCTCGTTNTCNAANAGCTTCTCNGCNAAGCGTTGCTCNTGCTTCGCCTCAAANTGAGCGTTGTCTGACTCAATCTCAGCGGCTCTCAAACCAAGCTCCTGCTGTCTGATCTGAACCAGCGGATCTGTCTCATCTCCCTGGCCGATACTAATCAAGAGTTCAGAGGTGAGTTGAGCTAGGATAGGAGCAGAGAACTGCTCCTGCATCATCTGGATCTGCGAACCAATTTGTTGTTGTTGCTCTGGCGGTAGCTGAGCCATCTGTCCTTGAAGTTGTTGTATTTGTTGCATCTGCTCTGGCGGCATTTGTGTCTGAGCAATCTCTGCTGCCAAGAACTGCAAGTGCTGCATAATGTGAGCGATAATCAATCCTTGGAGAGGAGGTGTATTTTTCACCAACTCGGTCAGAAACAAAGATCTGTGCGCTTCAATATGAGCCGCGTGATTCTGCCCCTCAAAAGCTTGTGCCGGTTGACCCATCAAGAGTTGTGCGTTTTCCAGACCAGCGTCTAAAGGAGCTGGTGGGGGTGGCATTTGTGGGGGCTGCAACAGTTTCTCTACATCATCAACACCAAGAGCCGCATACATCCTGCGATACGCCTCGTAGATTCCCATCGGGCCGTGTATCTCTGGATTGCTTTGAACCATCGTCAACAGCTCTTGAGCCATCGTGATGCGTTGGCTTTGACTGAATATGTTGGGATCGCTAACAGGGACTACATCTACTCGCCCATCGAAGTCTTGGTTCAAGACCTCTTGCATGCCGGTGCCGGTCGAATACGGATACATAGGTGGCAGATATTCGGAGAATACTTTAGCCAGCAACTGAAACTCTACTCTCTGAGAATAGTGCAGTCTTTTATGTATGGCAGACATAACCTTGGTGCCACGCTCCAAGAGTGCCACGGTTGTTCCGACTGGCATGGCTTGGTTCATGTCACCAATTTGCATATCTGCAATCGAGGCGAAGCGTTGGCCACTTTGCACAAGCAAACCCAGCAACTGCATGAGTACGTTTGACGGCTCTTTAATTGGTAACGGAATCAGGTTCTCTCGCAGAGATGAACCGGTCGTATCGATATCTCTAAACTCTCCAGGCTGCAAAGGCTCCGACTCATCTCGGATTCTCATACCCCTGGCTTTGAATCCAGCCGGCAAGTTAGCGAGTGTTCCTGCATCTATGAGCTGTCGCAGGATAGAGGTGGAGGCTTTCGCCAAGCCACCTATCATGTGGCTCAAGCCTAGACCATAGAATCCTAGCCCAGGTAAAAACTTGTATTGAACGAAATAGTTAATCTTGTTTTTCTGAGGATCTGCTTCTTGATAGTTTCTTCGGATAGACAAGACTTGGTTAGTTGTCTCATCGATCGTGACAATGTAAGGAAGTTTCAAGCCTGTTATCTGGCCGGCTTCATCTGTGTCCTCAAAACCTGGTAGGTCCAGAATCGTATGCACTTCGTAAACCACATGATCTCGACTCTCTTTGTATCCAGGTTTCAGCCCTTCGATATCATCGATCTGCTCCTCTATGTCATCTCGATCGAGGGAGTAGTTCTCGCCTTTCAGCTCCACATCGGCATAGAAACCAGATAGCTGCTGCTTTTTGATTTCATTCTTACTCATGTTCAACACATGAGTGACACGCTCCGCGCTGAATAAATCTGTGCTTTCGTATGGGACAATAAGATCTTCGGGGGCTATGAATTTGCAGAGCGCCCGATTCATGGTGGTATCGTAGTAGACTTTCTTGAATGCGCTGCCGGCTAGGGGCAGATAGAACAACAGCATGTCAAGTTCTGGATCGTATTCCTCCATTACGTTCATGAGATAAAAATTCATGAACTCTTGAACTCGCTCCGCTTGGTTCTCAATCTCTGGTGTGCGGTTAC
>FUFK010038531.1_pt1 | contig 44487 bp, 45 predicted proteins | sample 1021851 | NCBI WGS metagenome assembly FUFK01 (sample SAMEA51879418, study PRJEB19060) | metagenome
CGTGTTAGAAGCACATCAACATCATCATCAAATGGCAGCCCAAGTTTTTTAATATTATTTTTTGTAGCTTCTTCATAAACAGTTCTTCGATTAGTAACGTAAAAGATTTTTACGCCTTTCTTTTGAGCCCTCTTTAGGAAATCTTTAACTCCAGGAATCAAAGTTGCTTTTTCTTCATATATCCATACATCCCACCCCTCAGGATAATTGGTATGATTCATGATAGATCTTGCATTGAAGGGCGTATTGTCTAAGACTGTTTCATCAACATCTAGGATTATTGCGGGAGTTCTATTTTTCTTTCCCTCGGATTCAAGAACTGCATCCCAATCTGAATCACCTATAGCCTTGTCTAGAAGCTCAGTTGCAGTGTTATAAGTCTGAACAAAGGTAGCTTTTATCTCACCAGATGTTTGCGAGTAAAGAACTGACATAAGGGATTCAAGATTTTTATCAGCATCTGTATCAATACTAAAGAGAAAAACAATACTAAGAAATAATAGATTTCTTTTATTTTTTATCACGCCAACCTTCACGATCGAAGATTCTTAAATAAGCCAGCTGATCATGNTCTGATTTATTTGATACTTTNACNTAATCTCCTGACTGAACAAGAATTACATCTCCGGCAACTAAATCATATGAGTCTTGATGCTCGACACCATAAGACGGATCACCGCCGTGACCTTCCTCAGAATTCATATATTCAACAACTTCCATTCTTCCACGACCATTCACAACGACNTAGACNACATCNGAATCTATNAGCTTNTGACCCTCAGTTGACTGNCCTGGTTGAATAATAGTTTTACTTGCTATTACTTTACCAAGAAGATCATTTGTCCAAACAGTATAAGCGTCTGTCTCTTTATATGGGGAACCCCCAACTCTAAAATTTACGTATTTTCTTGCCATAATAATTCTCTAAAACATAATGATACTTGATCAAAAAAAAATATCATTGATTTTTTAGATTTTTTTCTTTTTAATTCATCAAAATAAAGCTTTATAATATCGTTCACCAAATTTTAAAAAGAATTCATATGAGCAAAATCTACAAAAATCCAGAAACTATAGGACTTCATGCAGGCTGGCGAAAAGATGAAAACACTAATTCAGTAGCAGTACCGATTCACCAAACAACAAGCTATCAATTTGATGACTGCGATCATGCTGCTAATTTATTTGCGCTCTCTGAGCTTGGAAATATCTATACAAGAATAATGAATCCAACAGTTGCAGTTCTTGAGGATAGAGTATCAGCTATTGAAGGAGGAGTTGGTGCCTTGGGTGTTGCGTCAGGCTTAGCGGCATCTGCTTATGCTATTCAAAATCTTTGCAAAAGCGGAGACAACTTTATCTCGTCAACACATTTGTATGGAGGAACCTACAATCAGTTTAAAAATACTTTTGCTAGTATGGGTATTGAAGTAAGATTTGTTGATCCAAGCGATCCTCAAAACTTTTTAGATGCTGTAGATGAGAAAACTAGAGCCTTTTATGGTGAAACNTTACCAAATCCAAGTTTTGAAGTTTTTCCAATTGGAGAAGTTGCAGCTTTAGGAAAACCTTTAGGTATTCCATTAATTATTGACAATACAGCAGGTCCAGTTATTTGCAGACCTTTTGATCACGGTGCTGCAGTAATAGTCCACTCAACAACAAAATACATTGGCGGTCATGGAACATCAATTGGAGGAATAATTGTAGACAGTGGAAATTTTGATTGGGAAGCTGTTCCAGAGAGACAGCCATCTCTAAATACTCCTGATCCCTCTTATTCCGATGCTATTTGGACTGAAGCAGTTAAACCGCTNGGACCTATTGCATATATTTTGAAAGCGAGAACTACTCTTTTAAGAGATCTTGGNGCAGCAATGAGTCCTTTTAATGCATTTATGTTTATTCAAGGACTTGAAACGCTAGCATTAAGGATGAAAGAGCACTCAAAGAATGGAGCTAGAGTTGCAGAATTTTTACAAAATCATCCAAAAGTTGAGAGGGTCAGCTATCCTTCAGTAGCAGACGGTTTTAAAAAAGAAAGAGCTGATAATTACCTTAATGGAGGCTGTGGAGGCTTAATGGGTTTTGAAATCAAAGGCGGACTGGAATCTGGTAAGAAATTTATTGAGTCGCTAGAAATGTTTTATCATGTTGCCAATATTGGAGATTCAAAAAGTCTTGCAATACATCCTGCAAGTACAACACATAGCCAACTTAATGAGGAAGAGCTTTTGAGCGGAGGCGTTAGTCCCGGCTATATAAGACTCTCTATAGGGATAGAGCATATAGATGATATTCTTGAGGATCTTGGAAATGCGCTCGATAATAGCTAAAGCTTGAATAAGTTAATAAACTATATATATATCGGTTCAGAAAAAAGGTTAGGCCAACTCAAGCTATTCAAAGAAGAAAATTTTGAAAAAGTTACAAAATTGAATTTCTCTAATGAAAGAGATATAGAAGATTTGTTGGACACTGAGGTAGCAGATTTCGAAGGAAATATTATTGTTATTCTCCTTCCAGGCTGTGTTCCAAGCAAAGATGCAAGAGCTACATTAAAAAAGATTGCATTGATAAATCAGCTTTCATGGGGCTGGTTTGAAGGAAATAAGAAATTTACAGATATGATTTCGCAAATTAAGAAAATTAGTACCATAGTCACTAAAACGCCAAACACTGATCAAGGCATATATTTGTCGAAAGAACTTTATTTTTCGCTGGGAGGTTTTGGAGAGCTTAATAAATTCTCATTTAAAGAAATCTCAAAAAGACTTTATTCGAGACTCGACCCCCAAAAACCCTTACCACCGCTTATAATTAGATCAAAAAAGGTTCAAGTCTCATAACTATGCATTTTTTAGAAGCTCAAAATATTTCATATAAGATTAATGATAGAAATATTCTAAGTAGCATAACTTTCGACATAGGCTTTGGCGAGTTGGTAAAAATCTCAGGAAGAAATGGATCTGGAAAAACTACACTCTTAAAAATAATTATTGGATTAACAAAACAGACAAAGGGATCCTTAACAAGGAAGAGTGAAGAAAAGATCTGTTTTCTTGGACACAAAAGCGGGTTAAAAAACTATTTAACTGTCAGAGAAAACCTTCTTATACAAGGTTTAAAAATAGATTCATTAAACCTTGACCTCCTTGAAAAATTTAACCTAAAGAGACATATCGATAATTCTGTTGGAACTCTATCTTTTGGACAACAAAAAAAATTATCTTTAATAAGGATTTTAAATGCAAAGGAGAGAATTATAATTCTAGATGAGCCTTTTGTAGGATTGGATGAAGAAAGTAAAAATATCCTCAGAGAGTTCATGGATTCCATAAAAAAAGAAAATAGAACCCTTATATTCACATCTCATATTGATCTAGAAGATAACTACAGGGAAATCAAGATAGATGACTAGAAACTTACTGTTTATTGAGGGCTTTAAACTATTTAAAAGGAGTAGGGCTTGGGTTGGACCTGTATTAGTTTTCCTTTTAATAATAATTTCTTTTCCACTAACGCTGGATATAAATAGCGATAATCCGCCTCAAATTTATCTATCTTTTATTTGGATTTCTACACTTTTGGTTACTATGCTTGGAACTGAATTGATTTTCTCTGAAGATTTTGAAGATGGTACTCTCGAGCAATATGCAGTAAATAATAAACTTATTGAAATTGTTTTTTATAAAATCCTCGTTCATTGGGTATTGATTGGTATTCCTCTTGCTTTTGTTGCTTTTCTATTTATCTTATCTTTGAATATCTCAATTCACATAAGTTTAATTGCTTTGCTATGTTTAGTAATCTCAAATCTAATTTTTATTAATTTCTTTTCTCTTGGAAATGCCCTTAGCCTTAAAAAAGGATCTATTCTTGGTCTTTTAATAACGATTCCATTTTTAATTCCTGTGTTGATTGTTCTTGGCAAAATCACAACGTCAACCTTGCTGGGGTTAAGTTTGGTGGGTCATTTGAGCCTTTTAGTAGGAGTAATGATCCTGGTAACAAGTTTTATACCNTTTATTATTTCATTTATACTGAGAACGCATTTGGAATAGCAAAAAAAAACCATATATTATCTTTGTGATTAAAAAATTTTTTCATCAATTTGCCTCTCCTAAGAGTTACTTTGCTATTGCTAATAAGTTCGTTAAGCCTTTTATGTCATTCTTTCTTTTACTTTATATTAGCGCTTTAGTATGGGGGCTTTTTTTTACGCCTCCTGATGCAGTCCAAGGCGATTCTTACAGAATAATTTATATGCATGTTCCAGCATCATTTATGGCTCAGATTCTTTTTGTTGTAATGGCAATTACCTCAGCTGTCTTTCTTATTTGGAAACTCAAATTAGCTGCTTATGTCTCAAAATCAATCGCCCCAATTGGAGCGATTGTGACTTTCTTTGCACTATTTTCTGGCTCTATTTGGGGCATACCAACTTGGGGAACTTGGTGGCAGTGGGATGCCAGAATTACCTCTACATTGATTTTATTCATAATGTATCTTGGCTTGATTTCTTTGCATGCATCTTTTGAAAATAAAGATAAGGCTGACAAATTTTTCTCAGTGCTCGTTCTAATAGGTGTGGTGAATATACCAATAATTAAGAAATCAGTAGATTGGTGGTCAACACTTCATCAATCTGCATCCATAACATTGACGAGCAAGCCCGCAATTGATCCAGTAATGTTGTATCCCTTAATGCTTTCTATAGTTAGTTTCATTGGACTAATTTTTGGGTTAGTTATTCTTTCTTCACAGAATGAAATCTTAAAAAGGGAAAAATATAAAAGCTGGGTAAAAAATATTTGAAAATGAATCAAGATAGCTTAATAAATATTCTAAGCATGGGAGATCATGGAGTGTATGTATGGATTGTTATAGTTGTTCTTTTTGTAATCCTGGGATCTACGATCATTCTCCTAAATAAAAAAATCCGACAAGCCAAACAAGCAATAAATGAAGAAGCATAGAAAAAAAAGACTTTTTGGAGTTCTTCTAATTATAGGCAGCTCTTGTTTAGGTATTGGTTTAATTTTGTATGCGCTCAATTCAAACCTNGATTATTTTTTNACACCTAGCGAACTAAAACAAAGTGATGAAAATGTTGTTTTATCANCAAATACAAGAGTTAAGCTTGGCGGTATGGTAAAAAAAGATAGCTTTTTCATTAATGAAAACAAAGTAAACTTCGAGGTTACTGATTTTGANGACTCTATTAAAGTTATTTATGAAGGCTTATTACCAGATTTATTTAAAGAGGGAAAAGGTATTGTTGTCCTTGGCAAATACATTGATGGAATTTTTTATGCAGATGAAGTTTTTGCCAAGCATGATGAGAACTATATGCCACCAAACCTNGAATTGNACTAATTATGTTAGGTGAAATAAGTCACTTCTTAGCTTTTTGCTCATCAATTGTGTTTATGGCCTGCTTTCTTTTAGCTTTCTTTTCCTATTCCTCTAATACCAACAGCATAAGTATTTTTGTTCCAAAGGTTTTTGTATTGGGATCATTAACACTAATTACTTCATTTTTGCTCTTTGTTTACTTAGCAATAATTGATGATTTCTCTATGGCTTACATAGCGAGTCACTCAAACTCAAATCTTCCAATCTTTTANAAAGTTACTTCAATATGGAGTGCGCATGAAGGTTCACTATTTCTTTGGGTTTTAATAATTGCTTTATGGGGCTTATTTTTCTTAATATTTAGAAACCATTCGACAACAACTTTTTATCCTCAAACAATAGGGATAATTTCATTAGTGGTAGCATGCTTCCTTCTTTTTTTATTATTCATTTCAAGTCCATTTGAAAGAATNTTGCCTTTTGGAGTNCCCGATGGAGCTGATATNAATCCNATNTTGCANGATCCAGCTTTAGCAATTCACCCACCAATGCTTTATTTTGGTTANATTGGTTNTGTTATTCCTTTNGCATTTGTTACAGCTTTTCTAATAAGTGGAAGATTTGAAAAGTTTCCAATTGCNGAAATCAAGAGTTTTATATTGTCATCGTGGATATTTCTTACTATTGGAATAGCCCTTGGAAGTTGGTGGGCTTANTACGAANTAGGTTGGGGTGGNTATTGGTTTTGGGATCCAGTAGAAAATGTTGCTCTGATGCCTTGGTTGGCAGGGACAGCGNTNCTCCATACAGTTTANGTTTCTTCTAGATCAAAGAATCTAATAGCATGGACAATATTTTTATCAATTCTTGCATTTACGCTGAGTTTATTTGGAGCTTTCATTGTTAGATCTGGGATAATTGATAGTGTTCACTCATTTGCAAATGACCCNACAAGAGGTTTGTACTTGCTTGGAATGTCTGCATTCTTAATTACTGGCCCGATAATGCTTTTTGTTAAAAANTTATCAAAAATCTTNTCTGTTAATAAGGTAAAAGACTTTTCCAAAGAATTTTTTATTGGTGCAAACAATATCTTTTTCATTACCGCAGTATTTATTATTTTCTTAGGCATCTCCTATCCATTAATATTAGAGGCGTTTTCAGATTCTAGAGTTTCAGTAGGAAGTCCTTTTTACAATAAAGTATTTGCCCCACTAACCTTTATAACCTCTTTATTCTTGGTTTTTTCAACTTATTCAATATGGTCTCGTGATGTACCTTTAATAGGAATCCTAAAATCTTCAACAGTTATTTTTGCTCTAACGATTTTGTCTTCGATTGTGATCATATATTTTCTTAATAGTTATGAATGGTGGTTAATAGGAGGTATTTTTTTTGGTAACTTAATTCTTATAAGATATATAGTATTGATTATTGATTCAGTTATTTCTAAAAAATACTTTAATCAAGGGAGTGCAATAGCACATATAGGTTTTGCACTATTGATCATTTCTATTTCATTAAATGCTGCTCTCAGCAGTGAAAGAACATTTAGCATGAGTGTCGGAGATGAAGTTAGATTTAATGAGAATACAATTGAGTTTGATAAGATTTCATTACAAAAAAGTTCTAACTTTGAATCCCTTTCTGCAGACTTTATTTTTTCAAATGGAGATGACACTTTTGAGCTTTATCCAGAAAAAAGAAAATATTTTGTAAGAGGTGAAATTACAACTGAATCAGATATATCCATAAAGCCCATAAAAGATATATATATAACAATTGGTGAGCAGCAATCTAATGGTAAATGGATAGTTAATGTGCAAGAAAACTATTTTGTTAGATTGATTTGGATTTCTGCAATAATAATGAGCTTAGGCGCAGTTTTAGTAATTAGAAGAAGAATTTATGTTTGAGTCAACTTTAAGAACCTTAATAGTAATTATATTTTTATCAGCCGTTATTCTTTTTACATCTTTAATAAGAAATGATAACAACAGCCAGTCCCAAGCAGATCTCAACACTCCATTACCTGAATTTACTCTTAGGACTCTTCATTTAGAAAAAAAGATTACAAATGAGGATTTAGAAGATCTTTTTGTGCTTAATGTTTGGGCAAGTTGGTGCATAACTTGCAGAGTTGAGCATCCATTCTTAGAAGAGATATCAAAAACAATTCCTATCATTGGACTAAATTATAAGGATGAAAAGAACAATGCTACTGACTGGTTAAATAAGCTTGGAGATCCATATATTTTTTCTCTATATGATTATTATGGAGAGCTTGCACTTGATTTAGGCGTAACAGGAGCTCCAGAAACATTTTTAGTTCACAAAGGTAGAATAATTTCACATCATGTCGGCGAAGTAAATCAGAAGGTCTGGAGCTCNAAATTTTTATCAAAAATAAATCAAATTAATAATGATTAGGCTCATTGCTATCTCCATGATTTTTTCAGTATATACAGCTGGAGAATCTCTGTTCATTTTTAATTCTGATGAAGATGAGGCTAGATACTACCAAATTATAAATGAGATTAGATGCCCAAAATGCACGAGTGGCTCATTATCAAGCAGCAATGCACCAATATCTGAAGACCTTAAGAGAAAGATTTATGAGCTCATTCAAGAGGGCCGCTCTGATCAAGAAATTAAAGATTATGTTGTTCAACGATATGGAAAAGATTCATTGTATGAGCCGGACTTCTCAGAGAATTTATTTTTATGGTTAAGTCCTGCTATCTTTATGATCCTTATAGCTTTTAGTGTCCTACTAATAAGAAGAAGATGATGATATTGAGTTTAATAATTTCTTTTTTAATTGCTGCGCCATTCTTTTTATATATTTTTAATATTGGGAATAGGGCGAGATCGCTTGTCCTTTTCTTTGGCTTATTAATTATTTTCATTCCCTCTTTCCTTTTTTTGAGTAAATACTCTGTAATTGGCTCATCAAAGGAGATAATTCTTGTTAGCGAAGTGAATTCTAAGATAATTTCGGGCGAGGCTTTAAAAACATCAGATTTAAAAAAAATAAGAAACTATGCTCCTGAGGATGAGCTAGTTTTATGGTTTGAAGAGATTATAAGAAAGTCCATTCAAGAAAATAATTTAGATGCTGCAGAACTTACTCTTAGATATGCTGAAGAAGATTTTATGCAATCTGGTAATGAGACCTCCTATTATTTTCTTTTTTCACTTTTAAGAGATAAAAAATTTCCTCAATTTGCTTCTGCGTCAATCACATTAGATATTTCTGATCTACCCAAATGCGCTATTGAAAACTCTGTCTTTAAGATTTTTATCAATGATGGACCTCTTATTCCTTTAGCAATCTCACAAAATAACTCCAGTGAGGTTGTTCACAAGATTACAAATGCTAATTCTCCAATACCTGGATTTGATATATCTTCTGCATTTATGAATGAATCTACCCTTCGAATTATCTCAAAAGTAATTTGTGAGAATGATGATATTTTTGAGGCAAAAAGACTGTTTAAATTGTCCAAAAATGATGTGAATGTGACCTATAAAATCCCTTCAAATCAATGGTTAATAGCCCTTAAATAAGGTAAAATAAGCATTTAATTTATTGATATTTTTTGATGCAGCTTAAGCACATTAAATTGGCTGGTTTCAAAAGTTTCGTGGATCCCACGAGGATATCTTTCCCAACAAATATGGTAGCCGTTGTAGGTCCAAATGGATGTGGAAAATCTAATATTATTGATGCTGTCAGATGGGTGCTTGGTGAACTCTCAGCAAAAAATCTTAGAGGCGATTCAATGTCAGATGTTATTTTTAATGGATCTGAGCAAAGAAAGCCATCTGGGCAGTGTAGTATTGAACTTTTATTTGATAACTCAAGTGGAAAAGTAGGAGGCGAGTATGCAGCTTTCAATGAGATATCCGTAAAAAGAGTCATGACTAGAGATAGTCAATCAAGTTATTACATCAATAACACTAAGTGNAGAAGGAAAGATGTTCAGGATATTTTTCTTGGAACAGGGCTTGGCCCAAGCAGTTATGCAATTATCGAGCAAGGAATGGTTTCCTCTTTGGTAAGTGCAAAGCCTGAGGAGTTAAGAACACACATCGAAGAGGCTGCAGGGGTTTCAAAATATAGAGAAAGAAGAAAGGAAACAGAAAGCAGAATAAAAAAGACAAAGGAAAACTTATCTAGAGTCAATGACATCAGGGATGAGATTGGAAGATTGATAAGAAGATTAGAAAGCCAGGCTAAAGCTGCTGATAGATACAAAGATTATAAAAATCAAGAAAAAGAAAAAGAGTTGAATGTTGCTATCCTGTTTTCTCTTGATGCCAGAGACAAAAGAGATCTTTTGAATAATAATCTCGCAGCGCTTCAAAAGGANGAGTCTGTAAAAGAATCAGAAGTTTCAGTAAAGCAAGCTAAGCTTGATCAATACAAAACAGAGCATGAATCAGTTCTTTCTAAATATGAAGATGCGCAGAAAAAGTTTTATGAGGTTGGGTCAGAAATAGCGAGGTTTGAACAGAATCTTCAAAATATTAGAACAACCAAAGATAATACGACGAGAGAACTTGAGAGAGTAAAAGCGGCTTATGAAGATGCTCTTGAAAAAGCTTCAGATTTTGAAAACTTGTCTCCCAAAGAGAAGGCTCTTCACTTAATAGATGAAATTATTTCTAAAATCTCTATTCCTGAAATCAAAAGCAAAGCAGAACAACTTAAAGATATATTGCTCAGCATATTCAATATTGTTCTTAAACAGTCTAAAGAAATTAGCGATGAATATCTAAATCAGCAAGAAAACCTAGAGACAGAACTTAAGAAAACAACGCAAAGCTCAAAAGAAATTTCTACAAAACTTCAAGAGCTTATAGAGACAAGTGCCTCAGCAGAAGCTGAGTTAAATTCTATTAGAAAAGATCAACAAGAAGTAGATGCAGAAATAAGAAGATTGGAAAATGAAAAAAGTGTTTCCCTATTGGATCTTAAAGCAATTCAGGAAAAAATAACCAATACAAAAATTGAAATAAGTTCTCATAGTGTTCATCTTGAAAATTCATCGAAAAGAATATCTGAATCGGGAATTGATATTAATGATATTGACAGAGCCAACTATCAAGATTTATCGATAGAAGAACTTCAATCGGAACTTGAGACCATTAGATCTAAAATTATCAGATTGGGTGCCATCAATTTAGCAGCTCCAGATGAAATTGCTGAGGAGAGAAAAAGAAAAGATGAGTTGGATAAGCAAAATGAAGACTTAGAAGAAGCACTGGAGAAGTTAAACAAGGCCATTTCACAAATCGATAAAGAGACTAAAGAAAAATTTATTGAGAGTTTTGATGCAGTAAATAAAAGATTGAAATCTATCTTCCCAATAATGTTTGGAGGAGGTAATGCAGAGTTATCTCTTACTGATAATAGCTACCTAAATGCTGGTGTTAAGCTTATGGCTCGCCCACCAGGTAAAAAGAATTCGACTCTTTCGCAGTTATCAGGTGGAGAAAAGGCTATGACCGCTTTAGCTTTAGTCTTTGCTTTGTTTGAATTAAATCCTGCACCTTTTTGCCTACTCGATGAAGTTGATGCGCCGCTTGATGATCTAAATACTTCAAGATTTATCAATATGGTTGAAGAAATGTCAAAGAAAATTCAGTTTATCTTTATAACCCATAACAAGGTATCAATGGAAAAAAGTGACCACCTAATGGGAGTTACAATGCAAGAAGCTGGTGTTTCCAGAGTCGTCTCTGTTGATGTTAATCAAGCAGTTGAGTTCGCAGCCCAATAAATGCTTTCAAATACTGAGATTTACTTAATAGGTTTAGGTTTTTTCTTAGCCATACTTGGGGCATTTCTTTATTTTAGAAAAGTATCTAATTCGAACAAAATGCTTTTGAAAGCAAAGCAGGCAAATTTAAAGGACTTTAGCTATAAAAGTGAAGCTTTCGCAAAGCAAGATTTAGTGATTCTATATTTATTTAGTATTGATGGTAACTTCTTTGATATGAGTCAATTAAATGATTTTTTAATTAATTATGGATTTCAAAAGAATGATGACTTCTTTTCTATTTATGACAATGATATTGAGAAATTTAGAGTGGCAAATGCCTTAAAACCAGGCACTCTTAATGAAGATACTCAAACTCAAGCATTACTTTTAGCGACTGATCTGGCTGCACAGGAAAACGCAACTGACAGTGTTGAGGATCTTTTAAGGTTTGCTACTAAATTCTGTGAAAAGATATATGCAAATATTTGCGATTCAGACAGACAACCACTTTCAGCAGAAAGTATAAAAGATCTAAAAATGCGAGCATCTCGTTATCTTTTAAATGATGAAGAGTCCAGTTAAATGAAAGACTTATTAAAAAAATACGAACAACTTAAAGAGGAAATTCAGCTTCATAATTACAATTATCATGCCCTAGATGACCCAAAAATATCAGATAGTGAGTATGATAAGCTTTTTCGAAGTTTGCTTGATTTAGAAGAAGAAAATCCTCAACTTGTGACTCCAGATTCTCCTACGCAACGGGTAGGATTTTCTCCAATAGATGAATTTGAAACATTTGAGCATTCTGTGCCAATGCTCTCTTTGGCTAATGTATTTAGTGAAAAAGAGTTTTCAGATTTTCATGACCGTATTTTAAAACGTCTTGTAAATATTAATGATTTTGAGTACTTCTGTGAGCCCAAGATGGATGGAGCCGCAGTATCACTAATTTACAAAAATGGGATACTAGAAAGGGCTTTAACAAGAGGAGATGGCAGGGTTGGTGAAGATATCTCCCAAAATGTTAAGACGATTAGGTCAATACCTCAAAAACTATCATCTTCTGAAGCTAACATTCCCTCTTTATTGGTAATAAGGGGAGAGATATTTATTTCAAAAGATGCCTTCGAAAAAATGAATGAAAAAGCTAAGGAAAATANTNAAAAGGTATTTGCCAATCCTAGAAATGCTGCTTCAGGATCTCTTCGACAACTTGATTCAAAGATAACCTCAAGCAGGCCCTTGTCTTTTATTGCTCATGGACTAGGTGAGTGCGAAGGAATCCAATTTTCTTCAATATCTGAATTTTATGATCATTTAAAAGCATGGAAAATACCTACAAGTGATTTATGTAAGAAGGTTGAAACTAAAGATGATTGCTTAAAATTTCATGACAAAATTCTTAAAGAAAGAGAATCTATTCCCTATGAGATTGACGGCGTCGTTTTTAAAGTTAATGACTATGATCTTCAAAAAAGACTTGGTTTTATATCAAGAGCGCCTCGATGGGCTATAGCTCATAAGTTTCCTGCAGAGGAGGCAACAACAATTTTAGAAGATATTGAATTCCAAGTTGGAAGAACTGGGATTCTAACTCCTGTGGCTAGATTACAACCAGTCATTGTTGGAGGCGTAACTGTCAAGAATGCCACTTTGCATAATATTGATGAAATTANAAGANTAGGAATNGAANTTNGNGATAGGGTTATTCTTAAGAAGAGCCGGAGANGTAATACCAAAGATTNTTAAAGTNGTTGANAAGNNANNNTNAANCAAGNNNANTNNANATTCCNAANANNTGNCCNTNNNGNNANGCNGANGTAATCTTGGTNAANACNTCNGATNTNANNTGCTCAGGNGGNTTTAANTGTGATGNAATNNNAAAAGGTCAGATTGTTCANTTNGTNTCAAGAAAAGCNTTTGATATTGAAGGTTTNGGNATNGANATAATNAANACNTTNTTTAAACAAGGNNTNTTANAAGANCCAAGNGANATATTTAANCTTGAAAATANAAAAGATNANATTNTTANTNTNGANGGNTTTGGTGAAAANTCNTTNNANAACCTTATNNCATCNATNAANNCNTCNCGAGANATANCTCTTCANAGATTTATTTATTCCNTNGGTATNCCTGAGGTNGGTGAATCAACTGCTAGAAACCTTGAAAGTCATTTTGAAAAATTTAAAGGAATTTTTGAAGCTACCTATGATGAGCTCATTGAAGTTAAAGACATTGGACCAAAGGTTGCTGAAAATATCATTCAGTTTTTTCAGAATCCTCTAATAGTTGAAATGGTGCCAAAGCTATTAGAAGAAATTGCTCTGCAAGAATTATCAAAAGAAGATTTCAAGGACATGCCTCTGAGAGGAAAGCAAATAGTGCTTACTGGTAAATTAGAGAATTATTCACGAGATGAATTAAAGGAAATCCTCATTAGCATGGGAGCAAATGTTACTTCATCAGTCTCATCAAAGACTTCGCTTCTGATAGCTGGGGAGAAGGCTGGCTCCAAACTTAAAAAGGCAGAGTCTTTAGGTATTGATATAATAAACAGTGATCAGTGTGAGGAATTCTTAAATGATACAAAAAAATTTCTTTAAAATTATTTTTCTTTCACTGCTAATTGTTGGTTGCACCGCAACACCGCCACAACAACCTGATAATATTTGCAGCATCTTCAAGGAAAAAAACTCCTGGTATAAGGCAGCAATAAGAACTGAAAAAAGATGGAAGTTGCCACCTTATGTATTAATGTCATTTGTTTTTCAAGAGTCTAGCTATAATGCAAAAGCAAAGCCAGAGAGAGATAAACTTCTTGGATTTATTCCTTGGTTTAGACCATCTTCAGCAAAAGGCTATTCTCAGGCGCTTGAAAAAACATGGGAAGATTATCAAGACGAGACTGGAAATAGATTTGCCAGAAGAGACAATTTTTCGGACTCCGCAGATTTCATAGGCTGGTATGCATCTAAAGGCTATTTTCAAGGTTTCGAAAAACAAGATGCGAGATCTTTATATCTTGCTTATCATGAAGGATATACCGGTTTTAGAAATAAAACTTATAGAAAAAAACAATGGCTTATAAAAGTTGCCGATAGAGTTCAAGCAAAATCCCAGATTTATCAGCAGCAATATTGGAGTTGCGCGAAAGAACTTAAGAAAAAAAGATTTATATTTTTTTAATCTTTTTTTATTTCAATAACTTGAATTTTCTAAATATGAACTGCATATTAGTATTATGAATAATTTTAAAAATTTCCTTACGATAGCAACTGTAATTTTCTTAACCGGATGCGTNTCTAATCAATCTTTTTATCTAAAAGTTGATTCTGTGAATGGTTTTACACTTCTTAGTTATGAAGACTTTTATGTAGAAACTAANAGCGAGAATTTATCNCCTGAAGTTAATCCAATTGTTCTTGAGGCAATTGAATCAAGATTAGTTAGNGAACTTGAATTAAGAGGCTTAGACTCTTCAAAAGACTCTAATCTAGTTTTTGAGCTTTCAATTTCAGCCAAAGATGAGATTGAATCAAACAGATTTGGTCCCAGAAGCTATTACTATGATAGAAGATACTTTTACCTAGATGATGATATTGAGACCGAAGAAAGATTTGTTTTAAGATTAACTATCAAAGACAAAGCTGAAGACAAATCATTGTGGACTGGTTTTACAAGCTGGAATCAAAATAGGCTAAATGATTCAAGTGATACAGAAACAATACAAGCACTTGTAAACAGCCTTTTACAAGAACTATAGATTTAAATATTAAGTAAAGTAAATATCTCTTTACCAAGAGGTATTTGCTTATCTTGTATTGCTGAGGAAACAATCTCTGCGAGGAAGGGGGCATAGGACAAACCCCTAGAACCGAGCCCTCCGATGCAATAAATATTTTTTGCTCCAGGTATTTTTGATGCTATAGGAAGATTATTTTTAGCACTCACTCTTTCACCTTCCCATAGATCCTGTATCTTAAAAGACATATCTTTATTGCCAAAAATGGCATGATTTAATTTAACTTTCTCTTCAATATTTTCTTTTTTAAAATCTGTTGACTGTTCATATGTACTTCCGATCCAATTGGTGCCATTTACTTTTGGAATAATATATCCTTGATGATTGAGGGGCATTTTAATATTGAATAAATCCTTGTTGCTTATGCCTGCCATCTGCCCATAGCTAACCTTAAGATTGTCATTAAAATCTTTGAGGCCTTTTCCTGTGCAAACTGCAAGAGCATCATAAGATTTGCTTAGACCAGATTTAAAATGTACTTCAACTTTATTCTTTTCTTCAGCAAAGGAGACAAACTTCTCATTAAGTATGATTTTTATAAAGCGATGCTCTAGTAATTTCTTTTTTAATTCTAATGGTTGAAGAAATAGTCCTTTTTTTACATGCAGAGCTTTTTTTATCTCACTGACTCCAACCAAATCTTCTAATTCATCATCATTTAAGAGTTCAAATAAATCATCTCTTCTAAGAGTTAATATCTTAGAAATCCACTTATCTTTTATTTCATCTGATCCATAAAAAAGTAATCCCGTATTCTCAAAACCAAGAGTTTTAATATAAAAATTTAATGAAAAGAAATAAGAAGCAATTAAAAACTTGGANCTTGGGCTATTATCCAAAGAGAATTTTGGATACATGGAAGCAATTGGACCACCTGACGAACCCTTGCTTAAGTCATCTAGAGCATCATATANATCAACTTCAATATTAGAATTTGCAAGGTTAAAAGCTAAGTTACTCCCAGAAAGACCAGCACCCAAAATTGCAATCTTCTTGATTTCATTAGATTTCTTATTTTCTTCAAACTTTCTACCAACAATTCGATGTCTCTTAGTGCCAAACCCTGGTACTTTGTTCACCTCGAAGCCATTTTCTAAAAGCGCTCTTCTTATCCTTCCTACCGAAGTAAAAGAGCTAAAAGATGAATCGCTAGAGCTTAGATCAAAGACCGCTTTTAAAACATCTTCTGTCCACATCTCAGGATTTTTCTTCGGATCAAACCCGTCTAAGAACCAGGCATCTATATTTGAAATGCAAATATCATTTATTGCTTTTTGAACATCTTCGGTTACTAAAATTAATCTAATTTTAAGATCAGGTATCGAAATGCACTCGAAACCATTATGACCAACTACATCACATTCTTTAAAGATATTGATTTCTTTTTTTAAGTTTGGGAATGCTTCCTCAAGCAGAACCAGATTTCTTTTTTCTAGTATTTTTTTATCAATTCCTATGTAATCAAGATTAAAGGATCTCTCTTTCTTCAACCAACAATGCATCGTAGTTAAGAAATTTAAGCCTAAACCAAAACCCAGCTCACCAATAGTAAAACAACTCCCTGAGAAACTTTCCCACCTCTCTTCAAGGTTATTACCACCAATGTAGACTTCTTTTGATTCGTCAAACCCATTATCTTGAAAATACCTATCTTCATAATCTTTGGAAGCAATTGATCCTCCATCTGAGGTTGTGTTGTGGTGTTCTACTTTTAATGGATGATCGTTCACTTTCAAGTTAGAATTATGCTGAGGCTCTTAATGAGAAATTTCTTAATAATACCTATTTTATTCATTTTTTTAGTAAGTTGTTCAAATTCAGAAGATTTTGATATTCCTAAAATTAGTAAGCTTGAAAAACTAGAGGAGCATTCAAATCAATTTATAAAGGGTATATATTCTTATGATAACGGAATTCATGTCGCGATTGGCTTTGGTATTGCTAACTCAATAATGGTAGAAGGAGAGGGAGGCAATATTATCATTGATACAACTGATGATGTTTCTCAAGCTAAAGAAGTTTTAAGCGAATTCCAAAAGATTAATCAAAATCCAATTAAGGCAATTATATATACACACAACCATGGAGATCATGTTTTTGGTGCCTCTGAATTTTATAATGCACAAGAGGAAAAACCCTTAGTAATTGCCCACTCAACCACAGCAGAGAAAGTCGAAAAGATTCTTGGAATCATAAATCCAATTATTACCCTCAGAAGTGGAAAGATGTTTGGAACAAATCTTGATGATAATGAGCTTATTAATGTAGGTCTTGGTCCATATTTGAGTGCTGGAAGGAGTTCGCCAGGATATATTGCTCCAACATTGACCTTTGAAAAAGAGCTTAAGCTTGAAATAGCAGGACATAAGGTTGAGCTTTACCACGCTCCAGGAGAAACCGATGATCAATTGTTTGTATGGTTTCCAGAATTGTCTGCACTCATGCCCGGTGATAATTTTTACACAACATTTCCCAATCTTTATACCATCAGAGGTACCTCACATCGTGATGTTATAGGCTGGGTGAATAGTATTGATAAAATGAGATCGCTAGATCCACAATACCTTTTCCCGAGTCATACAATGCCAGTTGAAGGTGAGGAAATATCAAATGCACTAATTATTTATAGGGATGGCATGCAGTATGTTCATGACCAAACGGTTAGATTAATGAATAAAGGACTTACGCCAGATGAGATTGTTGAGGAGCTCGAGCTGCCTCAAAATTTGAAAGAATCGCCTTACTTGGCTGAATTTTATGGAACTGTTAGATATTCAGTTAGAAGTATTTTTAATGGGTATTTAGGATGGTTTAGTGGAGATTTAGCTGATTTAGATCCATTAAATATAGACGAGAGATCTCAAAAGATTTCTGATTTAGTAGGAGGTAATGAAAATTTATTTTCTGAGCTGACTAGAGCCAGTGATGCAGACGAGCATCAATGGGTCTTAGAGCTATCGAATATGTTAATTAGCTTGGACTTCAAGACTGAAGAAGTAATGAAAATAAGGAATAAGTCAGTCATGCAGATTGGTATTCATGAAACTAACCCACCAAAGAGAAATTTTTTCCTTTCTTCTGCAAAAGAGTTCATGGAAGGTAGAGATCCAGCAATAGGATTGTCTAACAGCGATACACTTTATCAGATTCCTGTAGAGAACTTTTTCAGCATTTTATCAGTTAGGCTAAATCCTTCTAAAGTTGAAGGAGAGTTAACGAAAGGATGTTTCATTTTTGATAATAAGAAAAAGATTAAAACNACTATAAGAAACCAAGTATTAGAGATTTCATCCTATTTTGAAGAAGAAGGCTGCGATTTTATTGTTTTAAGTGAAGAAATAACTTTCAAAGAGGTATTAGCTGGAATAAAGGGACCTATAAAAACTTTAGGGGCTGGTGAAATGGAAATGAAAAAAGGCAACTCAGTTGCCTTTCTCACTTATTTATCAAAATTTACTGATTAAGAACCGCTTGGTATATCCTTAAAGGCAAGACCTTTATCAGCTCTTGCTTCTTGAGGAAGACCAAGAACACGCTCTGCAATAATATTTTTAAGAATTTCATCGGTTCCACCAGCTATTCTCAAGCCAGCTGCACCCATCCATGCCATTTGGAATTTTATAAAATCAGATTCCTCATCCATCAGCATGCCTGACATGTCTGATGAGTCCATTCCAAAGTTACCTATTGCTTGAAGCTTATTAGCACTTACAATTTTTGTAATTGAAGCTTCAGGTCCNGGAGTATCTCCTCTAGAAAGNGCNGACATAGTNCTGAGTTTTGTATTTTTNAGNCCTGATGCCTCNCAATACCAATCAGCAATAGACTCCCTTACAGCATTATTATCAATTAGCTGTTCTCCGTCCTTGTCATGTTTTTTTGCTAGTTCAAAAGCTTCATTAGCATCCACACCATCAGCATCACCAACTGCAAGCCTTTCATTCATAAGAGTAGTAATAGCAACTTTCCATCCATCACCAATTTCGCCGAGTCTTTGTGAGTCAGGTATAACAACATCATTAAAATATACTTCATTGAAACTAGAGCCACCTGTTAGCTGTTTGATGGGCTTAACCTCAATACCAGGAGATTTCATATCAACAAAGAAAAAGGTTAGACCTTTGTGTTTTTCTAAACCAGGATCATGTCTAACAACTAAAATACCAAAGTCAGAGAAATGTGCACCAGAAGTCCATACTTTTTGACCATTTACAATCCAATTCTTTCCATCTTGAACAGCTTTTGATCTGAGACCAGCAACATCAGAACCAGCAGATGGCTCTGAAAACAACTGACACCATATTTCTTTTCCTTCAGCCATTGGAGGTAAGTATCTTTCTTTTTGCTCATCAGTTGCATATTCCATCATTACAGGACCAGCCATACCAAGACCGATCTCATAAACGCCTTTAGGAACATTAAACTTTGACTCCTCTTGTGCCCAGATAATCCTTTCAATAGGCGTAGCACCGATTCCTCCAAATTCTTTTGGCCAATGGATCATTGCCCAGCCAGCATCATATTTTTTCTTCTGCCATTCAGCAGCTGCTTCTAGCAAACTTTTATTACCAACATTCATATTTTTTGCAGAATTAGTCTTCTTTGTTTTGAGCTCAGCATTGGCTTCTAACCAAGCTCTACACTTTGCTCTAAATTCTGCTTCTTGTGGAGTATCATTAAAATCCATATTTTCTCCTATAGTTTAATATTCGCTTGTTCTAAGCTTTTAATAAGTTTTTCGCGCCATGATGGCAGCGAACCCAAGTTAAGTGAAAGCACTTTTGATCTTTTATAGAACATATGACANTCATATTCCCATGTAAACCCGTTACCNCCATGCGTTTGAATNTTTTCTTGAGAACATAGCTGGAAAGCTTTGGTTGCAGAAACTCTAGCTGTTGCAGCAGCTGTTGGAAGTTCAGCTGCATTTGAAGATAGAGCCCATGCTCCATAAAAAGAGTTTGATTTAGCTAAAGTTAAAGCTACATACATGTCAGCTAATTTATGTTTCATAGATTGGAAAGATCCTATTGGTCTTCCAAATGCATACCTTTCTTTTGCATATGTATTAGCCATATCTAGACTNGCTTGAGCACCNCCTATTTGTTCAAANGAGAATAAAACCGCTGCATGGTCCATAATTTTTTCAAGGTTTGACCAACCTGANTCCTCATCACCAATTATTTCAGCATTAGCGNNATTAAANGAAACTGAATAATAGCCTCTGCTNTCATCGATATTTCTTTGAACAGNAATNTCAACATCATCTGAATTTAGATCTGCAACACATAAAGAAACNCTATCACCATTTTTTGCTACNACAACTGCATGAGTAGCTANTTCTGCATCAGGAACNGCAATCTTAGTTCCAGAAAGTTTTCCATCTTTAAGTTCCACGGAAATATTANTTNTAGNNGGAGCTGAATTTGTTTCTGCAATTGCAAGAGTNCCAATNACGTCTCCNGTTACTAATTTTGGAAGGATTGANTGTTTTTGCTCCTCANTACCAAATTCAATTANGGTCTCAGTAAACAAATATACTGANGAGGAGAAGGGTACTGGAGCAAGCTGTCTTCCNAGCTCTTCNGCAATNACGCATAACTCTAANTGAGAAAGNCCTAATCCTTGATACTCTTCTGGTATTCTNATNCCAGTCCATCCAAGCNCTACAATCTTATTCCAAAGGTCTTGGTCATAAGTTTTATCNCTATCCATAACTGCTCTATTTATTTTTAGAGCATCTTCTTTAGTTAAAAATTTTTTAGCTTCTTCTTGAAGAAGTTTTTGATCGTCTGAGAAATCTAGATTCATAATTTTTTTTTCAGTTAAAATATACTTTTACAAAGCTAATAAATTATATTACTTTTAAAAAAATATATAAATTAACTTATGAAAGTAAGCAGAGAAGATAGTATTAACTTTAAGCCACAAAAAAATAGTAGCTTGATGCTTGGCATAATATTTGTTGCCATACTGGGCGCAGTTCTCTTCTTGCTTCTNAGATCTGAACAAACAAGCACTAAAATTGATTCAACCTCTGCTTCATTAGATGACAGNTTNTCTAAAATTGAAGATCAACTACTTATGTTAGATGAGGTAAATTCAGATTCCCTCATTGAGGTTGGNGCAGAACTACAATTTTTAGATAAAGAGATTAGAAAGCTTTGGGACCTTAGCAACAAAAGAAATAAAGTTAATATCGAAAAACTTACGAAAAGCTTAAATGAGCTTATCCAAAAATATAATAAAACGGATAAAGAAATCGATGATGCTATAGCTTCAATCAATACTGAATTAAATAATTTAACTCAGTCAATTGAAAATCAGCCTGACTTATCAGGAACTGTCAGCCAGTCAGAAGCTGAAATAAGATCTCTTAAAAGGCAAATTCTTTTTATAGAGGAGTCTGTTCAAGCTCTCGAAGCTTACAGAACTCAAAATAATCAGATTCTTCTTGAGATACAAAATTCTATAAATAATGAAGTTGTAATAGATGAATAGATATATTCTTCAGGCACTAACTTTATTGGCATTCGTACCTCTTATAATCTTGGCTGGGAGTATTTTTATTGTTGTTCTTCCAATCATTCTCTCTGGCATGACCTACAATGCTTTTAACTACAATAGGATGAAAGAATTCTATATTTTTCTTGTTTTAACTTTTGTAAGCATTTTGATAGCTCTTAGCCTTTTAGGAGTGCTTTAGAGTATGAATTCAGAAAGAATAACTTTGATTGGAGCTCCTCCATCTCCTTACACGAGAAAAATGATTTCTTTACTAAGATACAGACATATAAATTATGAAATTATTTGGGGTGATCCAGGAACTATTCTTGATAGCGATGAGATTTTTACAAAATTTAACATTGAAAAACCAAAACCAGCCTTACTTCCAACATTTATTCTTCCAAATAAAGATGGAGAAATGGAGGCAGTTACTGACTCTACACCGATACTAAGACGCTTCGAAAAAGAGTATTCAGAAAGGAGTGTAATTCCAAAGAATCCCATTCTGTCTTTTTTAAACTTTTTATTGGAAGATTTTGGAGATGAGTGGGCNACNAAATATATGTTCCATTACCGATGGCANTTTAAAGAGGATGCTGAAAACGCNGCTTCCNTGTTACCCCTTAATCATAATGCAAGCCTNCCTGATGAGCATTGGAAACAATTTAGTGACTATATTGGACCNAGACAGATTGAAAGGTTATGGGTAGTTGGTTCTAACGAGAATACAGCGCCAGTTATTGAAGAAAGTTATAAACGTTTTCTGGCAATTATGGAAAAACATCTTGCTAATAGTCCNTANATTCTTGGACAAAAACCNAGTTCTGCAGACTTTGCGATATTTGGTCAACTTACGCAATTAATTGGATTTGATCCCACGTCTAGAAACATAGCTCATGAAATTTCTAAGAGAACAGTTGCTTGGATAAACTCAATGGAGGATTTATCAGGCTTAAAGATTGAAAATAAAGAGTGGTTGGATGTTGACTCTATTCCAAGTAGCCTCAAAGAACTTTTTGCAGAAGTTGGAAAAGTTTATGCCCCAGCATTGATAGCAAATGCAAAAGCTTTAGAAAATGGAGATGAAACTTGGGAAACGGAAATAGACGGTGTTGCATGGAGTCAAAAAGCTTTTCCATATCAGGCCAAGTGCCTAAAGTGGATAAGAGAAGAATTTGAAAATCTCTCTGAAGAGGATAGGGCGAGGGTATTAGAAATACTCGATGGTTCNGGTTGTGAAAGATTACTAAAAAGTTAATATGAAAATTTTAAGAACCCCAGATGAGTGTTTTAATAATCTAGAAGATTATCCTTTTGAGCCAAATTATATTGATATAGAGCATAATAATCATACTTTAAGGATGCATTATCTTGACGAAAATTCTGAATCTGAAGAAATTGTTTTATTGATGCATGGCGAGCCAACATGGTCATACCTATATAGAAAAATTATCCCTATCTTAGTCTCCAATGGCAAAAGAGTTATTGCTCCTGATCTAATTGGATTTGGAAAATCTGATAAGCCCTCAGCAAGAGAGGATTATTCATATGCAAACCACATTATGTGGGTTGAAACATTAATAAAGAAACTCGATTTAAAAAATATTATTTTTTTTGCGCAAGATTGGGGCGGCCTCATCGGTCTTAGGTTACTAGCAAAATATCCACATTTATATGAAGGGCTAGTAGTATCAAACTCAGGCCTTCCTGTTGGCAGTGGAGCAACTGAAGGTTTTATGCAATGGCTGCACTTTAGCCAAAATGTAGAAGACTTTGACTGCGGAAAAATAGTAAATCAAGGCAGCCTCAAACAACTTAATGAAGCTGAAATAGCAGCATATAATGCTCCATTTCCTGATGATTCATACAAAGCAGGACCTAGAGTTTTTCCTACTTTAGTCCCAATCACTAAAGAACATCCCCAAGTTCAAGAAAATATTGAGGCATGGGGAGTGCTTAGAAACTTTGATAAACCTACCATTACTCTTTTTGGTGAGCACGATATGGCTTTTATAGGCGGAGAAAAATTCTTCATAGAAAAGATCCCTGGCGCCAAAGATATGCATCATCAAATAATTAATGCAGGACATTTTTCNCAAGAAAATCAGCCAGAGCTAATTGCAAAAACAATCCTATCAATCTAGGTAAGATAATATATAATTCTTCTACCCCGGGGATGTGATGGAACTGGTAGACATGCTTGGCTTAGAACCAAGTGCCGCAAGGCGTGGGGGTTCGACTCCCTCCATCCCTACCAAATATTTGAAGATTTCTTTCTTTCTTGTTAGTCTAAATCAGTTCTAATTTTAAAATTTTTCTATGAACTTTGATGTCATTATACTGATCCTACAGACACTGGGCCCATTCACGGTTCTAGTGACTGTATATTTTCTTGTGACTGAATTAAAAGAGCAAAATAAGGTCGCTAGAGCTAATGCAAGGCAGAACATAGCAGACTCACATCAAAAATTAGCACTTGCAGGCATGAAGAAAGTTATAGTCGATGCAAAAATTAAGTTAAGAAATAATAAGCAGCTTACCAAAGAAGAAGATGCTAANTATCTTACATACTTTAGCCTCATGCTTCGTGCAAGGGAAAATCAGCATTACCAATATAAAATTGGTATGCTTGATGAGCAAGAATGGTCATCAATGCTCATCTCTTTTAAAACTCTTTTTAAAGAGCCAAAACATATTGAAATATGGAAATTTATTAAGGTTACCTTCTCTGACGACTTTGTTACACTAGTTGATGAGCAAATTAAACAAAGCGAAATTTATGGAACCAACGCAAAACAAGACTGAATTAAGTTATCTAACAAGGTCGCTTCTTCATCATCCAAGTCCTTACATAATATATGAACTCGATGGTTCCATAGCTTGGGCAAATATGGCTGCAATATATATATTTGATCTAAAAGAATTATCAGAGCTATCAATTGATAAAATTGATGATGATATCAAGAATAATTTTGGTGATATTGACTCAATTGCTCTTTATTACGATACACCAATTGAAGTTACTCTGAGGAATATTTCATTCTTTATGAGAACTAGGGTTCACATGATTCCTGTAACAGATGAAACTGGAATTATGCTTATAGAGCTTTTATGTAAATCTAGAGATGGGTTAGATGCTCTTAAAGAGACGATTGAATGTATTGAAAATAATAGAGTCGAATTGGCATATCAAAAACAATATGATCTTGTTACTGGTGAGATCACTGGGGTAGAGGCTCTTTTAAGATTACAAGATGGAAAAGGCGGACATTTTCCAAATGATAAAGTGATTCCCCTCATTGAGGGTGAAAAACTTTTTTCTTTAATAGTTCTTGAATCACTAAACCAAATTAAAAAGTTATTTAAAGTAAAAGATGAACTAGGTCTTTCCGATACAACTGTTTACCTGAATGTATCGGCACACACCATAATGCATCAGGAATTCTGCAAGATTTTTTCAAGATTTGTTGAAGAAAATAACATTAAAGAGAATGAGTTTGGACTAGAAATTACAGAAACAGCCGAGCTTGAAGATACTAAAAAAGCTGGTGAGTCATTAGAAAGACTTAAGAAAAGGGGAATTAAGATTGCCCTTGATGATTTTGGTGCTGGTTATGCATCATTGAAATATATAAGAGATCTTCCAATTGATGTTGTAAAGCTTGATAGACACTTTACTTCCAATATCTCTGACCCATCCACATCGAGGTTAATAAAGTTTGTTTCAGATGTTTGTGCGGAACTCAATTTAGAAATGATCGGAGAGGGCATTGAGACAGAAAAAGAAAAAAATATGATGATTGAGCTTGGTTGTGTAACTGGTCAGGGTTTCTTAATGCATATGCCAAGTTTTATTGAAGATATTAAAAAAGAAAATAATGATGGTTGATAGCTCAAGAGGCGCTAAAGGAATCCTCCTTACTCAAATTAAGCAAGACTTTGTTACACCTGCAAATGCAATCTTTGATTACTTAGACATTGTTGAGAAGGCTGTATCAAAGTTAGATCTTCAATCAGAAGATGAATTAAACCAAATAAAGTCTTCATGTAATAAGCTTATAAATCAATACGAGGAGGCATTTAACCTTTACACAGGTTCAGGATCTCAAGGTAAAAAAACTCCAGAGGAATATTCTGAATTAAGACATAATCTCAGGACTCCTTTGAATGCAATAATAGGATATGGAGAGATTCTCATTGAAGATTTTGAAGAAGATATTCCTGAGAGCAGAACAAGAAGAATAATAATTAATGATTTAAAGCATATTATTGAACTTGCAAGAGAGACTGAAAAAGCTATTGAAGTATTTGTAGACTTTATTAGGGGGGATGATAATGCGAGTGAAGAAGGAGACACATCCCAGGTTGAGACAGCCGAAGCACTTTTTAAATCTCTCGGAGATATAGAACATTCAATAACTTTAAGTGATGAATTAAAGGCATCTGATATTTTAATTGTTGATGATAATAAGACTAATTGTGAGGTTCTCGAGCGAAGACTTTCAATGAGTGGCCTAAAGTGTCGAACTGCATATGACGGAGAGTCAGCTCTTGATGAAGTAAAAAAGAAAACCCCTGATCTAATTTTACTTGATGTTATATTGCCAGATATTAATGGGCTTGAATTACTTAAGAGATTTAGATCTAAACATAGCGTTGAATCTTTACCAGTAATAATGGTTTCTGCTTTTGATGATGTTGATAGTATCGCTAAATGTATTCAGTTGGGTGCACAGGACTATCTTCCTAAACCCATTAATGGGACGGTGTTGCTTGCAAAAGTTGTTTCATCTCTTGAGAGAAAGCTTCTTCGAGAAAGGGAGAAAGAGCTTGTAAATGAGCTACATATTCAGGCAACAACAGATCAACTAACGGGCATTGCTAACAGGAGAGTGATTTTTGATACTTTGGAAAATGCTGTTTCAAGAGAAAAAAGAAAAGACTATAAACCATTTGTCATAATAGTCTTTGACATAGACTTCTTTAAAAATGTTAATGATACATATGGTCATGCAGGAGGCGATGAAGTCTTAAAAGCTTTTGCCAAATTGCTTGATAGTGAAATTACACAACCAAATCAAGTAGGAAGGATAGGTGGTGAGGAGTTTCTTGCAATTATCTATATGGAAAATGAATCTCTCAAGATTTTCGCTAATGATCTTATTGAAAAGATCCAGAAAAATGTTGTTAAATTCGAGGATACTGAAATAAGCATTACTGCAAGTGGAGGCGTTGCCTCTTCAGAAGAGTCAAAAAGCTCATCTGATTTAGTTAATAAAGCTGATAAAAGACTTTACAAGGCAAAAAAATCTGGTAGAAATAGATTTGTACTAATCGATTCTGAAATAGTAGGAGAATAATGGCTAAAATTTTATACGTTGAAGATAACGAGATGAACAGAGATATGCTTTCTAGGAGATTAAGCAGAAGAGGGCATGAGGTTCTTTTAGCATTTGATGGTCAAGCAGGGCTAGACATGATGAAATCTGAAAGTCCAGAGATTGTACTAATGGATATGGGATTGCCTGTTCTTGATGGCTGGGAAGCCACAACTCAGGCTAAAGCTGATCCAGAAATAAATATGATACCTATTATTGCTCTTACTGCTCATGCTCTAGAATCTGATAAGCAAAAAGCTTTAGAATGCGGGGCAGATGACTTTGATACAAAACCAGTTGATTTTAAAAGATTACTTGGAAAAATTGACTCTCTTTTGAGCTAAGAGCTTTTTATTAATTTTGAAATCCTATCAGATAATTCATCCATAGAAGTTTCATCTTTCTTCACAAAACCTACAACTCTTTCGTTTAAAAGTTTTTCTTGAACATCTGTAATATCTTTTCCTGAATAAACTAAAATCGGAGCTCTTTTATCTTCAGGGCACTCATCGATATAGCTTTCTAGGAATTCAAAACCATCCATCCTAGGCATTTCTAAATCTAAAACAATAAGAGATGGTTTATCTTTCGTTCTTTCTAAACCTTCTTTACCATCTCTGGCCTCAATAGACCTAACTCCTATATCATCAAGCATCCTATTCATGAGATCTCGTACATCTTTATCATCATCTATTACTAATACTTTTTGATTTTTTGTTGAAGAGCCAAGAATTCTTTTTACAGTATTTACAAAAAGCTCTCTATCAATTGGTTTAGTCATATATTCATTTGCTCCTAAAGAGGCTGCAAAGTTAGCTTTATCTAATTGACTAATCATAATTACTGGAATATCTTTTAGCTCATCATCTAATTTACACTCTTTTAAAATTGACCAACCATCTCTTCCTGGCATCAAGACATCTAAGAGAATTAATTTTGGTTTAATCTCTCTTATTAAATCCATTCCCTTTTCACCATTGGTTGCACCAATCAGGGTTAAATTTAATTTTGCAATTGTTCGCTTTATAAGACCATGCATTGCAGCATCATCATCGACTAAAACAACAACATTATCAGTAGAATCAAGATTAATTACACCTTCCTCAATTTCGTCATTAATTTCAGGACACTCTCTTGGCACACTTATTGAAAAGACAGAGCCAACACCTTCTTCACTTGATACAGAAACATCTCCACCCATCATTTCAGCAAATCTTTTTGAGATGGGTAAGCCTAATCCAGTACCTCCATAGTTTGCAGAAGTTGATCTTTCAGCTTGAGTATACTCCTCAAAAACTTTTGCAACTCCCTCTGCACTCATCCCAGCACCAGTATCTGTAACAGAAAAGCTAATAAATTCAGTTTTTTCTTTTATCTCAACATCTATATCCAGAGTTACCGTTCCATCTTTAGTGAATTTAAAGGCATTACTTAAGAAATTTGTTAAACATTGTCTTAATTTTGTTTCATCCTGTGACATTGATCCAACTGAGTCATCAATATTTATCTGAAATTCATTATTATTTTTTAGTGCCAACGGAGCAGATACATCTTTTATAGTTTCGATCATATTTTCTATTTCAAAACCTGTTACAAAAAGCTCCATCTTTCCAGCTTCAATTTTTGATAAGTCTAGAATGTTATTAATTAATGATAGAAGGTGTGAACCAGCAGATGTAATTTTCTTCAAATCTGGCAGAAGGTCTTCGTAACCTAGATCCTCACAATCCTCATAAAGCATTTCTCCATATCCAAGGATTGCATTTAATGGCGTCCTTAGTTCATGACTCATATTTGCAAAGAATTTTGTTTTTTGATCACTTGCATCCCTTGCCTCGTCCCTGGCTAACTCCATCTCATGAGTTCTAGCCTCAATTAAGGCATTTACTTCATCTGACATTCTTGAGAAGGCAATAAGCATTAGCTCAACAGAGGCTTCCTCACTTGAATTCTTATCAGAACTTTCCGCCAGTTCACTCATCTTTTTAATATCATTTACTATCAAAGTTCTTGCTTCACCCTCTAATTGATCAGAAAGTTTTGTCATCTTTTCAATGATTACCTGATCTCTTTCATGTCTTCTTGCAGCCTGATCAGTTCTAATTCTGTCCATCTCAAGAAGATGAGATTTATAGCTTTTTAATGCGGTTGAAAGCTGGCCAACTTCATCAGTTTCTGATGATAAGATTCCCTTTCTGGGTGGCATTTCTTGAGTATGATCTCCCTTGGTTAATCCATCAAGTACTTCAATAGCTCTCGAGATTCCCCCAAATGTTCTCGTTGTTACAAACGCAACTAACGAAATAAGAATCAAGACAGAAATAATAGCGATTGCGTAAGTGAAATTAAGGATGCTTTGAGCAATAAGAATATTTTCTCTTTCATCTTTAAAAATAAATAACTGCGCATCATCAGCTGATAAAAAAGCACTAAGGGGCAACAATGTTATAGATGACCCAAGCTCTGTATCCTTAGATGAAAATCTTGACCCATTTTGTTCTCTGAACAATAACGCTCTCTCTGAAAGAAGTTTGAAATTTTCTTGATCAAATAGGTTATCCTCATCATTATCAAGTTGAGCATAGTACTCATTGAGTGAGATGAGATCGTCTTTAGTTTTTACAGCAGTCCTTACCTCAAATTCATCCTCGAAAATTTCTAAGGATTTTCTTATATCTATTCCAAGAAGAATTACAACAAGCGTCTCACCACTTGCTTTTACTGGGAATGCAAGAGCTTGGTTTAAGGTTCCAGCATTTTCTCCAGTTATATCCTTAATTTCAACCACACTTTGCTTTGGTCTTTTTGCAATTTCTTGAATGTAAGAATCTATATTTAGGAAGAAATCTGGCCTAGCATTTGGTGAACAAGCATCAATTCCGAGAAGATCAAGCGAGCTTCCACAGTATATCCTCTGTCCCGATGGATAATATGCCATTGCATAACTTAAATCTCCAAAATCAAAATCTTCTTCAAAAAAAAGATCGAGAATATATTGAGCATCTCCAATCCTTCCAGCACTGACGGTATCGAGAAATGGATTTACATAGTTCCCATTCGATACAACCTCATCTTGAAATACTTCTCCATTCGGATCCCAAAATGATGCATTTGAGCCAATAAGTGGTTGCCATTTAAACATAGAGTTAAATGAACCATTATAGGTTTGGAACCAAGCAGCTTCGTACAAGGTTAAGAGAGATTCGCTGGAAGAATCCTCTTGAACATTTTCTCTATANTTAAAAGAGAAAATAAAAATTAGTGCAACAAGTAAGTTTCCTACTACTCCAAAAAGAATTAACTGGAGTCTAATTGACATATTGACAGATTTATTCGAATTTAAAGACTATATCTACTTGAACGTTATTTACGTTAACTGCTTTTTCTTCAAATTTAGGCGGCTCATAAATTAATTTTCTAACAGCTTTAATTGATGCCCTCTCAAAAAGTCCTGGAGGATTACTCTCCACAACAAAGGGATCAAGTACTGCNCCAAAAGTATCCACATTAAATTGAACTTTAACTGAACCTTCTATGCCATATCGAATTGCTTGCCTTGGATATTCTGGGAGTAATTTATTTACTCTCTTTAGTTCAATAACTGAACCGTTATCTTCAACATATCCATAATCTGCTGCAAATGACGGTATCGTTATTAACAATAAACCGGCAATTAAAAATAATTTGTTTAAAAAATACATAATTTGTCACTTATATTTAGAACATTATTCTACACTGCATAATAAATTATCTCTAGCAAAATACGGTAAAACGTTTTAAAAATAAACTCATTAAAACTGAACAAGGTATTTTTTTTTGTTAGGATATATGTAAATGGATAATTTTTTTAATATTCTCATCTACCTAATTGGAGCTCTCTTTCTTCTTATGGGCCTGCAGTGGTTGATAGATCCAACTTCAGCTGCCAATGGTTTGGGTATGGTTTTGCTTTCAGGGCATGGTTTAAGTACTCAAATAGGTGACTTATCGAGCTTTTTCTTGGTAATAGGTACTTTTACCCTTTGCGCAGCCTACAAAAATAATACAGTTTGGTTATATACACCAATTGCCTTATTTGCCTTTGCAGCTTTTTCGAGAATTATTGCATTTTTATTTCATGATGCAGCATTATCAACTGATAAAATCTTAGTCGAATTGATACTAGCAGGATTTTTACTATTTTTAGTTAAGCGAAAAGTAAATATCTCTTCTTAACTAATGGACAAGATAGGTATCTTTGGGAAGAAAAATTCTATCGTAAAGTATAATTTAGACTCCCATCAATCTTTATGGATTGCAGATTTACCTCATGGGCAGTCACCCAAAGCGATAGCTCAGTATGAGGATTTTCTTCTTGTAATTCATCAAAACTGGGCAGGTACCAAAAACATAAGTTGCTTTAGCGAAAGTTCAGGCAATTTATTATGGAGGTATAGATATGATTTTCTATGTGGTTGGCATATTTATTTTCAGCCTATATTTATTGGGAAGAATTTATTTTTTAAATCCGGAGCGGTAGATTTTACGAAACTTTGTTGTAAGACAGGAAGAATAATTTTTAAGAAAAGCTTAAAGAAAAAAAAGCTCTTTACTTTTGAAAAATTTGAAATTATTTATCTTGGTGAAACTCTAATAGCTTTTTCTAATAAAGAAATAAGAAAAATTGATATTGAATCTGGCCAAAGTGAGATAGATCATGAACTCACTAAAAAATTTAATGTTAATGGTGTGACAGCATATCTAGGTAACGGAGTTTCTTTTGTTTCTTCAATTTCTTCACTAAATCAGCAACTCGAGGATGAAGCAGCTGCTTCATCAACTTCTGCTCCAGCTGGTTAAGCTAATTAGCATTTTAGCTTTTGATTGATATAATTTTTATATGGAAACAAAAATACCCCCACCAATAGTCACTCTTATTTTTATCTTCTTAATAGCTTTTTCAAATAGAATTGTTGAACCTTTCAGCTTTGAATTTCAAATGCCTCTTGGGGTTGCGATAATTATTTGTGGGTTAGCAGTTTTAATATTAGCTGTTAGAGTTTTTAAGCAGTTGGAAACAACTATTAATCCAATGCAACCCTCACAAGCTTCAAAACTTGCCATAACTGGCCCGTTTAAATTTACCCGAAATCCAATGTATCTTGGAATGAGCATAATGTTGATAGGTTTTGGTGTAATTTTTGGCGCCAAGCTAACAGTTTGTTTGCTAGCTCTATTTGTTCTTTATATTACTATTTTTCAGATAATGCCTGAGGAGCGAGCAATGGAGCAAAAATTTGATGATTGGGAAGACTATTCTGCAAAAGTTAGAAGGTGGTTATAAATATGGGCTCAGGATATGTTTTATCTGATGAAGTGGTTAATCATAAAATAAATGAACCAGTCTTTCCAAAGAATTCTTCTTATAAAGCTGAAAAATCCCTTAATGATTTAGATCTTTTTACCAAGGGACAACCTGTAGATTTTTATAAGGAATTAAGAGATAACGCCCCAATATATTTTCATGATCCTATGCCTACAGATCCTGAACCCGGATACTGGGTGTTAACTAGACATGAAGATATAAAGCATGTATCTATGAATCCCAAAATATTTTCTTCTCAATATGCCACAGGAAATCTACTCACACTTGGAACAGAAGAGAACAGACATCCAAAGCTCTTCAAATCAACTATTGATCATATGTTAAACCTTGATGGTGAAATGCATTTAGGTCTTCGAAAAGAACATATGCCTTTCTTTAAACCTGGCTATGTTGAGGACTTGCAAAAAAAAGTGACTGTTAAAGTAGGACAGCTTTTAGATCAAATTGCTCCATTGGGTGAGTGCAACTTGGTAAGTGAGGTTTCTCAGCAGCTTCCTATTTTTACATTATCCGAGATTTTAGGAATCCCAGAAGCTGATAGACAAAAGTTGGTTACATGGATGGAGTTTTTAGAGCTTGCACAATACTTTGCAGTTGAACAAATAAAACAACAAAATGAGGGCGTCACTGATTCATCGCCAGATCCAGAAATGATTAATCTTTTTAATACAATGGTTGATGAAATGTTTGATTATGGAAAACATATTCTTCTTAAAAAAAGAAAAAATCCTGAAAATGATCTTTTGAGCGCAATCGCAAACGCAAAAATTGAAGGAAAGGAATTAACCCAAGAATTTCTTGATGGGTCTTGGCTCTTAATTGTTTTCGCAGGAAATGACACTACAAGAAATACAATGAGTGGAGGAATTAAGTTACTGCATGATAACCAAGATCAAAAGGAATTATTAATAAATAATCTCGATTATCTTCCGAACTTTATAAATGAAACCGTGAGATGCGTTTCGCCAGTAATTCATATGCGTAGAACCTCTCTTGAAGAAACAGAAATTAATGGTCAAAGAATTGGGCCTTTTGAAAAAATTGCTTTGTGGTATGGCGCTGCTAATAGAGATCCTGAGATTTTTCAAGATCCTGACACTTTTAATATTCTCAGAGAAAATGCAGATAAGCATCTAGCCTTTGGTATTGGAAGACATACATGCTTGGGGAAACCTGTTGCACTGATGCAGCTAAGAGAATTTTACTCGCAGTTCTTAGGAAGATTTCCTGATTTTGAGATGAATGGTGAATGGAAAGTTGCACCAAATAATTTTGTCCATGCTATTCAAGAAATGCCAATAAAGTTTTCGCCTAAATCTTAGGCATGATTCCGCAAAGAATTAATTTAATCTTATATTCAACGCTTGCAGTAATTATTTGTTATATAGATAGGGTAAACATCTCTGTTGCAATCATTCCTATGCAAGAACAGTTTGGATGGAGTGACTCACAAGTTGGCTTTATTTTTTCCTCTTTTTATCTTGGATACATGCTTACAATGGCTTTGGGAGGCTATTTATCTGATAAGTTTGGAGGAAAGCTTGTTTTAGGTTGGGGTGTAGTCTTATGGTCGATATTTACAATGCTAACTCCTTTAGCTGCTCATAATGGTTTTTTTGCGCTATTTTTTATAAGAGCTTTGATGGGCATTGGAGAGGGAGTCACATTTCCTGCATGGCATAGCTTATATGCAAGATGGATACCTTTTAATGAGAGAACTAGAGCAATTGCTTTTACAAATAGTGGNGTATCTGTTGGGACTATAATTGGATATATAGGTACCCAAATGATCATTATTGCAATGGGCTGGGAGTGGGCATTTTATATCTTTGGAATAGTTGGTTTGGTGTGGTTTATTTTTTGGTTTCGGAATGTAACCTCCTATCCAAATGATCACAAAAAAATTACTCCTGAGGAATTACTTCATATCCAAAAGAATGCACCATCATCAAAAGCCGCAAAAAAAATTCCTTTGAGACAATTGCTCATTAACAAGCCTTTTTTAGCAATTGTTGCAGCTACCTTTGCAAATAATTGGAGTTTATTTGTTTTTTTATCATTTCTTCCAAAGTTTATTGATAATGAGCTTGGGATAGAGCTCGAATCAAGTACCTTTGTAATTCTAATTATTATTCCAAGCATAATCTCGGTAATAGCATTGAATGCAGGAGGATATCTCGCTGATAGTTTGATAAAAAGTGGTATTAGAGTTATAAAAGTTCGCAAAACATTAAATTCAATAGGATTTTTTGGATCAGCTGCGTGTCTTTTTTTGATCCCATTTTTTGAGTCAATTTCGATGATAATTATACTTATCTGCATTACTAACCTTTTCACAGGTGCTGCTGCAGGCGGATTTGGTGTTAATCATGCTGATATTGGACCAAGTACGACAGGAACACTTGTAGGTATTGCCTCCACCTTTGGAATGATTGCTGGAGTCGTAGGGAATGGAGTTTCTGGCTATGTTCTTGATATTACGAATTCATGGACACTTGTATTTCACATTGCTGCAAGCTTGATTGTAATTGGTGGCTTAATTTATCTATTTTTTGCTAGTGACCAAAAGCAGTTTGATTAAAAAAACCTTTTAAAATAAGCCTTTCGGGTACAAAAATATTTTTTTTACACTTTTTTAGTGCTATATTTAACCTATAAATTTATTTTTAGGGGAAAAACATGCATTTGATTAAAAAATTTGCTCTAATTTTCTTCTTAGCTCCGTTTGCTTTCATTCAAGCGGAAGTTGAAGAAGTTATTGTTACAGCTAATAAAAAGGTTGAGACCGTTCAAGAGATACCGATGAATATTTCAGTGATCACTGAAGTTGATATTCAAGAAAGAGGTATTTCAAATCCCGAGGATTTCTTGAGAACTCTTGCTGGTGTGACAACACCTGGAGGTGCAAGATATTATTCTTTCAGAGGATTAAATACAAGCTCAGCTCAAAGATCTTCAGGAACTACATCCACATATGTTGATGAAATACCTGGTACCACAATGAATATTTGGGACATAGAAAGAATTGAAGTTTTGAGAGGACCTCAAGGAACTCTATACGGCTCAAATGCGATTGGGGGAACTATAAGATATATCACAAAAAAACCAGACCCATCTGGCTTTGATTATGCATATTCTGTTGAGTATGGGAAAAAGAAATATGCTGAAAATGCTATTGTTAATTATAACGCCATGGTTAATGTTCCTCTAAATGACCTATTTGCTTTGAGAGCTACATATTCTCAATCATTAGATCCTGGTATTTATCAAAATATTATTACTCAAGATATGGGAGTGGGGGATCAAGACGACGAGAGATACACCCTAACACTTGGTTTTGAAAGAGATGACTCACCAATACATGACGGCACTATTTCTAGCATGATTAGATATATCGTCAGTGATAGGCATGATGAAGGTATGAAAGAAAAAGGTAATGGAGATAAACCAGGAACAGCAGATATTTATGATCCAAATTGTTCTTTTAGTACTGCNTTTTATTATGGTGATTCCTGCACAAGATTAACTGCTTTAGCTGCAGAATATGGACGAGACCTATCAAAATACAATCCTCTTCTAGCATTTGCAGAAGTCTCAGATGAAATTCATAATGTTGTCTTATCTACTGTAACTTCTACTACTGAAGTTGGATTTGATTGGGGTTCAGCAACACTCACAACAATGTACAGAGATTACGATGAAGACAGTGATACTGAATGGGGAAGAATAGATACTGATGACTTATATCGCGCTCCATTGATAGTAACCTCTGATTCTGAAACTGAGATCACAGAATTAAGACTAAGTTCAAATCCTGGGATGATTGAATGGACAGTAGGACTCTATGATTTTGAATCTAATGCAGATCCAAATAGTATTGTAGAGAACCAAGCATTACTGTCACCTGAAGCTTGGGATTATATCCAATTTATGGTCCCTGGTGGATACGATGGCGCTGCATATTGTCCGCCTTATTGTGGAGATGATGCCAGCCCATACTTTTATTATGGAAGCTATACTTATTACAGCTATTCTGAAGAGAAGGCAATGTATGGTGAGGTTGCTTTTAATCTTGATAAGTGGAAATTCACAGCAGGTTTACGAGATTATGAAATCTCAGATGGCTATAAGTCATCAGAATTTGGTATTTTTTACTCAGGAAATGGTTGTGATGGAACAGCTACAGAGGGAACTACCTGTAATGAGGAGTCTGGTTCTGAGGCAGATACAAGACCGAAGCTAACTGCAACTTATATGCCTAATGATGATTTAACATTGTTTGCTGTATCATCTGCTGGATATAGGCCTGGTGGTAATAACTCTGCTCTTCCGCCATTTTGTGCAGGTGATCCAGAGGCATCAAGTTTTCAAAGAAGATATACCTCCGACAAAGCAGAAAATACTGAATTCGGTATAAAAGCTAGAGGAGACTCTTATAACTTTAATGCAACATACTTCATGATCGATTGGATTGATATTCAAATTGGTATTGCTCCGGCTTGTGGGTGGAGTTTCCAAGCTAATGGAGGAGAGGCTGAGACTAAGGGAGTTGAAATAGATTTTGATTTACAACTTGCAGAAAATCTTTATATGGATTTTGCTGGATCATTTATGACTGCTGAGACAACAATTGATATGCCAAGTTTTGGTGCATCTGCTGGTGATAGCTTACCGGGAACAGTCGAAGAGCAATATAATGTTGGTCTATCGTATGATTATGCTATGGGTTCAAGATCAGCTTATACAAGACTAGATTATTTATTTTATGGAGAAAGCTATGCTACTTTTGGTCAATCTGAAGATCAAATGTCTCCAGCATATGAGAAATTTAATCTAAACTGGGGAGTTGAACTAAATGAGAGCTCATCACTACAATTAAGCATTGATAATTTGATGGATAATAGAACAGAGGCATTTAAGTTCTCTGCAGATAGTCCTGGGTGGAGACCAAGAAATTATCTTCAATGGATTCCACCAAGAAGTGTTTCATTAAGATATACCTATAGATATTAGAATATCTGATTTTGAAGAAGCCAGGTTAATACCTGGCTTTTTTATTCCTTATATACCTGGAAGTAATTAAAAATTTCTTGTTTTGTTCTTGATCTTGCGGTTGTCCATTCACCTGTGTCTTTAATATTAAGAACCTCTTTTTCTTTACTAAGAATTACAACTCTGGGTATGCCCTGTTGAGGCATAATTTCAAAATATTTCATCAACGACATATTAATATCGTATCTGCCTAAATCTATATAAAGAGTTTCAAAGTTTTCATTCATATATTTTTCTACAGTTGGTAGTTCCAAGACTGCACTTAAGATCCTACAGTCAGGACACCAATTTGCACCAAAAATAATTATTGGCTGCTTATTATCATTGATAGTATTTTCAATAAAATCACTTAAATCCTCTTCATTTAAATCTACTCTTTCGTATGGAAGGGGAAATGGTTTGCCTAAAATTTCTTCATTTGGGACAATCGTATTTGAAGACATAATAGGAAATGATACTAAAACTAAGTAAAATGTTAAAAAACTACTTTTAAAATATATGGACATTATTGAAAAATTAGTACTTTTTTGTTTGTTTGCCTTTTTTATCATTATGGCTGGCTTTTTTATGTTTGCCAATCATTTAGTTATTGTTTTTCCTGGGACTGAATATAATCCAATGCTTATGGCTGAGTGGAGGACTAGAACTGTCCAGCCAGCTTTCTATATGACAGCATCTTACTTTATTTTGAGACACTTTATTGGGAAGAATCCGACTTCAACGCTTTGGCCAGTTTTTTTGATACTTTTGTTTTTTACTCTTACGCAGTCACTCCTTTTTATTGATAAACCCTACAAATTTGGCGTCCCAGGCATAGGAATGTTTATAGTCTCCATTTTTGTAACTTTTTTAGTAAGACTTAGTCATGCAAAGAGGAAGAAAGAAATAAGAATGGATACATTTTAATGAGTATTCTTTTACGAATTAGTCTGACAATTTTTTTGTTATTAATGGCAATTGTATACTTACCGATAGGTTTGTGGGCAATCATTGCTCCAGCTCAAGATGCTCTTGGTTTAAAACTCCCTTCTTTTTATGAAGCTGTTGGCTTATCTGTAATATCCCCAATTGGATATTCAGAATTTGCAGGTATATATGGAGGTATTAATATTGTTATTGGCCTAATGTTTCTAATTGGCATTTTTAAAAAAGATATTGGTCTATTCTCTATAAAAATTCTTGTCTTTCTTGTTGGTTCAATAGCCCTGGGAAGATTCTTGCTTATGTTGCTAGGATCTCAGGCAGGATTGCCCGTGGAAATAAATACTTTCCTTATTTTTGAGATTATTGTTTTCTTAATTGGAATGGTTTTTATAAGAGCTTTAAAAAATACTAATTAAATTACTCAAATTTAATACGTAGAGGAAATAGAAGCTTATAAATCCTAAACCTAAAATAGTGCCTAACTGTTTTGGTAAATGAGCCCTAGATAAAAAGAGCATCATTATAGTGAACAATAGAGTTAAAATAATTAATGGTGTTGAGTCCCTTTCCCATAACTCAATGGGCATGATAGCTTTAGAAAATATTCCAATAATAGGAACAATGATTACAAGGTTTAAGATATTAGAGCCAATAATATTTCCAATTACCATTTGATTTTTACCTTTTAAGATAGCCGATATGGTTGCAGCAAGCTCTGGAAGGCTTGTGCCAAGAGCTAGAATTGTCAAGCTAACCACCACTTCCGAAATACCAACAGATAAAGCAAACTTTTCTGCATATATAACGGCAAAGTTTGATCCAAGGATAAGTAATAATAAACCTATCAAAAGAATTGTAAGGTTTTTGAACATGTTATTAGAACCTGAGACAACTTCATCAAAGCCAGACCGGTCTTTTGAAAGAATTATTAGAAAATAAAAAAATATTGCAATGAACCCGAGACTTTCAAGCAAACTGAATGTTAAATCTTTGAGAGCGAATAGAAATAAAAAAAAACTTAATAAAAATGGTAAAAGAGATGACAACGAAAAGTTTTTTTTAATTTGGTTAATAGCGAAGCATGACACTCCAAAAATAAGTGCAATATTTGTAATATTTGAACCAACAATTGTTCCAATGGCAACAGCCTCTGCTGAATTAAAAATAGAACTAATTGCAACGAATATTTCCGGTGCAGATGTTCCAAGCGCAATAATAGTCAAGCCTACAAATAGGTCACTGATACCAAAGTTTCTAGCTATTTTTGATGATGCATCAACAAATCTCTCAGCTCCATATACAAGTGTTGCAATCGATAAAAGAAGGAGCGAGATATTTGTAAGCACATATATATTGTATAGATTTAATTGTAAAAATTAAAAAAATCTTGATGGTCTAAAATCATCCAAAAGCTTACTATCAACTTCATCTACTATTTCCTGAGTAACTAAATTACTCACTATAGCTGCAAGACTTATTCCGCTATGCATTACGGCAACATAAATTGATTTACTTTTAAATCTTCCAATTATCGGTATGTCATCCCGAGGAATGGGTCTCCAACCAACTAGTATTTCTGATGAATTAAGATAAGTTGAGTTATCGACCATATTTGTGAAATGATTACTGATTCTTTTTAAATGACTTTCTGAATTTTCTCTTATTGGAGCAGTAATTTGCTCACCAATTATTATTTGACCGTTTCTTTGCTGATGTGCATGTATTTTAGGACCATATACAATGGAATTTATTGTATTTTCTGTCGGCTCAGTCTTAATAATCACACCCGGTCTAGGTTTTTTTAAGAAATTTGTATTAAGGCTTTTATCTACATCAATCCCGTTACAAAAAATAACATTTTCAGATTTGAAAATGCCTGTTGAAGTTCTTTGATTGTCGTTGAAACTGTCATTGCTATCTATGATTTGTTCAAACTGGCAGGGATATAATACTGAACCACCATTTTTTTTGATTGCATCTATCATTTTTGATATTGCATCATTTGTATTTATTGCACCATCTGCTTTTGAAAAGATGATATTCTCATTTCTCTCGAAATTTATATAAGGCTCCAGTTTTCTTGCTTTCTTATATCCAATGATTGAAGTTGGAGTATATTTAGGATATTTCTTTAACTCATTAATACTGTCAATGAGTTTTTCTTGATCCTCTTTTTTTGAGGACCATTCCAAAGATCCATTCCATTTAATATCTAAAGATAATTCCTTTTCAACAAAACGAAAAGCATTCATTCCAAGCTGTGAAAATAAATTATATGAATAGGGTTTTTTTGGATATGTTGCATTTATCCATGAAAATGAGCTCCCACTGCAGCCCGAGCCAGGTAGATTTTTATCTATTAAGGTTACATCTACTCCTCGCTTTGATAACTCATAAGCAATTGAAGAACCGATAATTCCAGCTCCTACTACAACTGCATTTTTAGTGTTTCTATTTTGTGAATAAATCTTTTTAGGAGATAGAGCAAAAAGACCTAATATTTTTAGAAAATCTCTTCTATTCATTATTAAGATTATATTACTACAAGAATTTCTTATTACATCTATTTTAAAAGTTATAATAATATTTTTATAAGAGGGTACCTATGGATTTACAAAAACTATTTAATATTGAAGGAAAGACAGCACTTATTACTGGTGGCTCAAGAGGAATCGGAGAAATGATTGCAGCAGGATTCTTAGCAAACGGAGCTAAAGTTTATATTACAGCCAGGAAGGAAGCACCATTAATAGAAAAGGCAAAGGAGCTCTCTGAAAAATTCAATGGAGATTGTGTTGCAATTCCATGTGACCTGAGCAATATGGAGGGTATTCAGAAGCTTGCCACTGATTATCTTCAACAAGAGGATAGCTTAGATATTTTAGTGAATAATGCCGGAGCTGCATGGGGTGAACCATATGAAAACTTCTCAGAGAAGGGCTGGGATAAAGTAATGGATACAAACGTAAAAAGTATGTTTTTTTTAACAAGAGATCTTACTCCTGCTCTTGCAAAAAATGCATCTGATGATGAGCCATCCAGAGTGATAAATATTGGCTCTATTGATGGAATAAATGTTCCAATTTTCGAAACCTTTTCTTACAGTGCTTCAAAAGCTGCGGTTCATCATCTCACCAGGGCACTTGCAAGCAAATTGGTTGGAGAAAATATTCTTGTTAATGCAATTGCACCAGGCCCATTCCCAAGCATGATGTTAGGCTCTGCAGTAAATCACGATTATTCGGGTATTGCTGTCCGAAATCCCAGAAAAAGAGTTGGAACACCAGAGGATATTGCAGGATTAGCTATATTTTTATGTTCTCGAGCTGGTTCTTATACTATAGGCGAGACTATTACTTGCGATGGAGGCCTTGTTAACGCCTCAGGACACGATCTAAGTTAAACTTTTTGTGCTTCGGCAAATGCTTCAACTAAAAGATCTTTCATCCAAAGATGAGGACCCTCATTATCGTCGCTCGAATGCCATATAAGATGTTGCTCTACCTTGGGAAGATCAATTGGAAGTTTTTGAAATGCTAGATTATTCTTAATTGCAAAAGTTTTGGAGCAAATTAATACATAATCACTATTTTTAACAATTTGAGGTGTGACCATAAAGTGCTGAGCCCTCAGCGCAATATCTCTTTTGAGCTGAAGTTTTTCTAGCTCAACATCAATTAAGGATGGACCTCTTCTCCTGTTAGATATGTTGATATGTTTTAAGCTTAAAAACTCTTTCATAGTAAGCTTTTTNTCATCACCTATTGGATGATTCTTTCTGTGAGCACANACAAACTCATCCTCAAATATNAGATCATGTTTAATGTCTTTAGATCTTGGAATAACAGGATCTACGACAAAATTTAATTGATTTGTAGCAAGAGCATGTACAAAATCCTTTCTATCAAATTGATAGCTTTCAATAGATACTCTTGGCGCTGTTTTTTTAATCTTTTTTAAGATGTAGGGAAGAACTCTTTCTTCAGAAATATCGCTTAAGGAAATTCTAAAAGTTAACTCGCTAGTTTCCGGATTAAATTCATCAGGCTCATTCACACTCTTCTGCATTAAATCTAATGCCTTTTTAACATCCAAAATAATATTTTCTGTTTTCTGGGTCGGTGTCATACCTGAACCTGTTCTTATAAATAGGTCATCATCAAATTTTTCTCTTAAACGACCGAGAGCATTACTTACTGCAGGCTGAGTTATCCCAACAACTTCAGCTGCTTTAGTGAGACTCCCCTCTGTATAAATTGCGTTAAGAACTACGAAAAGATTTAAATCAAATGAACTTATTTTCATATAATATGAGACATATATAGAATTGCTTTATACTAATAGTTAACATGATAACAATATATTTGTAATATTCACAATATTTATAATGTACTGTAAGTCAAACCATAGTGGAGATATAAATGAATATGAATTTAAGACCCGAAGCTGAAGATTTATTGGAAAGAGTTTCTAATTTTCTGCATAACGAGGTTGCTCCAAACGAGACTAAATTTCACGAACAAATAAAAACTGATGACGATAGATGGAACTATTTTCCAGAAATTGTTGAGGAACTAAAAGAAAAAGCTAAATCACAGGGTCTCTGGAATCTATTTTTACCCGAGAGTGAATTTGGTGCTGGTCTAACGAATTATGAATATGCTCACCTTGCTGAGCAAATGGGTAAATATAGTATTGGATCTGAGGTTTTTAATTGTTCAGCTCCAGATACTGGAAATATGGAAGTGATAGCTAGATATGGAAATGAAAAACATCAACAGGAATGGCTAAAGCCTTTGCTTGATGGTGAAATAAGATCTTGTTTTGGTATGACAGAGCCAGGTGTTGCTTCATCTGATGCTACCAACATGCAGGCAACTGCTGTTTTGGATGGTGATGAATATGTCATAAATGGTGAAAAATGGTGGACTTCTGGTGCAGGAGACCCAAGATGTAAAATTATGATATTTATGGGTGTTACAAATCCTGATAATGCCAAACATCAAAGACATTCCATGATTCTAGTTCCTATGGATGTAGATGGTTTAGAGGTTCAAAAAATGATGCATGTGTTTGGATATGATGATGCTCCTCATGGACATGCACACATAAAATTTAATAATGTTAGAGTTCCCAAAGATAATTTACTTCTCGGAGAAGGAAGAGGGTTTGAAATTGCGCAAGGTAGATTGGGGCCTGGGAGAATTCATCATTGCATGAGAGCTATAGGTGTCGGTGAGAGAGCTTTGGAATTAATGTGCACTCGTGGAATTGATCCAAAAAAGAATGCATTTGGTAAATCCTTAGCTCAACTAGGCGGAAATTTTGATCATATTGCTAACTCAAGAATTGAGCTTAATGCAGCAAGATTGCTAACGCTTGATGCTGCTCACAAGATGGATACAGTTGGAAATAAAGTTGCGGCAAGTGAGATTGCGCAAATTAAAGTTATGGTTCCTAACATTGTTCTGGATATTATTGATAGAGCAATTCAAATTCATGGTGGAGAAGGTGTTTCACAGTTAACTCCTCTGGCATCTNTGTTTGCTCATATGAGGACCCTNAGGCTTGCTGATGGGCCAGATGAAGTTCACAGAAGAGCAGTTGCTAGACATGAGTTAGGTAAATATATAATTAAATAAGTAAATTTGACTCTGTAGCTCAGTTTGGTTAGAGTGCTTGCTTGACATGCAAGAGGTCGCTGGTTCAAGTCCAGCCAGAGTCACCATCAAAAGAGGGAGTTTCTATGTTTTTTAAATTTTTATTTTTATTTGGCTTATTAATAAGTTTTGCACTCAATGCTGAAAACCTAGAAATAAAAGATCCAGATGAATTAGGTGTTAGTCGATTAGATATAGATAATTTATTTAATTTATCTTTTGAAGACGAATCTACTCAATCAGTTGTACTTCTTAAAAATGGCTATCTTATTGGAGAAAGATATGCGGATGGTTTCAATAAAGATTCATATGGTACTTCTTGGTCAATGGCAAAGAGTTTTTATGCAGCTTTAATCTTAATTTCTATTGATAAGGGCGAAATAAAAAGCCTTGATGAAAAAGCTTCAAATTACTTACCTTATTTTGATGACGAGAGATCTGTTATAACAATTAGACAAATTTTAAATATGTCTAGTGGATTGCAATACCCAGATCATCAACATGAGACAATGTTCTTTAGAAAAGATCATCTTGAATATTCAAAAAATGTGAAATTAGAAAAAGAGCCAGATACTTTATTTGAATATAACAATGTCAATTCCATGCTCTTAGGCGAGATACTAGAAGCTGCTACAGGTATGAAAGCTGATATTCTTTTAGAAGAAAG
>FUFK010038155.1_pt1 | contig 44460 bp, 43 predicted proteins | sample 1021851 | NCBI WGS metagenome assembly FUFK01 (sample SAMEA51879418, study PRJEB19060) | metagenome
ACTTCTGAATTTTATACTGATAAAGAAGCCAGTGAATTTTTCATTAATGGAGAAAAGATTAGAAGAACCTTTTATAAGAGTTTAAAAAAATAGCCCCGGAATTTCCAGGGCTGGTTTCTTATTTTAATAATACGCCTACTTAGCTGCAGGCTCGTATTATTTCTTATCGATCAACATCTTTGCGCGAAAAATGAATATTCGCAAAAATGCTATTTAGCTGCAGGCTTGTATTCCTTCTTATCAATTACCATTTTTGCGATAATCTCTTTCAGAATTTCAGAAGTTCCCCCGCCAATTGGTCCTAACCTACTGTCACGGAACATTCTCGCCATTGGATAATCTTCCATATATCCATATCCACCTAGCATTTGCAAGCATTTATACATTACTTCATCTGAAATTTTAGTTGCAAGCAGTTTAGACATGCTGGCCTCTTTCACTACATATTCCCCATCATTTAAACGTTGAGTTGTCGCATAGTTAAACTCTTTGATCACCTCTACTTCACTTACCATTTCAGCAACAGTATGTCTCAACGCCTGAAATTTATCCAGGGAACGTCCAAAAGCTTCACGCTCCTGCATATAACCCATCGTGTATTCCAGTGCAAATTCTGAGCGTGCGTGAGCATTAACACCCATGATCAAACGTTCCAGAGCGAAATGTTGCATGATGTAATTGAAGCCCATTCCCTCTTCACCAAGTAAATTCTCAACAGGTACTTTTACATTATCAAATGCAAGCTCTGCAGTATCTGATGCTCTCCAGCCAAGTTTATTCAGTTTATTTGCTGAAATTCCTGCAAACTCTTTATCTAACAGGAACATACTCATTCCTTTATTTCCTTTTTCAGGATCTGTTTTAGCAGCTACCACATAAAAATCTGCATATACTCCATTGGTGATGAAAGTTTTTGAACCATTAATCACATAATGATCACCTTTCTTAACAGCAGTAGTTTTCATACCAGCAACATCAGATCCTCCAAATGGTTCTGATATTCCAAGACAACCTATCATTTCACCTTCAATCGCAGGTGTCAGGTATTTCTCTTTGAGTTCATGACTGGCTTCAACCTTTAAATGCGTCATAGCAAGATAAGCATGCGCCCACATTGCTGCTGCAAAACCACCTGAATTTACTTTCTGAAGTTCCTCAAGAAATATAATCGTATAGAACAGGTCTAAAGCCATTCCTCCATACTCTTCCGGTTGATTAAGGCCGAAATAACCCATCTCACCAAACTTCTTCCAGATAAACCTTTCAATGGTACCGGTTTCTTCCCATTTATCTACGTGAGGCACTACTTCCTTCTGAAGAAATTCCTGGAAACTCTTCCTGAAAAGATCATGTTCCTCTGTAAAATATCTACTCATTTCTATATATTTTTTCCCGGCTACAAAGCCGTATTAGCAATTATTATATTTACAATTTCAGATCGATTTTCTAACAAAAATCACTGTACTGACAAATATAATTTAATTCTGTCGATTTTATCGGAAGGAAAACCACTGATTTTTGTCAATTCTTCAAAAGACCGAATCCCTTCATTCATGGTTCTGTAATTTATAATTTTCCGGGCCAGAGCAGGATTAAAATATGGCAACTCTGCCAGTTCAGCTTCTGTGATGGAATTTATATTCTGGAGGATTACCTGTGGTTTATTGATAACCTGGAACTTTTCATTGATCCTGGCGATCACTTCAGGACTTAATCCATACACATCCTTCAATTGTTCTTCGGTAAGAAAACCGCCAATGCTGTTTCTGTATTTTACGATCCTCTCTGAAAGCTTTTCACCAATTCCATTTACAACCTTAAGATCTTCAGCAGAAACAGTATTAAGGTCGGCAATAGAAATTACCTCTGCCTTTCCTATTATGGGTTTGTGAAGCTTCCCGGAGTTCGTAACCCATTCAGGAAACCGAAAAGAAGGCTTTATGATCATCATTAAACTATCACTTACTCCGGTAACCCTCTGGAAATCTTCAGCAGAGTTAATCCATTTATTGGTTGAACGGTACTTCAATAATTTATCAATTTCTTCTACGTTCAATCCTAATTGATATGCTTTGAAATCTGATAAATAGTTCGGATTGAAAGGATAGATGGTATCCTTACCTAAAGGTTTCAGCTTGTGGATAGAATCTAACTGATTCTGGAATTTCTGAAGTTTCTCATCATTTACCGGTGTGCTATCTTTAGAGATATAATCACTTCCGAAGAGAATCAACTGCAGGATGATTATGACCAGTACCAAAACAAAAATCCCATTCTGCTGACTTCTTGAAAGCGCAAAATGGGATTTTAAAAATTTCATATTAGAGAGAGCCTATGCGGCTGGCTCTTCAGTTTTATGGAACAACTCTCCAGCTTTAAGCTTCCTTGAGTAGTCCTTAAGATCTTTACTAACTTCTCCAATCATAATATAAAGACCTATAATATTAGGAAAGGACATGGCCAGGATCATCATATCTGAGAAATCCAGCACTGCTCCTAAACTAACAGAGGCTCCAACTACCACGAAAATTAGAAATAAAACCTTATAAATAATTTCGTTCGTTTTACTTTTTCCAAACAGGTAAGTCCAGGCTCTCATTCCGTAGTAAGACCAGGAGATCATCGTGGAAAATGCGAATAAGAATACTGCTGTAGCCAGAACATATGGGAACCATGAGATCACACTTCCAAAAGCACTTGAAGTTAATTCTACACCGCCAACACCTTCTACTTCGTGCATTCCTGTNAANATCAATACTAAGGCAGTNAGCGTACAAACTACTACGGTATCNATAAATGGTTCTAACAGAGCCACAAAACCTTCAGANGGCGGGTGATTCGTTTTCGCTGCACTATGCGCAATCGCTGCAGAACCAACACCAGCCTCATTAGAGAAAGCTGCACGCTGGAATCCTACGATTAGAACACCAATAACTCCACCTTTTAAAGCACTCGGATTAAAAGCTCCATCCCAGATTGCAGTAAATGCAGGACCAATATTTTCAATATTTACACCTATTACAACTAATGCACCNAGCACATAAACTGCTGCCATGATTGGAACGATCTTACCAGTTACCTTAGCAATACTGCTAATACCACCAATAATTACAATACCTACCAGTACTGCTACAACGATCCCAAAGATAAATCCGTTTCCTTCCAGCATTGGAAATTCTCCAGCAAGNATAGAGAAAGACTGGTTAGCCTGGAACATGTTTCCACCACCAAAGGATGCACCGATCGCAAGTATCGCGAAAAANGCNGCAAGGAATTTACCAAGACCTCTTTTGTTTCTTTTTTCGAGTCCATATCTCAAGTAGTTCATTGGACCACCAAAAACACGACCATCAGCATTTATAAATCTATATTTTACACCTAGAGTACATTCCACAAATTTGGATGACATTCCAAGAAGTCCCGCAAGGATCATCCACATCGTCGCACCGGCACCTCCTAATGAGATCGCCACTGCCACACCAGCAATGTTACCAAGACCTACAGTACCAGAAACGGCAGTAGCCAGTGCCTGGAAGTGAGTTACCTGTCCAGGAGCGTTTGGATCGTCATATTTACCCTTTGCTAATTGTAAAGAGTGTTTAAAACCTCTAATATTAATAAAACCTAACCTGATCGTGAAGAACAATGCTCCAAGTACAAGCCAAACCACGATAAATGGGATGTTTTTAGTTTGAGGGTCTCCATTTGGATGAAGAAGCGCTACCGGCTCATCATATATAATGCTNCCAAAATACTGAGCTCCCTGCTCAATAACATGTTGTTTATTTTCAGAGTTGTAGATTACTTCACCTTCCGCTTGAAACTGATCTAGTGTACCATCAGCGTTCGCAAGCACTTCGATGCTTTCACCATTCTTGGTAACAACCGCAATAGGATCTCCTTCGTTCACATGCTCGCCATCTTCGACCAGCCATTCTTCAAGAACAAATTTAGCATCTTCAGAAGCACTCCAGGTTGGAGCTTCAATTCTTTTTATATCAGCATAAATNACAGGATCGTAAACTCCCATAGCCGTAAATGGATCCCAAAAAAGTACGCTTCCCATANTGGCTACAATNGGAGAAAAAGTTCCGTTGAAGTGTTCGGTAATTGCTTCTGCCTCTACCTGGTACTCACCTTCAAATTTGTTTCCAGCAGCATCAGTAACTACTACAGTATATGGAACACCTTCTGTAAGACCAGCGGTCTTATTAGATTCCAGGCTGGTTCCCTGGTTGGACCATTTATACTGGTAAGGAGGAGTTCCTCCTGTTACATCCAGTTCAATGAATCCATTATTTATTACTTTGGAGGGGTTTCCTACCTGGGCTTTTACGTCTAGTTCCTGTGCAGATAGTCCTACAATCGAAAATAAAAAGAACATTGAAAGCAAATACTTTCTCATATGGAAATTTGGTTATTTATAATGAAGTTAAATTTTCAGCGCGTGAATATGCTAAAAAATTGGGCTAAAACAAACTTTTGGGAGTTAAATTGTGAATGTCATGTTAAAGAAAACTAGATGTTTATTAAAATATGAGTCCGATTTCTAAACCGAATAATACTTTTTTAAATACTCAATTTGATCAGGCCTGCCAATCATAATCAACTTAGAATCACGCTCGATACGTTGAGATGGTTCCGGGTTTACCACATAGGTTCCAGACGGTGATTTATAGCCAATAACAGAGCAACCGGTTTTTTTTCGAATATCGGTTTCAGAAATTGACCTTTCCACTCCATCTGTGCAAATTTTAGAAAATGAGATCTGTTCTACATTAATACTGTCCTGCTCTCCAGAAACAGAAAGATTATCCAGAAATTCGACCAGATCTGGAACCACTACAAGGGAAGCCATATGACTCCCCCCTATTCTATCGGGCATAATGACGTTATCTGCACCGGCCAGTTTCAACTTTTTATAGCTGTTTTCTTCCGTAGCCCTGCTAATAATCTTCAGATCCTTTTTTAACTGTCTTGCTGAAAGTACGATGAACAGGTTATCTGCATCCCTGGGAAGAGCACAGATCAAAGTGGATGCTCTTTCCACACCAGCAAGGCTAAGCACCTCATCTTCGGTAGCATTTCCTACAATATAATTGAGTCTGTCATTTTCCAGATTCTGAAAGACTTCCTCATGATCATCTATGATAACAAAATCCTTTCGATAGTCCAGTAATTTCTGAACTGCCTGTTTCCCGTTTTGACCGTAACCACAAACAATGATATGATCGTTCAGGGAGTCTATCCTCTTCTTCATTTTATTACGTTTTAGATTACCAATATTGTTCTTATTCAGAATATGTTCTGTGATCGTAGAGAGACCGAAACCAAAGATGAACAGTCCGGAAATAATAAAAAAGGAAGTAAATAATTTTCCGTAGGCCCCCATAGGCTGGACTTCCCCATATCCTACAGTACTTACGGTAATGATGGTCATATAGAGCGCATCAATCCATGTATAATCATATAAGAACCTGAAACCAACGATTCCGGTAACGAACACCATAATAATCAAGACTACGGCCAGCCTGATCCTGGAATCTATCAATTGTCTCATAAATCAAATACAGAGGTTCTCTTCGTGTAGATTAGGTCTTTAAGTTTGAGCCAGAAAGCAAGGATCAGGTATACAATAAAACCTGCACCCATGGTAAAAAAGCTTGCATATATAAAGAATAACCGAACATTCTTTGCGCGAATTCCCATCTTATCTGCCATCCTGGTGGATACGTAGAATCCGTGCTTTTCAAGGTAATGTCTCATATTTGATACCATGCCTGCCATATTACAAATTTAAACGTATTTAACAGATTTTCTCAATAATCCAGCGCCTAATTCACACTGCAAACATCTACCCTTACTACAATAATTCTTCTTGAGCTCAAGCGCCGCCTGCGATTCCAGTGCATTCCTGACTGTACCCTGTCNTAAATTATTGAACATATTCACTATCGAGTTCTTTTCGGCTTTTAGGCTTGTTACTATTTCATAGAGACTGGACGCTGGTTCTCCGGAACTTTTTGAGAATGCGAATTTCAATGGGATTACAAAATTGATCAACAATAGTTCTAAAAAAGAGTTGCTCAACTTTTTTGATCTAGATTTATGGTATTTATCGAAATTGTAGTGAGTCTTCCAGTAAACAGTAACTTCAATAGTAAAAAGGGATCTTATTTCATTCAAATCTTTCGCAGCAATAATATCTGAAAAGAATGAGGGTCGCTGAGCATACAAACTAGCGAGCTGGGCCAACCTGATTGTAGGAAAGTTATCTGGTCTTAATCTGAAAAATTCTGGTTTAGAATCGATCAAAGGTATACGGAACTTATGTTGTAGAAACTGGAATTCTGTTAGTAGTTCTTCTGAATACTGATCTGCTCCATGGATCAAATTAGAATACCCCATAAATAGTGCTTCGAGGGAAAACTGATCTCTTCCTAATTTTGCAACTAGAGAATAGCCCAGATTTTCTGCCAGGTTTGAAAAATAATCGCCATTGATATTTAAACCGAAAGCTCGAAAGATTAGGATCATGCAGGCTGTATTCCAATCATTGTTGGAACGTTGTAATACTTCAAATATCAGTTCTGATTTTCTTTCAAGTCTTTCAAAATATAGTCTTTCGAGCCAATGTTCGATCTCAAAAGTGGAAAATTCAGAAAAACTGTCTTCACAATTGATACTATTATGATGACTTTCCAGCAGGTGACGGTATTTTGAAATCATAGAAAATTCGATGATATTCCTAAATTCTAATACTGGTATAAGGCTACCATCTCTTCGGAAGATGTTCTCATCGTGTTCCCATACCACATGCAGGATCACATTTTCGTAGGCAGGATCTGTTTCATGGTGATGTAGGTACCAGTCTGATGACTTTAGATGCATTTCAACATTGCCAGCCCATTTGATTCCTGAGATTATTAAGTGAGCATTGAAGAAATCCGGGCCGGATAAGTCGTTTTGAGAACCTGTCGAAATGATTTGTAAAGATTCTCCTTCCGAAGTTCTAAGACATTCGGAATCAAATTTCTGAAACTTCCAGAGATAATAAAGAAAGTCTTCCTTCACTCTCCGAATGTATCNAATTATTCATTTGAAAATGAAGTGCTAAAAAATTTAATTAGGTAATTTTTCTGCTACCTGAGACACAAATGACTCTACCCAAAGTTGATACTGTAAAGCACTTGGATGCAAACCATCACTTGCTACCAATTCAGGGTTGCTACTATCTCTTGAAATTGGGGTAATGTTATAGAACACTACTCCAAATTCATCTGCAACTCTTTTAAAAACCTGGTTGAACCTGTCGATTTCAGCACTTATTTTCTCCTGGTTTGAAGATCCAAAAGGNGTATAACCATAATCCGGAATACTTACGGCAAAAACTCCTTTTTCCAGAGTTTTAGAATGATTGATCGCNCGCCTGAAGATCTGGCGCAGTTCTTCCTCGTATTCTGTAATTAGTTTACCCTGATACTGGTTGTTAACACCAATCAAAATAGAAACCAGGTCAAAATCGCGTTGCACTTCCAGGTTCTGGTCCATTCCCCGCAAGAGATCTGAAGTCGTCCATCCCGTTTTTGCAATGATCATAGGCGCCGCCATCTCATAATTTCTATTTCGAAGTTGCTCCGTTAATTGTACCGGCCATCTTTCAGTTTCCCGAACGCTCTCCCCTATCGTGTAAGAATCTCCCAGCGCCAAGTAGGTATATTTGGGATTCTCTGGAGTTTCGTTGCTGGTAGTATCCATGGTTGCATTGCATGATACCATTAGTATTGCCAAGAGTAAAAAGTATAGATTTTTCATAAGTTCAATTTCAGCAATGAAAATACTTTATATAAATTTATTCTGAAATAGAATTCAGTATAATTCTGAAGACTCAAGATTTTCTTAAAGCTTCATTAATTGGAATGGCTGGATGACCAGTTTTTTTATCTTAGAATTCAATTAACAGATCAATTGATTTTCAGCAGTACAGTTCACACAACTGAACAATTTGATCAAAGAGCAGTACAACATGGAGAAAAATCCGAAGAAAACTAAACTAAAATCCAGTCGAAGACCCGGAGAATACAAACGGAAGTCAGCCCCGGAACCTGCTGAGGAACATAAAAATCCTATTGTACGCTTCCTTGCCAAAACCGGGTACACCGTCTGGCTCATTGTACTTGGAATAGGTATTGTAATTGCCTTCGTAGTATCTGTTGCGCTCCTATGAGATTACTGAACATCANTTTTATACTATTCCTCCTGATATTTATACTTTTTGAAGCTCTAAAATTTACTGGAGCGAACTTTCCAGAATGGATCACATCATACCTCAACGACTTTTTATGTATGCCTATCATTCTGACTATATGTTTGAAAACGGTGCATTACCTCACTAAGGATAGATTGATCAAAATAAGTATTGCTCAAGCGCTCGCACTTACTTTTTTCTATGCCATTTATTTCGAATTAATACTTCCGCAGTTCGTAGATAGATATACTCCAGATCTTGTTGATGTTCTACTATATTTTTCAGGAGCCACTCTATTTCTCTTTTTACAAGCATCTGATAATATGAAACAAAAAACTCTTCCGTAGAAGGAAGAGTTTTTTTTATAAATCTTTCAGTAAAAACCTTATCAGGCATCTCTGAATTTAGGATTGATAAACAATTCTCCGTTTTTGAGTCGCTCCCAGTAGTTTTCCATATCTGCCCTGACTTCCGCAGACATAATATATAATCCAATGATATTTGGAAATGACATTGCGAGAATCATCATATCTGAGAAGCTTAGTACTGCTCCAAGACTTACTGATGCTCCTACAACTACAAAGATCAGGAATAAGACTTTGTAGATAATTTCAGATTTCTTGCTTTGCCCGAATAAATAGGTCCAGGAACGCATTCCGTAGTAAGACCAGGAAACCATCGTGGAAAATGCAAATAAGAAAACCGCAAGTGCCAAAACCGCCGGGAACCAGGAAATTACACTTCCAAAGGCATCTGAAGTCAATTCGACACCTTTCATTCCACCGCCTACTTCATGCATTCCGGTAAAAATAAGAACCAATGCCGTCATAGTACAAACGACCATAGTATCGATAAAAGGCTCCACTAAAGAAGTAAACCCATCTGCAATAGGATTATTGGTTTTGGTAGCACTATGCGCAATAGCTGCTGAACCAACCCCAGCTTCACTGGAAAATGCTGCTCTTTGAAGACCAACAATTAGTACTCCGATAAAACCACCTTTTAAAGCATCTGCTGAAAAGGCTCCGTTATAAATTGCTGAAAATGCAGCGCCAATATTTTCAATATTCACCCCGATCACAACTGCGCAACCAAGGATATAGATAATTGCCATCACTGGTACTACTTTTCCAGTTACCCGGGCAATGCTGTTGATTCCTCCAAGGATCACCGCTCCAACTAGGATAGCGAATCCAACTCCAAACAAAAATCCCTGACCTTCCAGAAAAGGTAATTGTTCAGAAACTATTTTAAATGCCTGATTGGACTGTATCATATTACCACCTCCAAAAGAAGCTCCAACTCCTAATATTGCAAAGAGGCTGGCAAGGAATTTTCCAAGACCTTTCATATTTCTTTTCTCAAGACCGTAACGAAGATAATTCATAGGTCCACCAAAGATTCTACCGTCTTCATTGATTTCCCGGTATTTAACTCCCAAAGTACATTCGGTAAATTTAAGAGACATCGCAAAAAATCCGGCACAGAACATCCAGAAAGTTGCTCCTGCCCCACCAAGAGAAATTGCAACCGCAACACCGGCGATATTTCCAAGACCAACGGTTGCAGAGACTGCAGTGGCCATCGCCTGGAAATGCGTAATTCTACCCGGAGCATCAGGATCGTCATATTTCCCTTTGGCCAATTGAATAGAATGAGAAAAACCACGAATATTTACGAAACCAAGTCTTATAGTAAAGAATATACTTCCGAGTATAAGCCAGATCACTATAAAAGGAATGGAGTTGGTAATCACATCACCATTGGGATGATGCAAAGGCTGTGGCTCATCAAATTCAATTTTGGCGATCATATGAGCATTTTGCTCAATAACATCATCCTGATCATTCGGGTCGAAAATCTCGTTGCCTTCCAGAACCAGGTAGTTCATGGTACCATCAACTTCGGAAAAGATCTCTTTCTCCTCCCCAGATTCACTTTCTATAATAGCAATTTTATCACCTGCTTCTACCTGGCCACCATCTTCAATCAACCATTGCTTTAAACTGAAGGTTTTACTTGTTGTGGCATCCCAGTTCGGGATTGGTATCTCTCTATCATTGGTATACACCACCGGATCGTAGATCCCAACTGCTGCAAAAGGATCCCAGAATAATATTCCGCCTAGAAAATCCACTGCCGGCTGCACTTTACTATTAACCACTTCTGTGATCGCTTCAGCAGGTATTTCAAACTTTTTGGTAACACTTACTCCGTTGGCATCGGTCACAGTTACCGATTCTTCCTGGCCTTCAGTGATACCCGTGGATTTATTAGATTGAAGGGAAGTGCTTTGCTTTGTCCATTTATAAGTGTAAGGAGCTTTTCCTCCTTCAACATTAACCATGGTGACCCCATCATTGATCTCCCTGGTAGGATTGTTTAGATCTAAAGTTACTTTAAGATCTGATTCTTTCCTTTCATCATCCTGCGCATTTATTGAGAGCGACAGCACAAAGAATAAACTGGTTAAAAACCATGCATTCTTAGTCATATAAAAAATCAATTAGTTCCTACATTCTATAACTGGTATTAGTCGATGTAACCCATTTTTCTCATCCAGTCATCATTATACATTTTACCTACATATCGGCTTCCGTGGTCATGGAAAAGCACTACCACGACATCATCCTTAGTAAAATGTTCTTTCAATTGTAACAGCCCTTTTACCGCTGCACCTGCACTATTACCTAAGAAAAACCCTTCTTCCTTGGATAATTTCTGCGTATAAACTGCTGCATCTTTATCTGTTACCTTCGTAAAACCGTCGATCACATCAAAGTCAACGTTCTTAGGTAAAATATCCTCTCCAATTCCTTCAGTCACGTAAGGATAGATCTCCTTCTCATCGAATTCACCAGTTTCGTGATACTTCTTAAATACTGAACCGTAAGTATCTATTCCCCAAACCTTAATATCGGGATTTTTTTCTTTCAAATACTTACCAACTCCAGAAATAGTTCCACCAGTTCCTACACCAACAACAAAATGGGTTACTTTCCCGTCTGTTTGTTTCCAGATCTCAGGACCTGTAGATTCGTAATGAGCTTCACGGTTAGCAAGGTTATCATATTGATTCACATACCAGCTATTTGGAGTTTCTTCTGCAAGTCTGCGCGAAGTAGAATAATAAGATTGTGGATCATCTGGCTCCACATCTGTAGGACATACAACCACTTCACTTCCAACTGCTCGAAGGATATCCATTTTTTCCTTACTCTGCTTGTCGCTCATCACACAGATCATCTTATAACCTTTAACGATCGCTGCAAGTGCCAGTCCCATTCCTGTATTTCCTGAAGTTCCTTCAATGATGGNTCCTCCTGGCTTTAATAAACCTTTGGCTTCGGCGTCCTCTACCATTTTCACAGCCATCCTATCCTTTACCGAATTCCCGGGATTAAAGGTTTCATATTTTGCCAGTACAAGCGCATCGATATCTTCAACGATCTTGTTCATCTTAACCATAGGAGTATTCCCAATGGTTCCTAATATATTCTCAGCGTAATCCATGCTTTCATTTTTCTTTAACGTCTGCAAATGTAAAAAAACCTTTGGCCTTAAACCAAGCTTTACAACGTCAACTATGAGAGCTGCAATTATTAATCGAATTTGATCGCCTTAACCGGAGAGATCTTAGAGATGATCACTGATGGAATTAGCAGCATAAGCATGCAGAGAATCAAAGTTCCGGCATTTACGAGTAGAATATAATCCCAGCTTAGATAAATTGGAACTTCGGTTACATAATAAGTTCNNGGATCCAGCGGAATCAGTTTAAAATACTTCTGAAGCGCCAGCAGACCAATNCCTATTAAATTACCCCAGAAAAGCCCCAGGACTATTAGATAAGCCGCGTTATACAGAAAGATCTTTCGAATACTCCAGTCCGCTGCTCCAAGTCCTTTCANCATCCCGATCATNTGGGTTCGTTCCAGGATCAAAACCAGCAATGCGGTGATCATATTGATTCCTGAAACAAGGATCATAATTCCCAGAATAAGAGCCATATTAAAATCAAACAGGGACAACCACTCAAAAATGGAATAGTATTTCTGACTTATAGTTTGGGTATCCAGAAAGGATCCTGTATTCTCATAAACTTCGTTGCCCTTGGTGTCAAGTTCATCAAAATCTTCTACGAAAACTTCAAAATTACCGATCTCANCCTCTTCCCAACGGTTTATTCTCTGTATATGCCTTATATCTGTAAGCATATATAACTCGTCAAATTCCTGAAAACCGGATTCGTAAACACCAACAATTTCAAAACTACGTTGTATTGGCAGATCACTATCATCACGCATAAAATACGTAGGCACCCGGTCTCCATTCTTCAGCTTAAGCCTGTTCGCAAGATATTCAGAGATGAGAATTTCGTTATTAAGGTTTTCAGAATAGTTGGGCAATCTACCCTGCGTAAGAAATTCTTCGAAATAATCCCATTTGTAATCGGCTCCTACACCTTTGGCNACGATCCCTTCAAAATCTTCTTCTGTTCGTATAACGCCAAAAGTACTTGCAACTGCCTGCACNTGANCGATNCCNTCNACACTNGTGAANTCNGGATAAAANTCCTGATCTGTNGANACNGGNGTTAATGAAACTTTGGAGCTATTNTTATCATAGCTGGAGATGCTAATATGACCGTTAAAAGCAGCGATCTTATCCCTTATTTTTTCCTGCAGTCCAAGACCGGTCGCAAAAGACACGAGCATCATCACAACCCCTATAGCAATTGCNGTGATCGCTATTTTTATTATAGGAGCAGATATGCTACTTTTATATTTTTTCGCGCTAATAAGGCGCTTTACTATAAAGTACTCGAAATTCAAATTGCTATGATTAAGAGGTTGGTCAAAAGTACATTATTATTCTTTGTTTTGGGAATTCTTTCCTGTGGAAACGCTCATAGCGAAAGCTCTTCGGAAAATTCTGAATTTGTCNCACANGAAAAACTTTCAGATTCGGTTTCTTCTGAAGTATTACCAGCCGCAAACAGGATGGATCTTATACTTCCGAAGATCGNAAACAGAACTATCGGGATNGTNGGAAATCAAACTTCCGTAGTAAAAAGAGAGAANGGAGAATANGCTCATCTTGTGGATACTTTATTAAGCAGGCAAGTTCAGATAACAAAGGTTTTCGCTCCCGAACATGGTTTTCGCGGAACTGCAGATGCTGGCGAAACCGTTAAAAGCGGTAAGGACCCAATTAGTGGCCTTCCGGTTATTTCTCTCTACGGAAGCCATAAAAAACCAACTGCTGAAGACCTGAAAGATATAGAATTAATGATCTTCGATATCCAGGATGTTGGAGCCAGGTTCTATACGTATATCTCGACCATGCATTATGTCATGGAGGCCTGTGCAGAACAGGGAATTCCGGTTCTAATTCTTGACCGACCAAATCCTAATGGACATTATATCGACGGTCCAATTCTCGAAAAACAACATCAGAGCTTTGTGGGAATGCATCCAGTACCGGTAGTGCATGGAATGACCATTGCTGAATATGCAAAAATGATCAACGGAGAAAAATGGCTTGAGAACGGAATTCAGTGTGAACTGGAAACAATTGCTATGCAAAATTACCAGCGTAAGATAATGTACAATCTACCTGTAAAGCCATCACCAAACCTCCCCAATGCTAAATCGATCAATCTTTACCCAAGTCTTTGCTTTTTTGAAGGAACGAATGTGAATGCCGGTCGCGGTACTAAGCTTCAATTCCAGGTTTTTGGCTCACCTTTTCTGGACCAGGAACATTACGAGTATGCTTATACTCCAAAGTCCATGGACGGTGCCAAATATCCAAAGCATGAGAATAAGGAATGTTTCGGGCGCAATTTAAGTACTGCGGAAACATTGAATTCCATCAACCTGGAATGGTTTATAGAAGCTTATCAAAATACCGAAGATCAGGAACAGTTCTTTAATGATTTCTTTCTGAAACTGGCTGGAACTTCTTCACTGAAGGATCAAATTAAGAAAGGTCTCTCTGTTGAAAAAATCCGGGAATCCTGGGAGCCAGGTCTGGAAGCTTTTCAAAAAACGCGCGAAAAATATTTGATATATCCTTAGATGATCAGCTCGTTTCCTGCAGATTTTTAGCCCTGGTTTTATAAACATCTGAATTGTTTAGTTTTTCCAATTCTTCGGTCCACTTACTAATTTGTGCCTCTTCACCATTTTCTATGGCCATGCAGTAATTCAGAAAAGTATATAAGCCCCAGTTATATTTACGCAATTCTTCTTCATCAATTTTCTTCTTTAAAAACCTTTCAACCTTTCTGTAGTTACCCTGATAGAGATCAACATTTGTCACAAGCAGATCCAGTTTCTGATTGATCATCTTATAATTAGACTGTTTTTCGTCCAGCAGATCCTGAGCTTCATTAAGATATTCTTCGGTTATATTTAGAATCGGTCGTCGAAGATCCTTATCCAGATATAAACTGTAATCCAGGTATTTCTGTGCTAGTCTAAGAGCCGTAGAATAACTTGGTTTTCTTTTGTAATAAGCCGACTCTACCTGCAAAAACGAAGTATTTAATTTGAACTTCTCCAGAACTCTCATGGTCTCCAGTTTATTGGTATAGCCAAGATTGTTATGGATNACCTTNCCATTGGCATCCATGATCACCACATACGGAATTCCTTTTACCCCATACTCCATGTTCAATTGTCGCTGAGTGTCGAAATCAACTCTTAAAGGGATATAGTTTTGCATCACTTCCTGGATCTCCTGATCACTCCAAACATCACGATCCATAGCTTTACATGGGCCGCACCAGGTAGCCCAGAAGTCTACCAATATTAATTTGTTACTGGCGATAGCTGCATTTTGCGCCGCTTCGAGGTCTGTATACCAGTTATTTGCAAAGAGATTAGACCCACATAAAAGCAGGAGAAGAATAAGACTTTTCATCGTTAAGGTTTTCCCAAAAATATAATTTTTTTAGACCTAAGTGTTACGATTTTAATCTTTTTTTCATTTCCTCGACTATATTGAAAGCCGCCGGACAAATGCTAGTATTTTTTATAGTGAGAGAGGATATTTTATGAAAATCCTTGCGGTCTGTATGAGGATATTCCCGGCAGGCTTTTGGTCGCTGATCATAAATACCGCAGTAATTATCCTCGCCTAAAAAAGGACATGGCACCTGCTGTAGCACATAATCGTTCTCCTCATCCAGCTTTAGGTAAGTGTCTATAAAATCTCCGGGCTTCATTCGAAAATGTTTACTGATTCTTCCAATGTCTTTTTGTGTAAATAAAGGTCCCGTAGTCTTACAGCAATTAGCGCATTGCAAACAGTCGGTTCTGGAGAATTCTTCCTCGTGCAATTCTACCATGAGCTTGTCGAGATCCTTAGGAGGACGCTTCTTTAGTCGCGAAAAGAATTTTCTATTTTCCTTCTTCTTATCTTTGGCGCGATTAGGTAAACTTTTAAGCTCTTCATCCATTGTACAAAAATAAGGATATATTCGGCAAAGCCATTGCAGGCTACTACAAAGAAAAAGATGAAACTCCCATCACGGTGCATTCACCAGACTTTGATAATGATGAAATACCCGTCGCTTATCTGTTTCGGAATTTTGAAGAAATGCCGAAACTTGAACAGGAAGCACTAAAACTTTGTAAAGGCAGTATTCTTGATGTTGGCTGTGGGGCCGGCAGTCATGCCCTTTATCTTCAAAATGTGCTCAAACTAGAGGTTAAGGCTATCGATACTTCTTCCGGAGCTATAGAGATCGCCAAAGAACGCGGACTCAACCACGCGGTTGTTCAGGATTTCTATAATATCTCTTCAGAAAGATTTGATAGCATTCTTATGTTAATGAATGGAACCGGGATCATTGGAAAACTTGATAATATCGATGATTTCCTTCAGCACTGTCATGAGCTGCTGAATGATGACGGGCAGCTGATTCTTGATTCTTCAGATCTTATTTATCTCTTTGATGATGAATTTATCGATTCCGAAGAATATTATGGGGAACTCACTTATGAATTGAGTTACAAGGGAGAAACTTCAGATCCTTTTGACTGGTTATACGTAGATAAAGAAATTCTTCAGAAGGCAGCACACAACAACAATTTTTCCTGTGAGATCGTTCTTGAAGGAGAACATTATGATTACCTGGCGATTCTCAAAAAAGTCTAACTCGTTATTTTTCATANTTTTGCGCAAGATCTAATACAGAATGAATAAAATTTACAAAGCTTTTTTAATCCTGTTCTTGAGCGGCTTAGCTGTATCGTGTAGTAAGGATTCTGATAATGATTCCGAAGATGGAAATACTAAAGCGGCTAACTTAAAGGTTACCGGTTCATCTGCTTCAGATCTATTAAGTGATACTGAATTTACTTCAATGAATATTGAGATCGTCTATGCTGAAGGTTTCAGACCCGAGACTGATGCGATCGATGCCTTTAAAAATTTCCTGGAAAGCAGAGTCTATAAACCCGATGGAATTACCATTAATTTACGCTCAGTTGCAAGTTCCGGACTCACTCCTTTCGATGAAGATGATTTGAGAACGGTAGAAACCAATACGCGCACGGTTTATACGGTAGGCGATGAAATTGCTGTCTGGATCTATTTTGCAGCTGGTAAGAAGATCAACGATTCCGAAACTAAGATCACCCTGGGAACAGCATTTAGAAATACTTCGATTATCCTCTACGGGGAAACCATCAAAAACTTTGCAAGCAAGTTCAANGCNCCCAGTAANGCAATTATTGAGGCCGCTACNTTGAATCATGAATTNGGACACTTATTTGGCCTTGTCAACCTGGGCGTCGAGCCAGTTACAGATCACGAGGACCCGAATAACACTGCACACTGTATTACCGATAAATGCCTAATGAAAGCCAGTATCGAATTTGGNAGCGGNGTCATCAATACTATCGANAATAATAATCTTCCTCAGCTTGATGATGCCTGCATTCTGGATCTGCAATCTGCGGGCGGAAAATAAAAAACCCGGCGATCGCCAGGTTTTCCATTTTAATTTGTAATAGCTATTCTACTATTGAAACACGTCTGGATCCAGGTAATCTGGAGTTCCGTCATTATCTGAATCGGTTAAGATCAAAGTTCCATCCTCAGTAATTTCGATTTCATCCCTTGTAGGAGTACCATCACCATCATCATCCGGATCTGATAAGTTTGGAAGTCCGTCCTCATCTGTATCATCTGTAGTTACATCATTATCTCCATCCAGATCTTCCATAAATGAAGGAATACCATCATTATCATGATCTGCCTGGTTCACCACATAACTACTAATTTGAAAAACAAGCGGTGAGTAAACCGGTATCGTCTCAGGTGAATTAAAGTAATAGGCCAACCCGGAAGGCATGAAAATAGCACCAATCCCGTAGTCATTATTCCATTCTACAGAATTATCTGCATTCACTTCAAAACCAGTAGCTGCACCAAACTCAGTTAATCCAGCCTGAAATCCTTTAATAACTCCGCCAAGAGGTGTTACACGGTTATCAACGATCCCGAAATATGGTGAAAGATTAAACCAAACAGGGTTTCTTAAGTTAGAGTCAAAAACGGTTCCTGTAAGAAGTTCACCTTCATAGGTAACAAAGGTAGAATCTGCAAAGGTAGGTTTCGCTCCAGCGCCTTCACGAACTTTTAGTACATATAGATTCTGGTCTACACCTTCATGATTTACAGTTTTTGTTATTAATTTATCTGAATTGATAATCGGCTCCTTATCTGCATTTTCCCCAGCGATCGTATCGAATACGATCTGATAGTTGAAATCTTCGGAAGGATTTTCGAAATCTTCGTAGTTATAGAAGTGCGTCGAAAGGTAGTCTAAAAGTGCCTGGTCATCCTCGACCGCAACCTCTGTACGGTCACGAACTTCNACCTGGGCGAGACCACCATCNTCATCATTATTACATGCAAATGCAAGAAAAGCCGTAAGACCAANCAGCATCAATTTGTTTATTCTCATCAGAATTTTATTTTGGAGCCGCAAGATACAATAATCTTGTATTTTTGTTCAATATTGAACGGCGATTTGAAGGTATAAGTATGAGAGTTGATAAGTTTTTATGGTGCGTACGCTATTTTAAAACCCGAAGTCTGGCAACAACTGCCTGCAAGCAAGGAAAGGTAAGATTGAACGATGAGATCCAGAAACCAAGTAAAGATGTATTTCCTGGTGATAAACTAAGAGTTCGTAAAAACCAGATCAATTATGAGCTGGAGATCCTCGATCTTCCCAAAAGTCGTGTTGGTGCGAAACTTGTGAATATTTATGTTCATGATATTACCCCGAAAGAAGCCTTTGAGAAACTGGATCTTTTAAAATACTCCAAAGACTATTACCGCAAAAAAGGTACTGGCCGACCTACTAAGAAAGACCGTCGTGATATTGATGACTGGTTTGAAAATACAGATGATGGCTTAGGCGAAAAAAAGGATGATGGTTTAGAGAAGAAAACAGATGACTAAAGATTATTGGAACGATAGATATAGAAATAATCAAACCGGATGGGACCTTGGAGCTGTTTCTCCACCGATTAAGGAATTTGCAGACGGTATTGAAGACAGGGATCTAAAAATCCTGATTCCTGGCGCAGGTAATGCATATGAAGCTGAATATTTTTTTAAAAGTGGTTTCAAAAATGTGTTTCTCTGTGATATTGCTGAAATTCCTTTAAACTCATTTTCACGTCGTAATCCTGAATTTCCTGAACAACAAATGCTGCACCAGGATTTTTTTGAAATTGAAAATTCCTTCGATCTAATTCTGGAACAAACCTTTTTCTGCGCCTTACCAGTTTCAAAACGAAATGCGTATGCACATAAAACCAGTGAGCTTCTAAGTCCTGGAGGTATATTGGCAGGTTTACTATTCGATTTTGAATTAAAGGAAGACGGTCCACCTTATGGCGGCAGTCGTGAAGAATATTTAACTTATTTTCGTCCGTATTATCATATTGAAATTCTGGAAAAANCATACNATTCCATAAAACCACGTTTAGGNAATGAACTATTCTTTAAATTCCGAAAAAAGTAATCTATGAAAGCCAAGCATTCAATTCTCAACCAGGAAGAGATCAAGCATAAAATCAGGAGAATAGCCTACCAGATCTATGAAAGCAATGTAGATGAGAAGGAGATCATTATCGCAGGAATCGCCAATAATGGATATATTCTAGCCCAGAAACTTGAAAAGGAACTTCATGATATTTCACCTTTAAAAACTACTTTGGGTAAGGTAGTGATCAACAAAAAAGCACCGCTCGATACTATAAATGTTTCCTTAGAGCCTGAAGAATATCAAAATAAATCTTTGATCCTGGTGGACGATGTATTGAATTCTGGCTCCACCCTAATTTATGGAGTACGATACTTTCTCGATGTTCCAATTAAAAATTTCAAGACTGCCGTGCTTGTGGACCGGAATCACAAACGATACCCGGTGAAAGCTGATTTTAAAGGCCTCTCTCTTTCGACCTCTCTAAGCGAAACGGTAAAAGTTATATTTGAAAAAGATCATGAACGTGTAGAGTTATCTTAAAGTCTCCATTAACTCCTGTGTGATTTCAGAAGGATCTTTACCATTACAATCTAAAATTANTTCACTTTGATTGTAATAAAAGCCTCTTTCAAACAAATGCTTTCTAATAAACTCTTCCAGTAACTCCTCGGTTTCCAAATGACTTATCATTGGCCTGTCTTCTTTTTCTTGTTTCAATCTCTGCAATAAAGTTTGAATGTTCAGCTTAAGATAAATAGATCGTACCGAATCTGCATTTTTTATAAGTTCCATGTTATCACCATAACACGGCGTTCCACCACCAAGTGAAACTATAGCGTCTTCATCAAGGGCAATTAATTTCTGCAGCATTTTTCTTTCAGCTTTTCTGAAGAAGATTTCTCCTCTTCTAGCGAAGATTTCTGAGATCGCCAAGCCGTATTCTTTTTCGATCTCCTGGTCAAGATCATAAAATTTATGGTTTAACTCTTCAGAAAGCAGTTTTCCAACGGTGGATTTACCACTTCCCATGTATCCAATCAAAAAAAATTTCATCTGTAAATCACTTAAAATGAGCAAAAGGCAAAACTATGGTAAAATTATAGCAATTATGTCTTGAAAAATAAATTAATGCATGTATATTTGCACCCGCATTCGCAAAAAGACGGATGCTTTTTAATGATCTGGTAGCTCAGTTGGTAGAGCATCTCCCTTTTAAGGAGAGGGTCCTGGGTTCGAGCCCCAGCCAGATCACAAATAAGTTCGCTTCGATTTTTAATCGAAACTTGGTGACCAGCCCTATGGAGACATTCCATAAACTCATACCCGAGTGCTGGAATTGGTAGACAGGCATGGTTGAGGGCCATGTGTCCATTAGGGCGTGCGGGTTCAAGTCCCGCCTCGGGTACTACTTTAAAGACAATATACAATTAGCCGCTGAGGCTTTTTTTTATACCCTATCTCAATTTTGTTTAATGTAACTTATGTTTTATTAAACATTTTAACTTTTCTCTATCACTTTCACTCTAAATTTTGTTTAGATTTGTTTAATAGCTTAAAAGAAGTATGGAACATATCAAACAAAATTTTAGCATCAAGGACCTGGAGCATTTAAGTGGAATTAAAGCTCACACCATTAGAATCTGGGAGAAGAGATATAAAATTCTCGATCCTGAGCGAACAGATACCAATATTCGTACTTATGATGGTGAAGACTTGCAGAAGCTCCTTAATATTTCATTTTTGAATATTCATGGGTATAAGATATCACGTATTTCCAAAATGAAAGAAGATGAAGTTCATGCGCTTGTAAGAAGAATTTCAGCTTCTTCAAGTGTAGAGAACAGAGCTAAAAATGCTTTCAAGCTGGCCATGATGAACTTTGATGACAGGCTGTTTCAAAAGACTTATAATGATCTGGTCTCTAAATTATCCTTTAGAGATGTTTTCTANGATGTTTTTATTCCGCTNCTTGAAGAAATTGGTTTGCTATGGCAGACTGATACCATCAAACCAATTCATGAGCATTATATCATAGAACTTATTAAACAAAAGATCTACATTAACATTGCCGAATTAAAATCCAATGGCGAGGAAGAGAATAATGACAAATTATACGTCCTTTTTCTCCCTTACAATGAAATCCACGACATTGGGATTTTGTATCTAAATTATGAGCTTTTAAACGCAGGTAAAAATGTTATTTACGTTGGTCCAAGTTTACCATTAGACAACATGGACTACCTCATGAAAATCCATAATGACCCGGTATTCGTAAGTTATCTTACCATCTCTCCCGTGAATACAGATGTTTCAGAATTTGTAAATGATTTTCAGGAGAAGTTATGCCAGGATAAGCCAAGAGAATTCTTGCTATTTGGACAAAGAACGAATGAAATTGATCAGGCTGCTCTTCCTGAAAATATTAAAGTACAGACATCAATTAAAGATTTTATAAATAGTCTCTAAAATTCCCCAATGCCAAAAAAGATAAATATCATAGGATCCGGTTTTTCATCTCTCGCAGCTTCCTGTTACCTGGCTCAGGCCGGTTATGACGTAGAAGTATTCGAGAAAAATGATACTGTAGGTGGTAGAGCCCGTCAATTAAAACGTGACGGATTTACTTTCGATATTGGTCCTACCTGGTACTGGATGCCAGATGTTTTCGAACGTTTCTTTTCTGACTTCGGAAAATCAGCTTCAGATTATTTCCAATTGAACAAATTAGATCCAGCTTATGAAGTTTACTTCGGTAAAGATGATTCCGTTATCATTCCTGGTAGCCTGCAAGAAATCTATGAAACCTTTGAAGAGGTTGAANAAGGAAGCTCAGAAAAACTAAAGAAGTTCATTGAGAAAGCACGCGACAATTATAATATAGCCATTAAAGACCTGGTTTATCGTCCTGGCGTTTCCCCAATGGAACTCGTTACAACTGCGACCGCAACAAGGCTAGGGAGGTTTTTTACAAACATTAGTGGAGATGTTCGAAAAGAGTTTTCCAACGAAAAATTAAGGCAGATTCTCGAATTTCCGGTGTTGTTCCTGGGAGCAAAGCCTAGTGATACTCCGGCTTTCTATAGTTTTATGAATTATGCCGACTTTGGATTGGGCACCTGGCATCCTCACGGAGGNATGTACAAGGTTATTGAAGGAATTACAGANCTTGCAGAGTCCTTAGGCGTTAAGTTTCACCTGAATGCTAATNTCGAGGCTATNACTACTGAAGATCGTGCAGCAAAAGCGCTAAAAATAGACGGGAAATTTTATCCTGCAGATATAATCCTTTCCGGGGCAGATTATCACCATACAGAAACCTTACTTCCGGAATTCGATAGACAGTATTCTGAAAAATACTGGAAGAAGAAAACATTTGCACCCTCTTCCCTACTCTTTTATGTTGGCTTCGACAAGAAGCTGAAAAATGTATCTCACCACACTTTATTCTTTGACAGCAGTTTTAAAGATCATGCGAAAGCTATCTATGATGACGCGGCCTGGCCTGAAGATCCACTCTTCTATGCCAGCTTCCCATCAAAAACCGATGATACCGTAGCTCCTGAAGGAAAGGAAGCAGGAATATTCCTAATTCCGCTTGCCCCAGACCTTGAAGATACCGATGAGATTAGGGAACGTTATTTTAATATGATAATTGAACGTTTTCAAGCGCTTACAGGGCAGGAAATAAAAGGAAATATTATATTTAAGGAATCCTTCTGCGTAAAGGACTTTAAGGAAGCATATAATTCTTATAAAGGGAATGCCTATGGAATGGCAAATACACTTTTCCAGACAGCATTTCTAAGACCTAAAATTAGAAGTAAAAAGGTGGAAAAATTATATTTTACCGGGCAGTTAACCGTACCCGGGCCAGGTGTGCCACCATCCCTTATATCTGGGAAACTTGCAGCTGGACTGATACAACAAAATGAACAAAACTAATTTATGAAAGCGATTTTTGATACGGTATCCCGGTCCTGTAGCAAAACTGTTACCAATAGCTACAGTACTTCTTTTAGTCTGGCCACTAAGATGCTGGCCCCCTCTATCAGGCAGGATATTTATAATATTTATGGATTTGTAAGATTTGCAGATGAGATCGTGGATAGCTTTCATGATTATAACAAGGAACTATTGTTTAAAGATTTTGAAGCCGATCTCTATAAAGCGCTGGATCAAAGGATTTCTCTTAATCCTATCCTGAATGCTTTTCAGGAAACAGTACACCGGTACGAAATAGAACCTGAACTTTACAAGGCTTTTATGGACAGTATGCGATTGGACCTCCATAAATCTGAATATCTAAGCATGGAAGAATACCGTCAATATATATACGGTAGCGCAGATGTTGTTGGCCTTATGTGTTTGAAAGTCTTCGTAAAAGGTGATCAGGCGAAGTATGAGGAATTAAAATCATCGGCAATGAGTCTCGGTTCGGCTTTTCAAAAGGTTAACTTCCTACGGGATCTTAAAGCAGATTACGAAGATCTTAGCAGGTCCTATTTTCCAAATGTTGACCTTTCAGAATTAGACGAAGTAAATAAACAACAGATCGTTGCTGAAATTGAAGAAGACTTCAGCAAAGGTTTGTGCGGGATCGCTCATCTTCCGGTAGAAGCTAAGTTTGGTGTGTACACCGCTTATATATATTATAAAAAATTACTTCAGAAACTTAAAAACGTCCCATCTTTGGAGATTAAAAATTGCCGGGTTCGTGTTCCGAATTATCAAAAGGCCGGACTACTGGCGAAATCTTATATTTCTTATAGACTGAATTTAATATAAATTGATGATGATGCAAGTGATATTATGGCTCTTAGTATTTTTTGGCACCTTTATGATGATGGAGGGAATGGCGTGGTTCACACACAAATATGTGATGCACGGGTTTTTATGGAAGTTACATAAAGATCACCACCACAAAGATCATAGTAGTTGGTGGGAACGAAACGATCTTTTCTTCGTTTTCTATGCTCTGGTGAGTATTGGATGTTTTCTCCTGTGGAAATATGAAGNTATTTGGATTGGTCTTCCCATTGGACTAGGGATTCTCGCCTATGGAATCACGTATTTTACAGTGCATGATATCTTTATACACCAAAGGTTTAAGATCTTTAGAAATGCAAATAATAAATATGCTAAGGGTATAAGGCGAGCGCATAAAATGCACCATAAACATCTAGGAAAAGATGACGGTGAATGCTTCGGAATGCTATTCGTACCTTTCAAATATTTCAGAAAATAAAATATACCCTAAATGATCACGCCAGACTATTACTACATCATTGTTGGTGGTGGACTGGCTGGGCTACAGCTAGCTCTAGAAATCAGGAAGGACATTTTCTTTAAAGGAAAAAAGATTGCGATTATTGATCCTTCGCTTAAAGAGGCCAACGACAAAACCTGGTGTTTCTGGGAAAAAGGTTCAGGCAAATGGGACGGGCTCATTCATAAAAAATGGCAACAAGGTATATTTATAGTAGATTCTGCAGAGAAAGAACTGGATTTCGCTCCTTATTCCTATAAGATGCTAAGGTCCATCGACTTTTATGAATATGCGAAAAGCGAATTAACAAAGGATCCTGACACGTACTTCATCCAGGATAAGATTAGCAGGATCGATGAAGTTACACGTACAGCTTTAGGTATAAATGACTCTTACACTGCCACGCATTTTTTTGATAGCAGACCACCACATTCATATAAAGATGATTCTGGATGCGCTAAAATATACCAGCATTTTAAAGGTATTAGTATTGAAACGCAGGAAGTTCAATTTGACCCTGAACGCTTTACTATGATGGATTATCGGGTCAAGTACAAGAATAGTACTTGTTTCACTTATGTTCTGCCCGTATCTACTAAATCCGCTCTTATAGAGTTCACCTTTTTTACTCCCTTCCTAACTGAAGGAAAAGTATATGATGAGCAACTGGAAAAATATATTCGAGAAGTTTTAAAAATCGATAATTATAAAATTACTGAAAGTGAAACTGGCGTAATTCCTATGACCGACTACCCTTTTCATAAACACAATTCCAAATATATTACGAAGATAGGAACGGCCGGCGGTTGGGTAAAGGCTTCTTCTGGGTATTCATTTAAGAGTACTGAACGAAAAGTAAGCAAGCTACTGGCAAATATTAAAAGTGGTAAAATGCCGGCGCAAGGTCTGTTCAGCAAGAAATTTCAGCGGTATGACGCAATATTTCTGGATGTTCTGGAAAAACGGAATGATCTTGGCGAATCATTATTCACTAAATTCTACACTAAAAACAGTATCCAGAATATCTTTAAGTTTCTGGATGAAGAAACCACATTTTCCGAAGAGATCAAGATCATGCAGAGCATGTTTCATCCGCAGTTCTTAAAATCTTTTTTCAATAAATTATAACTACTCTTGCAGCAATTTATCAAGAGTGCTTCGGAAGCTATCCGAATTCCAGTCGGCAGAACCAACCTTGTCAATAACGATGTTTCCGGATTTTGAGATCACGTAGGTAGTTGGCAACGTTTTACCCAGCATTGGTTCAGGAGCTTTTGTGCGCATCTTATAGGAAGGTAAGGTAAAGCGTTTACGCTTCATATAATTATCAGTGGTTTGATGTTGTTCTCCGGAAACAAATACAAATCGCACCTTTTCACTATAATCCTCATAGACTTCCTGGAAACTTGGCATTTCAGCAATACACGGAGGACACCAGGTTGCCCAGAAATTGACTACGATAACTTCATTTTCAAATTCAGAAAATTCAATTCTCTTACCTCTCTTATCTTCCAGTATCCAATCATAACTGGCTAGTTTTTCCTGATCCTCTACATCATTTACAGAGGGCGCGAAGGAAATAAGTTTGTTCACAAAGATCTGAACCGGCTTCCTGGTTTGAGGAATCACCATCACCAGAATTATCACGATGATGATAATATTTGACCACTGATTTTTGAATAATTTCATAGCATTGCTTAAGTCCTGCAAAGAACGGAAAAATTACAATTTTGGACAGTGAACATTTTAAATCAATTTAGATAGAAGCTNAAATCCTATCGGTAAAATCCTCTGAAAATTGATTTATGAAAAGTCATAACTTAACCTCATGTTTTCGATATGTATTATTTGAGATTACCAAGCTTCTTGCTTATCTTAAAAAGCTCCTTATTTAAAAACTCAATAGATTCTTCGAGTGCTCGTATTTTACCTTTTGATGCGATCTCATGATGTGGAACCAACACGCTACTTATTTTTCCGCGAATAGACATTGCTTCGATAATTTCAGATTTTTCAATAGTACGTTCCTTATCACCTGAATTATCATTATCACTTTCAATAATAAAATGGTTCTCCCCTTCAACCAGACGCAAACGCTTTGCGAAAATTCCCTTTTTGGTAATTAAAAGCATCAGTGATCCATCTAATATCCGGCTGAGGTCTTTCTGTTCCNGGCAAACCACAATATCTCCATTAAAAAGAGTAGGCGCCATGCTATCTCCTTCAATTTCAAAAAGCTTCTCACTTATTGTTGGGTTGAAACCTGGTATCCTAAACCAATCTGATACTTCGAGAAAGGAATCATCTGGGTAAGCATTTAAAAAATCTGCGTGCGCATCAGCTTTAATTAAAGGTACAAATCCAGCTTCCTGCCCTATCTTAATGACTAAGCGATCGCCTTTTAAAATAAAATCTGTAGAAACCGTATAAAGGGTACTCAAATTCACAATATGTTGGGCCACTATCCCATTTTGGGAATTTTCAATTAAAGAATAGGCAGCCTGAGAGATAAATAACTTTTCAGCCACATAGCTTTGAGAAAAATTATTCTTTTGTCGCAAGGTTCTAATTCTGTCACCTATTTGTAATCTATTTTCCATAGGGGATGGCTATCCGTTATTTTTAGGAGCGAATATCGCCTTTTGTAAGGCGATTTAAATAAGTTATAATAAATAGTCGTAAAAAGTACTATTGAAAGAGTATGTTATGTAAACATCATAGTAATCAGGATCATTTTTATAACTATTACTTATAACAAGCAAGATCAAAGTTTAAGTGTTATAAATAAAAAACCTTCACACCTATATAAGAACTGATTATAATTTTTCAATCCCAACAGTTACAAAGTGATAAGTATTTGTTAACACAATACAGAATACTTGAAGTCTTTGGTTCATCGTTTAATTTTAGTCATACCAACCAGAACTTTCAACTATTGAATTATTTTTTATCTTACTGTAATATTGTAAAACTGAGCAGTGCAAATAGGCAAATTTTAAGCCTCTATTATATTATTCATTCAAATTCGGAATATCAAAGCTTGAAGTCTCAGTTAAACGATAAAATTGAATTTAGGGAGCAGATCAAGATAGATTTTATTGAATGCCTGAAAAGCATACGAAAGTCCGACAGAAAGATAGGCAACATTATTTTGCTCTTCTTTGAGAATCTAATCCAGTTAAATTATAATATTGACTATAAGATGACAGCGAAGACCTGGGAAGCTTGTCATATTAAGGAATTAGAGAATATAAATTTATATTACTCTATAATTTATAGTAACAATTACCCTAAACCTTATTTAGACTCGATTTTGAAGCACAAGAGTAAAATTGAAGATTTAGTTACCGAAGAAATATGATTTTGCGATTCAGTTATTTAATGTAGGGATAAAAGCAGCTGAATTAAAAAACCCGGCTAAAAGGCCGGGTTTTTTCTTCTTTCAATGTTCTGTTACATTGTTAAGCTGCGTTTTCCTTTTTAATAAGGTTTAATGCAGATCCATGCTTATACCACTCTATCTGTGGCTGATTATAAGTATGATTAGCTTTAATGGTATCCTTACTTCCATCTGCATGAACGATCTCTATAGTAAGAGGCGTATCTGGTGCAAAGTTTTCAAGATCTATAAAGTTAAAAGTATCATCTTCCTGAATTAGATCGTAATCACTTTCATTGGCGAAAGTAAGACCTAACATTCCCTGTTTCTTAAGGTTTGTCTCATGGATACGAGCAAAAGACTTCACAAGTACCACCTTAACACCTAAATGTCTTGGCTCCATAGCTGCATGCTCTCTTGAAGAACCTTCACCGTAGTTGTGATCTCCTACTACAACTGTTGGAATTCCTGCTTTTTTGTATTCTCTCTGTACTGCCGGTACACCATCGTATTCACCAGTAAGCTGATTCTTAACAAAATTAGTCTTCTCGTTGTAAGCATTAATAGCTCCAATAAGACAGTTATTAGAAATATTATCTAAATGTCCTCTATATCTCAACCATGGTCCTGCCATAGAAATATGGTCGGTAGTACATTTACCCCATGCTTTGATCAATAATTTAGCGCCAGTAAGATTTTTACCATCCCAAGGCTCGAAAGGTGTAAGCAATTGAAGTCTTTCACTATCTTCTGCCACTTTAACTTCTACACTGCTTCCATCTTCATTTGGAGCAACATATCCAGCATCCTCAACAGCAAATCCTTTAGTAGGAAGTTCAATTCCCTGAGGTTCGTCCAGCATTACTTCCTCACCGTCCTCATTTATCAACTTATCACGGGTTGGATCGAAATCCAGTCTACCAGAAATTGCAATTGCTGCAACCATTTCCGGAGAACCTACAAAAGCGTGTGTGTTTGGGTTTCCATCTGCACGTTTAGAGAAGTTACGGTTGAAAGAATGAACAATCGTGTTCTTCTCTTCACCTTTTCTATCTGAACGATCCCACTGGCCAATACATGGTCCACAAGCATTTGTAAAGATTGTAGCATCAAGATCTTCAAAGATCTGAAGTAATCCATCTCTTTCAGCAGTAAATCTAATTTGTTCAGATCCCGGGTTAATTCCGAAGTCGGACTTAGCTTTTACTTTTTTATCCACCGCCTGTTTTGCGATAGAAGCCGCTCTGGTCAAATCTTCATAAGAAGAGTTCGTACAGGAACCAATTAGTCCCNAATCAACATTGATTGGCCAGTCATGCTCCTTAGCCTTCGCTCCCATTTCAGAAATAGGAGTTGCGAGATCTGGAGTAAACGGTCCGTTTAAGTGAGGCTTCAATTCATCTAAATTGATCTCGATCAATTCATCAAAATACTGCTCTGGATTTGCGTATACTTCATCATCACCAGTTAAGTGCTCGCGTACTTCATTGGCTGCATCTGCAACATCTGCACGGTTCGTAGCTCTCAGGTAACGCTCCATTGAGTCATCATAACCAAATGTAGAAGTAGTTGCTCCTACTTCAGCACCCATATTACAGATAGTACCTTTACCTGTACAGGACAGGTTACGCGCACCTTCACCAAAATATTCTATGATTGCTCCGGTCCCACCTTTTACAGTAAGAATACCTGCAACTTTTAAGATCACATCTTTAGAAGAAGTCCATCCAGAAAGTTTTCCGGTTAACTTCACTCCAATAAGTTTTGGAAATTTAAGTTCCCACGGCATTCCTGCCATAACATCTACAGCATCTGCTCCACCTACTCCAATAGCAACCATTCCTAATCCACCGGCGTTNACCGTGTGAGAATCGGTTCCAATCATCATTCCACCTGGAAATGCGTAGTTTTCTAGAACAACCTGGTGAATAATACCAGCACCTGGTTTCCAGAATCCAATTCCATATTTGTTTGATACTGATTCCAGAAAATCAAAAACCTCACTACTACTTTTGTTTGCAGATTGCAAATCTATCGCAGCTCCCATTTTCGCCTGAATAAGGTGATCACAATGTACAGTTGTAGGAACAGCTACCTGCTTCTTACCTGCCTGCATAAATTGCAATAATGCCATTTGCGCGGTCGCATCCTGACAAGCAATCCTATCCGGTGAAAATTCTACATAATCCTTACCTCTTTGGAATGCTTCTTTAGCACTCCCATCCCATAAGTGAGAATAAAGGATCTTTTCTGAAAGCGTCAAAGGTTTACCAACAACTTCACGTGCTGTATTTACACGTTCCGCCATGTGGCTATACACCTTCTTAATCATATCAATATCGTATGCCATATTCTGTTTTGTTTTTATTCTAAAAAAGTCTTGCAAAAATAGGAAATTTAGACCGATTTTAAAAATCAGGAGCAATAGTCAGAAATCACTATAAATTATTTCTGAAATTGTAATTTTTACGATGGAAAATTCAATAAAAATGAATTTTAGATTAAATTTATAAGAATTCGATAATTATTGAAGTCTATATTGAATATCTGGCAGGTTCGCGGAGTGTCTTTTGTCTTCGGAATAAATAAACTACAGGAGCCATAAAAGCGATAAAAAACATGGACAGGATCCAGAATGTTTTGTCACGTAGCTTATTCAGAATCATATCCAGGAGAACGATGACCCAAAATCCAAATAAAAATACAGAGGATATAAATTTCAGAATAAATGCTGAAGATTCATCCAGTCCTGCTATGTTAGCAAGAAACTTATTACCAAAAGCAAGATAGAAAAGTATAGAAAAGAGAATTTTATAGCGCTCCAGAAAATTGATCACTAGAATAAATTTTTGATGATTTGTTCAGCAGAAATACCTTCAGCTTCTGCCTTGTAATTCCTGATGATTCGATGTCTTAAAATTCCAATGGCAACCGCCTGAACATTTTCAATATCCGGTGAGAATTTACCCTGTACTGCGGCATGAGTTTTTGCAGCCAGAATTAAATTCTGAGAAGCTCTAGGTCCAGCACCCCAATCAATATAATTCTGAACAAAATCTGAAGCTTCCTTCCCAGGTCTAGTTTTCCCTACCAGTCTCACAGCGTATTCAATAACATTATCCGGCACAGGGATACGCCGAATCACTTGTTGAATTTCTGATATTTCTGCAGCATTAAATAATGGATTCACTGTTTTCTGAACATCTGTGGTCGTAGATTTCACAACATCCACTTCTTCCTGAAAACTTGGATATTCAAGATTTATTGCAAACATAAACCTGTCAAGCTGAGCTTCAGGCAATGGATAGGTTCCCTCCTGCTCAATCGGGTTTTGCGTAGCCAGAACAAAATAGGGTTTATCTAGCTTGTAATGATGACCGGCTACCGTTACAGCTCGTTCCTGCATGGCTTCAAGTAANGCTGCCTGTGTTTTTGGAGGAGTACGGTTGATCTCATCTGCNAGTAGTATATTNGTGAANACCGGACCCTTTATGAACTTGAATTTNCGATTTTCATCCAGGATCTCNGATCCCAGAATATCGCTGGGCATAAGATCTGGNGTNAATTGTATTCTTTTGAAATCNAGACCAAGCGCTTTTGCGATGGTATTGACCATCAATGTTTTAGCAAGGCCTGGAACTCCGATTAATAACGAGTGTCCCCCTGAAAATATAGAAAGTAGAACCTGTTGCACAACCTCATCCTGACCAACGATCACTTTCGCGATCTCTGTTCTTAGTTCGGCGTGTTTCTTTACCAGGTTTTCTATCAGGGCAACGTCAGACATTAATTATTGTTTTAACCAGTCATTAGCATAATCACAATCACGGTATTTTCCGTTCACTTTAATGTAAGTATCTGCGATCTTCTCTTTTTGCCACTTTTCGATAACGTCGAGCTGTTTATCTCTTAATGCAAGTTCCTTGATCTTAAGGTAATCTGTAGCATAATCTGCTTCATGCTCCTCAATTTTCTTAGTAACCTTGATAATCTTGAATTGCGGTCTTCCTGTTCTGTCCTGTTGTGTAAGAACAAGGGAAACTTCACCTTCATCTAAAGATTCCACCTGCTCAAATAATTTAGGATCGATCTTGGTCAGTTCAAATCTGGTNTCACCGGTTCTTGGATTGATCAATTTCCCNCCTTCAGTTTTAGTTTCTTCTTCATCTGAAGCTTCTCGAGCAGCCGCCGCAAACTCTAAGTCTCCTTTTACGATCTTACTTCTTAAAGTATCAATTTCAGCTTTCGCTGCCTGCACAGAGGCATTCGTTACATCTGGAATCAACAATATATGTCTAAGTTCTACGGTTTGCCCACGAATCTTGTCTATCTGGATAATATGATAACCAAATTCAGTTTCAAAAGGTTCACTAACCTCACCTTCCTGAAGACTAAAAGCTACATCTTTAAATTCCTTTACAAAGGCATCTTTTCTGGTAAGTGTAATTCTACCACCATCTGGAGCAGTCCCAGGATCCTGTGAATATAAAACTGCTTTGGTAGAAAAACTTGAACCATTCTCTTCAATATCAGCTTTAAAACTTTTCAATCGATCTATAACCTTCTGACTTTCTTCCTGAGGAATTTCAGGTTCGATCACGATTTGAGAAAGTTCTATTTCAGTACCAAACATTGGTTTTTCATCCATTTGCACGTAGTACTGTCTTACTTCTTCCGGTGTAACTTCCAGATCCTGAATGATCTTTTCCTGCATTTGCTGAGCAAGCTGTCTTTGCTTGGTAAGTGTAAAGATCTCGTCCCTTAATTCGGCTTCGCTATCCTTTTTGTAGAATTCAAGCACTTTCTCCATAGAACCAGCCTGTTGCTGCAATCCCTGAATTTGCTGATCAACGATTCCATTTATCTGGTTGTCGTTAATAATGATACTATCCTGTATCGCATGATGTGCATACAATTTGTTCTCCATTAGGGAACCTGCAAGTTTACAATCATTCACCTCTGCCGTAGTCATTCCCTGTGACTGCATATCCTTATACATAAGGTCGATATCACTTTCAAGAATGATATATTCTCCAACTACTGCAGCGATCCCATCAACTTTCATGCGCTGTTTCCCCTGCATTTCGTTTTCCACCTTCTTCACCTCAGCATCTGGCTGGATCGACGTACTATCTGTTACGATCACTTCCTGTGAAAATCCAAGAGCCGTGAACATCATGCACACTCCCGAAAATAGCGGTTTAATTGTAGATTTCAAATTCATTATTTTTAATTGCATCTTTAGTAATATCCTTTTCTAATTCTTTAATAAGCGACTGCTTTCTCTTATTCAGCAAGATCTCGCGAATGGTTGCTGAAGCATAATCTAAAGGAGCCTGTTCATTTCTTGCCAGTACATCATTAACATAAACAAGGTACACATTTAATGAATCCTTTAACTCCAGGAAATTTGATTTTCGCAATAGCTTGGACCGATCCTCTACAGAAAGCGGACCAATTTTATCATAAACAGATTTTGTTTTAACCCAAACAGAATCGTTCATGCTATAATTTTTAAACTGAATCGCCATATTGCTTAATACTTCCTGATCTTCAGCATCAAAGCGGCGAAATTTAGTTCTTATTTCATCAAGGTTGTTCGTATTCTTGGGAAGATTAATATACCTGAGTTTTACCAGGTCCTCATTCAGAATAAAATTTTCCCCATTCTTCTCATAATAAGCCTCGATCTCGTTCTTGTTGAGGGAGGTATCAAGATCCCGGGTGACAATGGCATCTGTATAAGCATTGGTATACAACTCATTCTTATAGTTCTCCACCAGGGCATTGAATTCTGCCTGTTGTTCTCCGGGTAAATTAAGCTTAGCCCGGTCGATCAATAATTGCTGAGTAGCCCAACGAGTCACATAATTACCAACAATAATCGCACTGTCTTCTGGAGAGGTATCTTCATCAATAAGAGACTGTATATCCTCCTCGTACAAATAAGAATCATTGACTCTTACTACCTGTACCCTGTTATCGGTTTGCTGAAAATACTCACAACTGCCAAAAAGCAAGGAGCACAATCCAAGGTAAAACCAATAAAAACGTCTATTCAAAATCAATCGTTTAAGCACCTCTTTTATTAAGCTGAAAACACCTTCAGCTCTTACTAAACTTACTATCCGCGCAAAAATAACAATTACTTGAGGTTCTGCAAGCTAAAGGCATAACGAATAAGCAACCTACGAAATTATAAATTCTGAAAGATTTTTATTTCCGTAGTATCTTTAGACTGAAGCTAAAGCAACATCATATGAAATACGAACAGAAAATTGTGATAAACAAACCTCTTAATGAGGTCATAGAAAAATTTTCAGATCCGGAAAGTCTTAAACACTGGCAGGAAGGTTTTATTTTCATGAAACCCATAAACGGAGTACTTGGAGAAAAAGGCTCTCAAAATCTTCTGAAGTTCAAGATGAATGGTCGTGAGATCGAAATGACCGAGACCATACTTGCCAACGAACTTCCTCTAAAATATGAAGCTACTTATATTGCTAAAGGAGTATTTAACCAACAGGCTAATTATTTCGAGGAGATCGAACCTGGGAAAACGCTGTGGCGTGCGCATAATGAGTTCAGATTCTCAGGGTTTATGAAAGCTATTGGAATGTTGATGCCCGGAGCGTTCAAGAAACAATCAAAACAATTCATGACAGATTTCAAAGCTTTTGCTGAAGAAGGTAAAAGTGTGCTCGATAAATAATTAATTTTCTGTAGAATAGCTGATATTTTCCTCAGCCTGTTATATTTGCGAAAAAATATTTAGAATGAAACGATTAAGTATTGCCATTTTAATGCTATTTGTAGTAATTTCTGCAAACGCACAATCAAAAATTGGAACTATTGATGCAGAATATATTCTGGCTCAAATGCCAGAAAATGCTGAAGTAAATAAATCTCTGGAAGTTTACAACGAAGAGCTTCAGGGCGACCTTAAGAACACTATTGGAAAATACGAAACAGCGGTAAAGGAATACCAGGAAACCAATGTAGGTCTTACCGATGATGTTAAAAAAGAAAAGGAAAACGAGATCATTGGAATGGAGAATGAGATCAAAGGCTTCAGACAGAAAGCATCTGTAATGCTTCAAATGAAAAGAAGTGAACTAACCGGCCCGCTTTATGCAAAGATCGATACAGCAATGAAAGAAGTGATCCAGGAAGAAGGTTACACTCAGATTTTTCATTCTGGTTCTGGCGGACTTGCATTCTCAAGAGAACAGGATGATATCACGCTTAAAGTGATGGAAAAAATGGGTATAGAAGTAAAACCTGAAACTACTCAACAGGCTGCTGGATCTACTACCACAGAAAACTAGAAACTCCAGTTATTTCAAACAAAAAAGCCCTGCAAATTGCAGGGCTTTTTTTATTTCAATTTCTTAGATTATCTACTGTAATTAGGAGATTCTTTTGTGATCGTCACATCATGGGGATGACTTTCGTGGACTCCGGCAGCTGTAATTCTAACAAACTTCCCAGTTTCCTTCAAGGTTTCTACATCACCTGCACCGCAATAACCCATTCCTGCTTTCAGCCCACCAATGAACTGGTGAATACTTTCTTCCAGGTCTCCTTTGTAAGGAACTCTTCCTACAATTCCTTCTGGAACAAGTTTCTTAATATCATCTTCTACATCCTGAAAGTATCGATCTTTCGAACCTTTTTCCATAGCTTCAACAGATCCCATTCCACGGTAAGACTTGAATTTACGACCTTCATATATGATCGTTTCACCCGGTGATTCCTTAGTTCCTGCCAGCAGCGAACCAAGCATCACACAATCTGCACCTGCTGCTATCGCTTTCGGAATGTCTCCGGTATAACGAATTCCTCCATCGGCGATTACCGGCACGCCAGAACCTTTAATTGCTGCTGCAACCTCCAGCACTGCTGAAAATTGTGGAAAACCAACTCCAGCTACAACTCGCGTTGTACAAATAGAACCTGGTCCAATCCCTACTTTAACAGCATCTGCACCTGCATCAACCAGGTATTTAGCAGCTTCTCCGGTAGCGATATTTCCAACAACTACGTCAAGATCTGGGAATTTCTTCTTTACTTCTTTAAGCACCTGNACCACACCTTTAGTATGACCATGGGCGGTATCAATAATGATCGCGTCCACNCCTGCATTNACTAAAGCTTCAGCGCGGTCCACTGCATCTCCGGTGACACCCACTGCTGCGGCTACGCGAAGTCTTCCGTAGGTATCCTTATTAGCCATGGGCTTTTGGGTAAGTTTAGTGATATCACGAAAAGTGATCAAACCAACCAGTTTATCCTCAGCGTTTACAACTGGAAGTTTTTCAATNTTGTTTTCCTGTAGAATAACTTCTGCATCCTCCAATGAAGNTCCTTCAGAAACGGTTACCAGGTTTTCTGAGGTCATTACCTCTTGTATAGGTCTTCCTGTATTCTTTTCGAATCTTAGGTCACGATTGGTTACAATTCCAATAAGTTTCCCGGCATCATCTACAATTGGAATTCCTCCAATGCTATGTTCTTTCATGGAATCTTTAGCATCTCCAACCTTGGCTGTAATTGGCAAGGTAACAGGATCTATGATCATCCCGCTTTCTGCACGCTTTACCTTTCTAACTTTCAAAGCCTGCTGCTCGATCGTCATGTTCTTGTGAAGTACGCCAATCCCTCCTTCTCTAGCCATGGCAATTGCCATTCTGGATTCGGTCACGGTATCCATCGCTGCGGAAACGATAGGAACGTTAATTGGAATATTGCGTGTAAATTTTGACTGAATGCTTACTTCTCTTGGGAGAACTTCAGAGTATGCCGGTACTAAAAGTACATCGTCATAAGTGAGTCCGTCACCTAGAATTTTGGAATCGTGTGCGATCATTGCAATTAGAGATTTAATTGCATGCAAAGATATGGTTTATAAGTGACAATCAATGAAGTATTCCACTTAACAAAACATAAATATCCTTTTTGAAATAGGAAACCGCAAAACTTTAAACCTTCATCTAATCACATGGTCTGCAGGTATTTAAATTCATTCTTAATGAATAGCGTATTATCTTTAGTTTAAAATGAATCGATTATGAGTATTAGACTAGGAAACAGCTGCACTAATTGCGACAATTTTCAGAATAACTTTTGCACTAAACATGAAACCGCGGTAAATGTTCAGCATACCTGCGACAGTTTTGAGATGAAAGCGGCTATTAAAAATGAAAAGAACTGTCTTAATTGTGCCAGATATGAAAGTCCAACCTGTGCGAATCCTCANAAAGCAGCACCAGGAATGTTATGCAGTCACTGGGCACCGCAAGCTACTGCGTGATCTATAATTTTATCTGCAGACTTGAATACCAGGTAAGCGGCTGTGCGGGAATGATCCCAGGCCCGGGATATCCTGTGGCCCTACGTGTAAAGTAACTATTATCCAACAGATTATTGATCCCTGCTTCCAGCTTAAATTTGCCAAGGGTATAGCTAGCAGATACATCCATAATTCCATAAGATGGAATGGAACCTCGAATTCCATTGATCCGGTCATCTACATCCTGAGAAGCATTCGTAGCGTCTGAGAACTGTTCAGATAAATAGGTATATTGAAGACCTGCGAGAAAGTTTTTATAACCAAAGTTAAGACCGGTTTTCAGGTTTACCTTTGGAATAAATTCAACCTCATTTCCTTCTACATTGATCTCATTAGAATCCACATATTCAGAACTCGTAAAGGCAGCATTCACAAAATAGTTGAGCTTATGATCTTCAGAAGCTTCAAAAAAAGTATTCTTCAGATCCCAGTCAGCGAATGTTTCCAAACCGTATATAAAGGCATCGCCAATATTAGATTTGTATCGGTAGTAATCCGTATCTGTAGCCACATCCACTACTCCTATCCTGTCATTATACCTTAATCCAAAAACGCTTACATCATAAGAAACCTTATCGGCAAGTCTTCCACGCACACCAACATCTGCAGTGAAACCTTCTTCATCGGTAATTTCAGGATCTATGACAAGATTGGGATTCACAACTCTAATATCATTAAAGGTAACAGACCTGTAATTCTGGGAGATATTTGCGTAGAGTTCGTTCTTAGGATTCAGGGAATAACTCGATCCAACACCAAGTAAGACGAAAGAACGCTCGAAATCACGACTATCTTCTACAGTTTCATTCTGAAGTGGATTTCCTGCCAGATCCAGAATAATATTTTTGTAAGACCCTTCAGAAGCAGTGTTTATATATTCAAATCTAAAGCCGGGAGTAACCGATAATCTTTCAGAAATATTAAAAATGTTCTCTCCAAAAATTGCAAGGTTCTTATTTGGGAAGTTAAACTCAGCCTGTCTCGCGTAATCTGGATATGTTGCATCNGCAAANGAGAAATCGGGACCGGTCGNNTTANNGCCAGGTCCTTGTCTCTGGTCATTATTNGCATCATAATACTTNGCACCAATTAGNAAAACCGACTGATCATTAAGCAGGTCGTACCTTGTTAANAANCTCGTTTCGATTCCCCAGTTNGAAAAATTGTCTACCAGCAATTCTCTTGGTGCNTCCAGATCATCTACCTGGGAAACTCTATCCACTCTAAATCCCAGCGCTTTTCTTGTTGCATCCAGTCCAAAGAAATTTACGCTAATATCTGTTCTGTCTGTAAGTTTGTGTTGCAGTTTGAAGGCATAAAGATTCCAGTTAACATCGAACCAGTTCCTCTCCCGATTGCTGAATTCAGGATTTTCATAGAATTGAAAATCTGAAAGTCCTCCCGGTTGTTGTGCCAGGTAATCCAGGTACGTATACTCAAAACTAATATTGGTGCGATCACTTAAGCTGGTAACCAAGATGAGCGAATACATTCCTAGAATCGTAGCCAGAGTTAGGTCGGAAACCTTCCCCGCCTTTATAATGAAAATAAGTGTAATAACTCAATTTACCTACAGTTCCACTAAGGCTGCTGAAACTGGTAAAAAGATCATACGAGCCTACACTTTGCCTGGAAATTAGCTCTATCTTTTCATCCTTTACCGGTTCTTTGAATTTGAAGTTTATCATCCCGCCAAACTGTGTCCCGTATTGCAAAGATGCAGCTCCACGAACCACCTGAATCTCCTTAAGAGCTTCTGCCGGAGGTGTGTAGTAGCTTTCAGGATATCCCAAGACATCTGCTGAAATATCGTAACCGTTTTGCCTGGTATTAAAATTCTGGGTTCGGTTAGGATCAAGCCCGCGACCTCCAATATTTAATTGCAGCCCTGCATCGCCATTATCATAAATGTTGAGTCCAACCACCTGATTGTAGATCTGTCTGGCATTATTCGCCGCCAGGTTACCTACTGTTTTATCAAGCAGAACCACCTCACTTTTCTTACCTGCATAAATTGCAGTTCCTTCTACCTTACGTAGTTTTCTTAGCGCGAAGATCTGTTCCCTGCGATTAGTGATCATTACTTCACTAAGGTTATTGGAAAGTTTTGCAAGCTCAAAATTCACTTGGGTATCAGCATTTATAAAGATCTCTTTATCTGCGATCGCATATTCAAAACTGAAAACTGCAAATTCGTAATTACCCTCCTGAAGATTCTCTATTCTGAAAACCCCATCTTCATTAGTAAGTACCATTTCTGAAACTGTTTTGTTCCATACTTCAGCATTAGCAATAGGAGAACCGTCTTCAACTGAAGTAACCGTTCCACTAACCGTGAACTGGGCCTGAGCCAGTGAAGTAAACAAGAATATGATACTAAAGACCTTTAATTTCATCCTGGAATGGTAATATGAATTCTTTGTGTTCAAACGAGTCGGCAAAATTAAGCAAATTTACATCAGGATCGATGTAAGGCGCACTCTTTCTGCCGTTAAGCGCCACGTAGTTCTCTACGTAAATCTCTATATTCTTATGACCATCTTTGCTGAAATGATCTTCAAGAAATTTCGCGTATTGCAAAATAAAATCTGGTTGGAAGGACATCTGTTTTTCCTGGAACGGAGTCAGAAAATCTGAATTATTAACGTAAAAACGATTTCCGGTTTCAGCATCTACTATCTTAAACTGAGCGTAACCAGCTTTTTCCATGAGCATCACCCGCCAGCTGAATCTAAAACCTTCTTCAGTCCAGAATAATTCTCCCGGGTATGCTAAATATCTCCATGGTAGTAAAAGCTGAATTGTAAAGAATATCACTACGACAGTTCTCACGATCTTACCAGTAATATCAGGAAATTGGTATATTTCAGAAGTATCGAATTTTGATTTATCGATCTTAAATATTTCAGCAATAAACTTCAGGATCCTGTGGTGCAGCTTCGGACTAAAAAATATCAAGGCGCTTACGATCATGATGTAAGGGAACATTCCGATAGGAAAAAGTACACGGGTGAGTACATGAAAAATGATCACCATGATAAAAGCTGCAAATCGTGTGCGACGCCACAGTAGTAAAAATGGAATAAAGAGATCGTATAACATCCCGCTCCAGCTAAAGGCGTAATGCAACCANTCCTGCTGCATGATGTCACCCAGCCACGGCAGATCATATTTGGAGGGTAGCCAGATTTTCAAAGGCATGGCTCTTAACAACCAATCTGAATTTAGTTTTGCCAGTCCCGCATAGAAATATACGATCGCTAGAAGCAGTTTTAAAGAATCCACGCACCAGGCNGGTACTTTTTGAAAGGATTTCTTTTTATCTCTCCAGGCATCTATAGAAAAATAGACATTCGCGGGAAGAAAGATCATCAAAAAGCTCAGGATACTAATAAAATAATAGTGGTTCAAATAAGTTGTCTTATCCATGAGCTCNATATAAGTGAAACTCAGGAAAAACACGATGATAGANAGTCGGTATTTGAAACCTGCTGCGACNGCCAGGGCAGAAAGCCCACAGATNATAAANATTAGATAGGTATACTCNCNTNTTGGCTGTACCCATTCAAATCCATAATAAGAGAAGAAAAATTTTGGGGCAATATAAAGNTTCTCGATCCAGCCGTTGGCCCAGAAACGNACGATNCTGGCAAACATCATCAAACCAAAAAATAAACGAAAAGCCGCCAAAGGGGCAGCTTCCGTATACTTTTTTAGATATTTATTTGCAGAAAACAGCATTCAGATATTAATCTCCATCTGAATCCACATAATCCACACTAATCGATAATGCCTGCATCATATCAACTTTTAGTAGAATCACAGCCTTCTGCAATTCGTCATAAGCTTCCAGCATTTTAGTNTTATCTTTTTCTACCTGTGATTTNANATTCGTTTCCAGAGATGAACTTTGAGATTGNATNGCATCTAATTGNTNTTCAATTAAACTAGCCAGATCTGCTCCGTCTTTCATACTATCCAGATACTCCAGGTATTGTTTGTAACTACTTCCAGTTCCATTACCTGAAAAATGTCTTCCGTAGAAAAANTCTTCAAAGCTCTGNACCGCTTCCANNTAAAGNTCTCTNGAAATCTCACCNTTNAAACGCGCTTCTACATTAGAAGGAGACGCNGTNCCTGTAAANGCACCTGCCGGNAATCCTATCTTTCCAGATCTAAGAATNTTCTCNAAGTACATTACATAGTCATTCGTAAATTTATCNACAGANCCTGTNCTTGATGATGAAGTATTGCTTACAAAAGTNTCTCTGTANTCNCCATTCCANGAATTTGAAACTTCAGTAGTAAGAGCNTTCATTCTTGAGGNNACAGCATTTAAATANGTACGGTANTTCTCNTTNGAGCTATATANAGCNACNGTTTCTTCCGAAGTTCCCATACCGAATAAAAGGTAATCCAAAGCCGGCAGTCCCTGTTCTGCAAAACTGGATGGTAATTCCAGATTGAAAGAACCTGAACTTATTTTAGAATCGATATTCGANGTATTTGCCGGATATGTATTTAAATAACTACGATAATTAATTTCCTCTGCCTTTCCAACCTGGAACATTGAAACCGNCTGGAAGCTCTTGTATGCATCNACATAAGCCTCACGAAGTTGCTGCAAACCTGCAGCATCTGGAGCTGTGGTAAAAGCAGTAGCTGCCGTTTCCACATTCTGAGTCTTAGTAGCCATGTTATTGTAAGCAGGTACAATGATNTTATCTGCCCAGTTTACAAGCATTGCGCCACGATCAAAAGAATCTGTTCCTCCAGTTTCCCCACCTGTCTCTGTGCCGTCATCTTCAGAAGAACAAGCAGCGAAGATCAGTGCAAATACAATGAATAGTCTTGAAAATTTAATCATATCGTTTAATTGAAAAACCGGAGCACAAGACTCCGGTAAATTATTATTCTGCAGCTTCAGCTACACTAAAATCAAATTCTGCAGCGATCTTTTCTGAAATACTGTCCAGAGTATCAGGACTTACTTCCCAGAAACCATTTCCGCTTAATAATTGATCTTTAAAATTNTTGATATCAGACACGCTTACATAAGGCATGTTCGTCATAGGATCATTGGTGAATCTTAAGCTATAAAGGAAACCATAACCTTCAGATAGCGCATGGAATGCTGCTCCAAACTCACCATTTGCAAGAAGGTTCTTACCATCCTGCAGATAGTAAACTGCTCTTACCGCGATAGTTTTGGAAATATTCTCACGAATAATAGCAACCTGCTCATCACGTACTACGTAATTCCCTGCAACGATTGCTGCTCTACCAGTTTTAAAGGCTTCAAAAGTTTCTTCAGCTATTCCGGCGAAATCTTCATCTTCATCCACCTGTCCTAAATAGCTGAACAATAATCTATCATCGCTTTCATTCAGGATAGAATTTGGATTGGAAGCAGGAATTGATGGATCACCATATAAGTAACCATAAGCTTCATCCCACTTATGCTCCATTGTAGTGTAATTTTTACCCTCTTCCGGAAGCTNATCATCATTATTCAACCTNTTATCTGCTTCGTCAAGAACTGGCTGAGAGAGGTAATTATTAAGAATTTGATCTGCAAGAAGACCACCAATAAGTGACTTTGCAAATGCCTGATTCAATTCCAGACCTTTTCCGTTCACGTATCTTACACGCGTTCCCTGTGCAATCTGNCCTGCCTGACCTGCTTCNGCAAGCATATCTTTATTAGCTTTAACAGTAGTCATTTGNTCGGTGATCCAGGATTCAAAATCAGATTTGATCTCACTGGCTTCTACATTATTGGTAGAAAAATACAGGTTTGAAGCTGCTACTTTGGATTTGATACTTTTACTGGAAGCATTAAGATCTTCATTAGCGAAAGGTGAATTTTCATTCNCGAACATATTCAGCAACATTTCTTCTGAAGCGTTNTCAAAATCGGTAAAGTTTGATAGAAGTTCAGCAGACATTTGTAGTCTGGNAGTTTGTCCTTCAAAGTTTACAGTAGATTCACCGTTTCTCGTAAAATCGTAAGAAACCGGAACTTCAATATTTTTCTCGTTTAGAATATCAGCATCATCATCAGATGAACATGAGCTTAAAGTAAGGGCTGCAACAAAGGCTGAAACGAACAGCTTTTTCATATAGTTTTATTTAGACTGGTTTAAAATAACTAATTCCAGCGCAAATATAATATGAGGTTGTAATTACCGCAAGTTTATTTAGATTAATTTTAAATAGGTTTTATTAATACCTCTTTAGAAATCAATAAAGAGTATTAATGGTAGGCGTTGAAGATCTTTGAAGCCTCGTTATAAGATGACTCGAAACTGGTCATTTTAATATTACTATCTGCTTTGGCTGCGTTAAAATAGGAAAGCATTTTTTCTGAAGGCATGTTCCCTGTTAGTTCATCTTTAGCCATAGGGCAACCGCCAAATCCCTGAATTGCACCATCAAACCTTCTACATCCAGCCTTGTAGGCAGCGTCGATCTTTTCATGCCATTTTGCCGGAGTTGTATGCAAATGGGCTCCAAATTCCACCTCAGGATATTTGGGAATAAGGTTTGAAAACAAATATTCAATGATATCTGGCGAAGATGTTCCAACAGTATCTGAAAGGCTCAGGATCTTTACTCCCATTCCCGCTAGCTTTTCTGTCCATTCTCCAACGATTTCCACGTTCCATGGATCTCCATATGGATTCCCAAAGCCCATGCTCAGGTAAGCGACTACTTCTTTATTGCAAGAGTTTGCAATATCAAGGATCTCCTGCAAAACCTCTACAGATTCTGCTATGGTTTTATGAGTATTCCGCATTTGAAAATTTTCAGAAATCGAAAATGGATATCCCAGGTAATCAATTTCTTCAAATTCTGAAGCATCCTGTGCTCCGCGAGTATTGGCTACGATGGCAAGTAATTTGGACTGCGTTTTAGAAAGATCCAATCTTGAAAGCAGATCTGCCGTATCTTTCATTTGCGGGATAGCCTTGGGTGAAACAAAACTTCCAAAGTCGATAGTATCAAACCCGCATCTCAAAAGGGACTGAATATACTGCGCCTTTTTCTCTGTAGGAATGAATTCTTTAATTCCCTGCATCGCATCGCGGGGACATTCGATTAGTTTCACTTGAGCCATATGGTCAAAGATAGTATTTTAAAGAAAATTTAAAAAGAATATAGTTTCATTGATAATCTGAAATTTCAGAATCAA
>FUFK010065193.1_pt1 | contig 44413 bp, 48 predicted proteins | sample 1021851 | NCBI WGS metagenome assembly FUFK01 (sample SAMEA51879418, study PRJEB19060) | metagenome
CTTCAGCAGCCGGTAGCCCTGGGACCGTGAGACCCCCCATGTTTGTCGCGCATAGGTGAGACAAGTGGTGTTGGGCTGCCCCGCCAGGATCATTCCCTGGAGCTGGTCGACTCGCTCGGCGGACTCTGCTGAGGTGGCTCTTGCCATGGCCCATCAACCAGTGAAAGCCGCTGGGGAATCCAGCTTTTGAAGCAACCCAACGATAGGGCGGTTTGGGCCACAGTTTGGGCCACAGAAAGTATCAGCCAAGAGAAAAGGGGCTCAGCTTTCGCTGAAACCCCTTGCTGTAACTGACGCCCCCTGATGGATTCGAACCATCGACCGACTGCTTAGAAGGCAGTTGCTCTATCCAGCTGAGCTAAGGGAGCAAGCGCCCACATCTTGGCAGGCTGCTTCGAGGCAGGCTGGATTTGGAAGCCTTGCGCCACCTAAGGTGATGGGCTCTTGATCGGCATCCATGGCCCCGCGTCGTCTCAGCGACAGCGAGAAGCAGGATCTGGTCGGTCGTTACAAGGCCGGCGAGTCAACAGCTGCTTTGGCTGAGGCCTTTNGCTGCAGTCCCAACACNGTGAGTCGCACGGTGAANGCNCTGTTGCCCGCTGACGCTTATGCCGCACTGAAGGCCAGCCGGCAAAAAGGGTTGGTCTCCCCTCCTCCCTCAACCGTCACGGAAGCTGAACAACCTGAGGTTGAAGAGGTTGACTCCCTCAAGGAAGACGACAGCAGCCTGGCCCTGGATGACGCGGATGACTTCGGCGAAGACTCTGAGGAGGAGCTCGCCGAAGACGATGACAACGGCAGCGTTGAAACGTTCACGGAGCTTGTTCCCCTGCTTGGGGTGGGAAATCTCAGTGATCGCCCACTGAATCAAGCCCAACCGTTCAGTGTCGACCTGCTGCCGGACAGCGCCTACATGCTGGTCGACAAGGTGGTCGAGCTGGATGCGCGCCCCCTCAAGGAGTTCCCCGAATTGGGCCTCCTCGACGATGCCGAACAGGAACGTCAGGGGTTGTGCCTGTTTGCCAGCCCCCGTGCAGCCAAGCGCCAGTGCGGGCGTAGTCAGCGGGTGATCAAGGTTCCCGATACGGCTGTGTTTCAGCGCACCAGCAGTTACCTGTTGGCCCGGGGCATTACACGACTGGTGTTGGACGGAACCTTGATTGCGCTGGATGCCTGAGCACCGCCGCTGATTTCTCTTACCTGATTGCTCTCAATCGAAGCGATCGCGTTGATCGGGAAGCAAAACGGCCGTTGCGGTTCCGCCGCTGATCACCCCGATCACCATCGCAATCCCCACGAGAAAACCCGTGGGAAGAGGCACTGAGCGCTGCCCCCCGAGTTGGAGCGNGTGGCGATCCTGAAGGTTCTGGGCTCCAAGGCAGAGCAGCAGCAGCAGCAGCAGGCCACCGCCAAAGCTGATCAGCAGAAGACGCAGGCGAATCAACACAGCACAACCGTCGACGGGCTCAGTTTGACGTGCCCTGGTGCAAGAGGGCATACAGGCGTCGTCTGGACAGCCCTGTGGTCTGGGCCAGTTGCCGTGCAGCGTCACTGGCGCTTGCACCCTCGTCCTGCAACGCCTGCAGCTGCCTGAGCAGGTCGTCGTCGTCGGGTTCTTCGACGTTCTGCGACGGTGCTCCTCCCAGCACAACCGTGCATTCCCCCTGGGGCGGGTGCTGCTGAAAGTGCAGCAGGGCGCGATCCACCGTCGGCCCCACCTGCTCTTCATGGCGTTTGGTCAGTTCCCGTGCCACCTGCAGAGGACGGTCTCCTCCGCAGTGGTGCTGGAGTTCCTCGAGCAACGTGATCAGGCGGTGCGGCGCTTCGTACAGCACCGTTGTGCGGGGTTCATGGCTGATGGCNTCNAGGCGNGCCCGCCGTTCCTTGCCNTTGGCCGGCAGAAATCCTTCGAAGCAGAAGCGTCCGCTGGGCAGGCCGCTGCTCACCAGAGCAGTGGTGGCGGCGCAGGGGCCAGGGATGCAGATCACGGGATGGCCGGCCTGGTGCGCTGCGGCCACCAGCTCTTCACCGGGGTCGCTGATGCCCGGCAGCCCGGCATCACTGATCACCGCCAGGCTTTGACCCTCCGCCAGCAGATCCAGCAGTTGGGGCACGCGGGTGCGGGTGTTGTGCTGATGAAAGGACAGCTTGCGGCCGCCNGCTCCAAGGCTGCTGAGCAGCTGTCCGCTGTGNCGGGTGTCTTCACAGGCGATCACATCCACGCTGCGGAGCAAGTCACGGGCGCGTGGTGACAGGTCCCCCAGATGACCAATGGGAGTGCCCACCAGATACAGGCTGCCGCCGCTTGGTTCATCCCGCTGCATCACAATGGCGAGCGCCTCTGTTGATCATGATGCCCAGCTCCGCCGTCCTCCCCGCTGGCGTTGACAAGGAGGCTCTGCTGACGGAATTGCGTCGCCTGAGTTGGGGTGCCGCCGACATCCTGCGGGCCTATGCCCGCGGCGAGCAGCCTCCGCATGGTTTCCCCANGGCGTTGAGTGTCGATGANGGCGGAGAGGGCCCNGTNTCTGCGGCTGATCTGGCCGTGAACAAGTGGTTGCTGGATGGACTGTCGGCCGCGTTCCCCCAGGCCGACTGGACGCTGCTCAGCGAGGAGACCGCCAAGGAGCAGCTCACGGAAGGCCAACCGCTGCCGGCGGAGTGGCTGTGGATTCTCGATCCCCTGGATGGCACCAAGGATTTCCTGCAGGGCACAGGCGAATACGCCGTTCATCTGGCCCTGGTGCGCGACAAGCGGCCGGTGATCGGCGTTGTGCTTCTGCCGGAAGCCGATGAACTTTGGATCGGCATCGTTGGTGAGGGTGCCTGGTGTGAAGACCGTCAGGGTGAGCGGTCGCCTGTTCGCTTCAGCGACAGAACCGAGGTTTCAGATCTGATCCTGGTGGCCAGCCGCAGCCACCGCGACGACCGTTTGGTCAAGCTCATTGATGCCCTCAATCTCGGCGGTTCCAAAGCCGTGGGCAGCGTTGGCTTCAAGGTGGCCACGATCCTGAGAGGCGAAACCGACCTCTACGTTTCCCTCTCCGGCAAGAGCGCTCCCAAGGATTGGGACATGGCTGCTCCGGAGGCGGTGTTGCTGGCGGCCGGTGGTCGTTTCACCCATGCCGATCAGGCCGACCTCACCTACAACACCGGCGATGTGCGACAGGCCGGCTGTCTGATCGCCAGCCATGGAAAAGCCCACGCCGAGCTCGGAGAGCGTGCGACGCGGGCCATGGCCGAGATCGATCCCGGCTTTCAGGTCTGAGACCTGATCAGCTGAGCGGTGCCACCGGGGTGGGTTGAGGCTCCACTTCGGNGGCATCGCCGGCCTGGGGCACGCCCCGCAGGGTGAGGTTGATGCGGCCGCGGTTGTCGATTTCGCGCACCCGCACGGTCACCTCGTCGCCCACCTTCACCACGTCTTCGACCTTCTCGACGCGAGCTTCGGAGAGCTGCGAGATGTGGATCATGCCTTCCTTGCCCGGAAGGATCTCCACAAAGGCGCCGATCGGGATGATCCGGGTGATCGAACCGGAGAACACCTCACCCTCGTTCACCTTGCGGGTCAGGCCTTCGATGATCTTCTGGGCTTCTTCAGCCGCAGCACCATCGTGGGAAGCGATGGTCACGATGCCGCCGTCCTCGATGTCGATCTTGGTGTTGGTGCGCTCGGTGATGCCCTTGATCGTGCGTCCACCGGGGCCAATCACGGTGCCGATCAGCTCTGGATCAATCCGGAAGCTGAGCAGACGTGGGGCATGGGGAGACAGGTTGTCCCGAGGGGTGTCGATCGCCTCGAGCATCTTCTCGAGGATGTGGAGCCGTGCCGGACGTGCCTGGTTGACGGCTTCAGCCACCGTCTTCACCGAGAGGCCGGTGATCTTCATGTCCATCTGCAGGGCGGTGATGCCCTTCTCGCTACCGGCCACCTTGAAGTCCATGTCGCCGAGGAAGTCCTCGATGCCCTGGATGTCGGTGAGGATCCGCACCTCATCGCCCTCTTTGATCAGACCCATGGCTGCGCCACTCACCGGAGCCTTCAGCGGCACACCGGCATCCATCAGCGACAGGGTGCTGCCGCAGACGGAACCCATCGAGGTGGAGCCATTGGAGCTGAGCACTTCGCTCACCACGCGCACCACGTAGGGGAAGGTGTCCTTCTCGGGAAGCACCGGAAGAATGGCGCGTTCGGCCAGGGCGCCATGGCCGATCTCACGACGACCGGGGGAGCGCATCGGCCGCGTTTCACCGACGGAGTAGGGCGGGAAGTTGTAGTGGTGCAGGTACAGCTTCTCGGTGTTGGGATGGAGATCGTCCATCTCCTGGGCATCGCTGGGGGTGCCCAGGGTTGCGGTGGAGAGCACCTGGGTGAGTCCGCGTTGGAACAGACCAGAACCATGCACCCGGCGCGGCAGGACGCCGGCCATGGCGCTGATCTGGCGAACCTCGTCGAGGCCGCGTCCATCCACACGCTTGCCGTCTTTGAGAATCTGCTGGCGCATCAACTTCTTGGTCAGCGCCTTGAAGCTGTTGCCGAGCAGTTTCGGGCTGCTGGCCAGGGCTTGGCGAACGGCGTGGTCGTCCTTGAGACCTGCGATGGTCTCGGACACCTCGCCCTTCACGGTTTCCAGGGCTGTGTCCCGCTCGTCCTTGCTCTGATCAAATTTGCTGAGGACAGCGCTGATCGCCTTGGTGCACTGCTTCTCGAGATAGGCAGGAACGGTGCTGTCTTCCTCCGGCTTCTCCGGCTTCACCTGGGTGATGCCCAGATCCTTCAGCAGCTGTTCCTGTGCCTTGATCAGTTCGCAGATCGCTTCGTAGCCGAAATCAATCGCCTCGATCACGTCTTGCTCGGGCAGTTGGTTGGCGCCGGCCTCAACCATCACCACGCCGTCAGGGGTGCCGGCGACCACCAGGTCCAGATCACCCCGTTCGATCTCCCGATAACTCGGGTTGAGCACGAAGTCATCCCCGAGCAGTCCCACCCGCACGGCGGCCATCGGGCCGTTGAAGGGGATGCCCGCCAGCAACGTGGCAATCGATGCACCCGTCACCGCAAGAACATCGGCGGGGACCCGCTCATCAAGGGACAGGCAGGTGGCCACCACCTGCAGGTCGTCGCGCAGCCAGCTGGGGAACAGTGGCCGCATCGGGCGGTCAATCAGTCGGGCCGTGAGCGTGGCCCGTTCGGGGGGGCGGCTCTCACGACGCATGTAGCTGCCGGGAATGCGGCCAGCTGCATAAAGCCGCTCCTCGTAATCGCAGATCAGCGGCAGGAAATCAATGCCTTCTCGTCCGCCTGAACGGGTTGCGGTCACAAGCACGGCGGTGTCGCCACACTCCACCAAGACGGATCCTCCCGCCTGAGGGGCGAAGCGCCCGGTGGTCAGTCGAATCTCGCGTCCGTCAAAGGAGATCGACTGGGTTTGTCCTTGCACGACGTCTTATGTCCTTTTGTCAATCCCAANTCTGACATTTCATGGCTGCTCTTCACAAGAAAGGGGAGGCCAAGCCTCCCCCTCACGACGCCGTGGCGACAAGCTGATCACCAGCTGGACTTGACCACGCCGGGCAGTTCACCTTTGTGGGCGCGCTCACGCAGCTGGTTACGGCAGAGACCGAAATCGCGATAGACGCCGCGGGGCTTGCCGGTGGCCCAGCAGCGGTTGCGCACACGGATGCGTGCGCTGTTGCGGGGCAGAGCCTGGATCTTGCGATGGATCTCGAGGCGATCCATCGGATCTTCGGCTGCGTTGAAGGCTGCCATCAGTGCTGCGCGCTTGGCCGCATAGCGCTCAACCGTTTTCTTGCGCTTCACATCGCGAGCGATCATCGACTTCTTGGCCATGCAGCTGAGNGCAGCGAGTGAACNAATCGTCAACGATACATGGGCGCCATCACCCTCCTAGCGACCCATCAATTGCTGGACCACCGGCAGCTGGCTGGTGTCACGCACGATCAGCACAAGCGTGAGCCCCACCAACANAAGAAAACCGGATTGCACGAAGGCCATTTGGATCCGTTCGGACACCGGACGCCCCCGAACGGATTGAATCGCCAGCATCATCATCTGCCAGCCATCGAGCAGCGGCAGCGGCAGTGAATTGAGCACCGCCAGATTGATGGAGATCAGGGCTGAGAAGAGCACCAACCCGGATCCCCCCTGCTGGCTGAGCTGAGCTCCCATCTCAACGATCTTGACGGGGCCACTCACCTGCCCCGCCGTGGCGCGGAAGTTGGTCAGGAGGCCGGCNTAGCCACGCACGGTTTGCTGCAGCATTTGGCTGAATTGCGAGCCGGTGGTGAGCACCAGTTCACCGGGATTGCGCACGGGGCGCATCTCCCCACTGATGTTGGCCTGCAGCTGGGCGCCGATTTTTCCTGTGCCCTGTTGATCGTCGGGGATGAGTTCAAGGGTGGANGTCTCGTCTCCNCGCTTTCGCTCCACACGGATGGCTCGCTCGGGTGCTGCTTTCACATCCCGAACCATCGCTTCAACGCCCCGTTGTCCTGCAGCAAGGGGTTGGGCATTCAGGCTGAGGATCTGGTCACCGGCACGAAGCCCGGAGCGGGCGGCAGCGCCACCCGGTTGCACCTGCACCACCANAACCCCCGGATCCGGCGCGGCGGGAACGCCGACAAACGCTGCCTGAGCGAACAGCACCACCAGTGCCAAGGCCAGGTTGGCCAATACCCCNGCAGCCACCACCAGGGCTTGCTGGGGNATGGGCCGGTTGCGCAGCAGATCCGGATCATCAGCCGGGATCGTGCTCTCCTCATCGTCGTCAGGGAAGGCGACGAAACCACCCAGGGGCAGCAGCCGCAGGGCGTAGGTCACCCCACGCCGTTGCCGCTTGATCAGGGCCGGGCCAAAGCCAATGGAAAAACCGCTGACGCGGATGCCCTGGAGCGTGGCAGCGAGGAAATGGCCGGCCTCATGCACCACGATCAGCAGGGCGAGCACCAGAAGGGCGGCCAACACGTTCATATGTCCGTCAGGAGTCCAGTCGGATCATTCTGGCTGGAGTCGCTCGCGGCCGACGTAGGGCACCAGCGCTTTGGGCAGCAGGACGCTGCCGTCGGGCTGTTGGCCGTTCTCCAACAGGGCCGCCATGGTTCTGCCGACNGCNAGGCCACTGCCATTCAGGGTGTGAACCAACNTTGTGGCCTTGCCNTCCTTGGTGCGGATGGAGGACCGTCGCGCCTGGAAATCGCCACAGACGCTGCAACTGGAGATTTCCCGGTAAGCCCCNGCNCCCGGCAGCCANACCTCGAGGTCGTAGGTCCGGCGGGCGGAAAAGCCGAGGTCGGCGGTGCAGAGGTCCAAGACCCGATAGGGCAGCTCCAGCGCCTGAAGCACGGCCTCTGCATCGGCCGTGATCTGTTGGTGCGCCTCTTCGGAGTGATCGGGGTGCACAAACCAGTACAGCTCCACCTTGTTGAATTGGTGCAGGCGGATCAGGCCACGGGTGTCGCGGCCGTAGCTGCCGGCCTCACGGCGGAAGCAGGGGCTGTAGGCGGCNTANCGNAGGGGCAGTTGNTCTGCCGGGATGATTTCGTCCCGGTGCAGGGAGGTCACNGGCACCTCAGCGGTCGGTGTCAGCCAGAGGTCGTCCTCCGCGCAACGGAAGCTTTCCTCGGCGAACTTGGGCAGNTGNCCTGATCCGGTGAGGCTGGCGCTGTTCACCAGCACNGGGGGCAGCACCTCGCGGTANCCCTTGCTCGTGTGGAGGTCGAGCATGAAATTGATCAGGCCACGCTCCAGNCGTGCCCCCTGGCCCATCAGCGTGACAAAACGGCTCTGCGCAATGCGGACGGAGCGTTCGGTGTCGAACAGCTGTAACCGCTCAGCGATCTGCCAGTGCTCGTCGAGGNTGTCATCAACCCGGGGGGTACCCCAGCGGCGCACTTCAACGTTGTCGTCTTCGCTGCGCCCATCAGGACAGGCCTCTGAGGGGAGGTTGGGGAACCCCAGCAGCTGCTGCTTGAGCTCACTGGAGAGCTGCTTCTCTTCCTCCTCCAGCACCGCCACCTTCTGCTTGATGGCATTGCCCTGTTGGCGGAGTTCGGCGACCTCGTCGCCCTTGGGATCAGCGCCCGACTTGATGCGTTGGCCGACTTCCTTGCCGATCCGGTTTCCTTCCGCCTGCAGGTTGCTGCGTTGTTGCTCCAGATCGCGCTGCTGCTGGGCAATCAACTGCAGTTTGGTGAGATCAACAGCCTTACCTCGACGCCCCAGTTGCTGGGCGATCGTTTCGGGGTTGTCACGCACAAGGCGCTGATCGAGCACGGTTTCAGGGGCGTCAGCGCCGGCAGCCTATGGCAGTCCGTTTCAGAGCACCTGGCCGACCATCACCGCNGCNATGCCNGAGAACAGGGTGATGCCAAGGGCGGTGAGGGGGCTTTGCCCCTGGGCGACGGCCATGGTCGTGATCACACCGGCACCAAGGCAGGCCACGCAGAGCTGAGTGGCGATGTCGTTGCGGCTCTCCACGTTGGTCCTGCTGTTGTTGGGACCGTAGGGAGCGCGCCGGCCAGCGCCTNACTCAAGGCGGGTGTTCGTTACGCCGCGTCAGGCTTCGTTACCTGCAGCAACAGAGGCGGGGCGGGCACGGCCGCCGNCAGCCCACTGNTTCAGCCGCTCGAGNTGTTCGCTGGCGGTGCGGGAGAGGGGGATGAGCTGGGAGGCCGCTCCAATCAGATCAGGCTCCGTCAACTCACGGTTGTCGGCAAAGGCCAGGTGCATCGCTTCGATCACGGTCTGCTCCAGCTCGGCACCTGAGAAGCCCTCACTGCGGCTTACCACCGTCTCCAGGGGAAGCTTCAGNCCCGGTCGTCTCCGTTCCAGATGCAGCTCAAGAATGCTGNGGCGCTCAGCGCTGCTGGGCAGATCGAGCATGAAGATCTCATCGAAACGTCCCTTGCGCAGCAGCTCCGGTGGCAGCTTCTCAACGCCGTTGGCGGTGGCCACCACGAACACCGGTGACTGTTTCTCCGCCATCCAGGTGAGCACGTTGGCCAGAACCCGCTGGGTTGTGCCGCCGTCACTGCGGCCATCCCCGCCGAAGCCCTTGTCGATCTCATCGATCCAGAGCACGCAGGGTGCCATGGCTTCAGCCCGTTGGATCATCTCGCGGGTGCGTGCCTCGCTGGCCCCCACCANNCCCGCGAACAGCCGCCCCACATCCAGCCGCAACAGGGGCATCGACCAACTGCAGGCAATGGCCTTGGCCGTGAGTGATTTGCCGGTGCCTTGAGGACCCACGAGCAGGACGCCACGGGGCAGAGGCAGTCCGAAACGCCGTGCATCTTCCGAGAAGGCCCGGTGCCGTTGGTTCAGCCAGGTCTTGAGACCATCGAGGCCTCCGATGGCTTCGGTGCCCGCATCGCTGCGACAGAACTCCAGCACCTCACTGCGGGCAATCGTCTGGCGTTTTTCGTCCAGAACGTCCTGCAGATCCTCAGATCCCAACTGGCCGCGGCGGGCCAGGGCCCGGGCGGCCACCTGGCGAACACGCATCTCGCTGAGCCCGCTGCAGGCCTGAGCCAATTCATCCAGGACAGGAGCTGGCAGGGGGCTGCCGCTGCTGGTGCCGATGCTGCTGATCAGCCGACGCAGGTCGTCGCTGTCGGGAAGGGGGAGATCGAGAAGCGTGAGGCTTTCTTCCAGATCGCCGGGGGGTGTCCATTGCCCGCAGCACAACACCAGGGTGTGCGGGGTGCTGCGCAGGGATGCTTCGAGATTGCGCAGCATCCGGGCAACGCCCGGGTCATCGCAGAAACGATGAAAATCCTTGGCGAGCAGAAGGGTTGGGCTGCCCGCATCCCGTTGCTGAAGCCACTGCAGCATGGCCATCGGTTGACGGCTCCCCTGGCCATCGGCATTCACCGGCCCGCTGATGCCATCGATGAAATTCCAGCAGACCAGCTGGCGTGCAAGCCGCTGAGCAGCCTCTCCCAGCAGGCTCTCCACCCGGGCTTCCTCATTGCTCCGCACCCAGATCAGGGGTGTGCGCGCCCGCACCAGAAGGTCGATCTGATGTCCCCAGGTGGCACTGCTCATGGCTGATCGATCTGCTGCTGAAGCTGCTGCAGGGCCTGCCAGCGGGGATCCACAGCCTTTGTCTTGGTGTCTGGGATCACGGGCTGCTGCTGGAGGCCGGGTGGGCCTGGGCAGTGGTCACCGCAGTGGTTGACGACCGGCAACAGCAGGTTGAGNTGTTCGAAGGCCCATTGCTGGGGGTCAAATTGACCGCGTGGATCGAGAACATCCACCAGCCCTTCCATCTCGGCCACCTCTCCGGAAAGCTCCAGCTCGTCGGCCGTCGGTTGCTCGTCTCCCAGCCAGATCAGCTCGGAAGGCGTGCAGCTGAGCTTCTGATTGAACTGATTCAGGCAGCGATCGCAGCAGAGCGTGACGATCGTGTTGAGTTTCCCCTCAACCGCCAAGACGTTGCCGCGGTGCTCTGCGGAAACATGGCCTCGCACTGGTGTGAGTGAGGGGAGCTCATCGAGCTCACCCTCAACCTCCCAGACTTTCGCGGTGCCGAGGGCCCGGAGCTCCTGGAGGGGAACAGGCTCCAGTGCCTCGATCACTTGCCCTTCGGTTCAAAGGGCAGGCGTGAGCCGCCTGAGGTGGCAGAGACCGTCACTGTTTTCTGGGCCATTTGCTGATCCAGAATTTTCTGCAGGTTGTCGGGCAGTGCCTCTTTGGTGAGGATGAAGGTCTGCAGGCCTTGGAAGATGTTGGCGATCAGCATGTAGAGCAGAACGCCGGCGGGGAGTGGGAAGAACAAGAACATCCCCGTGATCATCACCGGAGTGATTTTGTTGGCCGTGGCCTGCTGAGGGTTGGCAGGCATGCCCATGCCCGACAGCAGTTGGGAGATGAACAGGGTGATGCCGAAGCCGGCAACGAGAATGGCGATGTCCCAGTTGATGGCACCGTCGGCATAGAAGCCGACCTGGCCCAGGGCTTTGATGAACAGGAAGCCGCTNCGGGCTGCCAGGCCCGGAATCTTCGCTTCAACGGTGGCGTCACCGGAGGCGAGTGCCGTGATCGTGCCGTCCTCGCTGACGCTGACGATGTCATCACCTTTGGTCACTGCCCATGTGGGGGNGAANCGTCCAGGGTTCTCAACATCCGTGAGCACGTCGCTGAAGGCGCGGCCGTCCTTCGTATGAAGGTTCACGGTGGCGCTGTCGCCAACGCCGATCTTGGTGCCCCGCGGCAGGCTGGCGATCACCGGCACGTGGTCGGTTTCACCGATGAAGATGGAATGGCTGGCGCTGTTGAAGGGTTTGGGTTCAACGGCAGCGATCTGGTCGGCCGGCAACACCTTCATGTTCAAGGTGTAAGGGACATCGGCGAACGGTGACCCCCGCAGGGTTGCAAACAGTGCAAACAGGATCGGCATCTGCACCAGCAGCGGCAGGCATCCCGCCAGGGGGCTGCCGAATTCCTTCATCACATTGCCCAGCTCCTCCTGCTGTTTCTGAGGATTGTTGGCATACCGGCTTTTGATCTCAGCCTGACGTTTCTGAATCACCGGTTGGGCGATGCGCATGCGCCGAGCGCTGCGAATCGATCCTGCGCTCAGGGGGTAGAGCGCGATCCGGATCACGAGGGTGAGGGCGACGATGGCCAGGCCATAGCTCGGAACCAACCCGTAGAAGAAGTCCAGGATTGGAATCAGCAGGTTGTCGGAGATGTATCCGATCACGTTGAAGAAACGGGGGGGCGGGACGTTGTGAGGCCAGTGTGCATGAACAGCTGCACTCAGGCGGCGAAACCTTCAGTGGTTTTCTCTTGGGCTTTGGCCGCACGGCTGCTGATGCGTTCGAGGATGTAGGCCTCAACTTCCCGGAATCGGGGCATCGAGCGCAGTTCGAGCCTGGCGCCGTCCTTGAGCACCAACACCATGTCTCCCCAGGCACCGAAGCCCCGGGGCACGGTGCGCACTTCGCTGATCTGTGAATACACNACCTGGGTTTTGTCTTTGCCCATCCAGCCCCCCGTCACCGAGATGCGGCGACTGGTGATGCGGAAGCGCAACCAAAGGGCCCGAACAACGGCTCCGATGGTGAAGGGAAGACCGATCAGCGTGAAGCCAAGCAGGATGTTGAAGATCAGATCCCCGCGGGCTGGTCCACCGTCGTAGTGGACATCTTCCTGAATGCTGGTCATGGATCCAGTCCGGCGCTTCTCAGAAGACTGTCGCATTCTTCGAGCAACTGTGTGGGTTCGGCTTCCGCGGCTTCCGGGCGAAGGCTGATCAGCAACCACCGGCCCGCCAGATCGTTTCGTTGTTCAAAACGTCGACGCAGGTGGTCATGCAGAAGCCGCCTGAGCCGGTTCCGCTTGACGGAACGCTTGCTCACTTTGTTGCTGATCACCAGGGCGCAGCGGCAGGTTCTTTCCTGGATGCCCCGCAACTCCCGGCGAAGCAAGTTGGAATCACCTGCAGCGACTCGCAGAACCATCAAGGTTCCGTGTTGGCGCTTGGAGGACCGGTGCAAACGGTTGAAGCATCGATGCCCGCGCAATCGCATGGAGGCGGGAAGGACCATCAACCAATCCTGTTTGGGGATGCCGAGGCTGGGNTGAATNCTCTGNATTCANCCCNCACCATCAAGCGGCGAGGCGGGCGCGGCCGCGCTTGCGGCGCGTGCGGATCACACGACGGCCGGTGTGGGAGCGCATCCGTACACGGAAACCCGAGACGCGCTTCCTCTTGCGGTTTGTTCCCCCGAGGGTGCGCTTGGTCATGGACGTCTCCTGGCTACCGGCCGATCTGAATCTGGGATTTTATCAGTCAGTCCACATCGATCAGCCAGCTGCCGCGGTAGCCGGACATCGGCACATCGCCGGGGGCCTGCACCAGGGCGTTGAACTGATACATGCGCTNCCCCTGGGGGTTGAACAGCTTGATGTGAAGCGAGTAGTCCCCGTCTGAAGGCAGCGGCGTGTCGGGGAAGACCACGATTTCTGTTTGGTCTTTGTTGACCTCNATCACCGCCGGGATCTCTTCGAGACACTTGCTGCGGCTCATCATGCTGCCAACGCTGGTGCGGCAAATGCGCATGCGGTGGGGCTTGAGCTTGGAGTCGAAGTAGTCCGGAACGGTGACGGTGAGTTTGAGAATCGCGGTCTTGCGGTCCTTTTCGCGCAGGGTGAGGTACCACTCCGAGCGGTCGTTTTCGATGCTGGAGGTTTGGTAGTAGTACAGCTTCCGGTAGTCCCGGTCGTTGTCCCAGCGGAATTCCATCAGCCCCGGTGTGCCCTGGGCGTGGGCGATCTGCTCGGGAGTTCCGGTGAGTGCTGAGCCCATCAACAGAGCTGCAGCAGTGCCGGCTCCAGCAAGCAAGCGTCTGATGGTGGAACGGGCCATGGGAAGAATCTTGATGATGGGATTCTCCTGAGTCCAACCAGTGGGCGGTGATCTCAGGGGTCGGAGGCTGATCTGTCAGTTGTGACCAGATCTGTCTGGACGGAGCCGCTGCGCGTCGCCCTGATAAGGATGCACGGGTTGCTGGTCCTGTGGGATCCAGGCGTGGGCCAGAACACGGATGCAGCGTGGGAGGTCGCCTTGAACAGCCATTTGCTGGCAATCCAGCAAAGCCACCGTGTCCCAGCCGGGCCGCCGTCGTGCAATGGCCGCCGGGAAACAGGCGTCGAGATCGGCTGTGACCGAGAAGGTCACCGACACCAGCTGATCGGGGGTCAGACCATTGCGATCGACAAGGGCGTCCATCAGGGCGCTGACCGCCGCATGGATGGCCTCCGTGCTGTTCTCCGTGCAGGTGGTGGCCCCGCGCAGGCCTCTCAGAACAAGGGGTGAGCTGGTCATGGGCGGTACAGCCAAAGCACCTGACCGCTCCCCATCAATTCAATCGAGAGTCGCTGCTGCAGTTGATGCAGGAGCTGGGACCCAGGCAGNANGCCACTGAGCTTGCGGCGTTGCTTGCCCAGGGTGACGGGGCGAATGTCGTCCGCGTCGAGATCGGCCAGTTGCGCCGCGAGGCGACGGGCATGGTCTTCGTCGCCGAGTTCATCCACCAAGCCCAGCGCCTGTGCCTGTTCTCCGCTGAACACCCGTCCATCGGCGAAGCGCTTCACCGTTTCCAGCTCAAGGTTTCGTCCCTGCGCCACAACACCAACGAACTGGCCATAGCTGCTGTCGATCAGCTCCTGAAGCAATGCACGTTCGGCATCGCTCAGCGGACGATCCGGGGAAAGGATGTCCTTGAACGGNCCGCTCTTCACCGTGTCGAAGCGAATCCCGATCTTTTCGAACACCCGCGAGAGGTCGTTGCCCCGCAGGATCACCCCGATGGAACCGGTGATCGTGCCGGGATTGGCGACGATTTTCTCCGCAGCCACACCGATGTAGACGCCGCCGGAGGCGGAGATGTTGCCGAAGCTGGCCACCACACGACAGCCCTGTTCCCGGAGCCGCAGCAGGGCTGCATGAATCTCCTGGCTGTCTCCGACCGTGCCGCCGGGGCTGTCAATGCGCAGCAGCAGTGCTGGAAATTCCCTTTGCTTCACCTCCCGCAGCGCTTTGAGCACCCGCTTCCGCGTGGCACCGGTGATGGGGCCATCAACAACGATGCGCGCCATCCGTCGTCGGGATTTTCGCCGCCAGGGCCAGATCATGTTGCGCATCTGCATCGCTCCAGATCTTAAAAAGAGCACCCCAGCGCCCATCCATGCCGTCGTTGCGACTCTGGTTTCTGATGGTGTTGCCCTTCGCGCTCTGGGGAACGGCGATGACCGCCATGGCNCCATTGCTCGCCAGCGCAGGGCCTTGGCTGGTTGCTGGCTTGCGCCTTGTGCCCGCCGGTTTGGCTCTTCTGCTCTGGGGCCAGTGCACCGGCCGAGGCCTGGCGATCGATTCCCGTGATCGGCCTTGGTTCCTCCTGTTCACCCTGGTGGATGCCACCTTGTTTCAAGGCCTGTTGGCGCGGGGGTTGGAGGGCACAGGCGCGGGTCTCGGTTCCGTCCTGATTGATTGCCAACCTCTGTTGGTGGCCCTGATGGCACGCGCGTTGTTCATGGAGTCGATCAATCCCATCGGCTGGATGGGGCTGGCCATCGGTTTGGCTGGAATCGTCTGCATCGGCCTACCGGCTGAGCTGTTGGGACATTGGTGGTTGCTGGCTGACCCGCCGGTGGTGCAGCAGTTGTTTCAGCCCGGTGAGGGCTGGATGTTGCTGGCGGCCGTCGCCATGGCAGCTGGGACGGTGTTGATTCGCTTTGCCTCACGCCACAGTGATCCGGTCAGCGTTACGGCCTGGCACATGGTGCTGGGGGGACTTCCCTTGCTCGGGGTTCATGCCCTGCAGCGCACGGATGCCGGCTTGGTCTGGACGGCAACGGACTGGGCGCGCATGGGGTACGCAAGTTTGCTCGGAAGCGCCCTGGCCTACGGATTGTTCTTCTGGTTCGCCAATCAGCGCGATCTCACCAGTTTCAGCAGCCTTGGATTTCTCACCCCTGTGTTTGCCTTGGCCACCGGTGGTTGGTTGCTGGGAGAGCGCCTTGATCTGCTCCAGTGGATCGGTGTTGTGATGGTGCTCGTGTCGGTGATCTTTGTGAGTCAACGTCGCCGGTTCTGGGAGCCGCTACCGCTTGCGGACCCCTCCTCATGACGGAGTCGCCGCTTCACCTCGTCATCGTCAACACGCCCATCGGGGCCCTCGGTAGTGGCGAGGGTGGAGGTGTGGAGCTCACCCTCCGATCCTTGGTGCAGGGGTTGGTGCGGCGTGGCCACAGGCTCACGGTTGTGGCCGCCAAGGGCTCCACGCTCCCCGTCGACTGCAGCGGAGTTGAGTTGCTGGAGGTGGAGGGTGTGAACCAGCCCAGCTGGCAGCACGCCGCCGAGCATGCGCCGGTCGAAATTCCCCGTAATGGGCTTCTGCCGGCTCTCTGGGAGGCCGCGCTCGATGTGGGTCAGTCCGCCGACGCCGTGATCAACGGTGGCTACGACTGGCTGCCGCTGTGGCTGACGCAACGGGTCAGCGCCAGGCTCTTTCATCTCGTGAGCATGGGGGATGTGGCTGCGGTGATGCGCGATGTGATCGAAGCCGTCGCCGCCTGGGATTCCCGTCGCCTTGCTTTTCACACCCACCGCCAGGCCGCTGATTTCCGGCTGCCTTCTCCGCCCAGTGTTGTGGGCAACGGATTTGATCTCAGCAACTACACCTTTCAAGGGCAGACCAATGGCCCTCTGGGTTGGGCGGGCCGCATCGCACCGGAAAAGGGGCTGGAGGATGCTGCTGCTGCCGCTGCCGCCCTGGGTGAACAGCTTCTGGTTTGGGGATTGCGTGAGGACGACGCCTATGCGCGGCAGGTGGAGTCGAGTGTTCCCAAGGGCACGATCGACTGGCGTGGATTTCGATCGACCCAGGAGCTGCAGCAGGAGATGGGCCACTGCCGCGCTCTGATCAACACACCGAAATGGAATGAGGCCTACGGCAATGTTGTGGTTGAAGCCCTGGCCTGTGGTGTTCCGGTCGTCGCCTATGACCGTGGTGGACCGGGGGAGCTGATCTGTTCCGGTCGCACTGGCTGGTTGGTGCCGCCCGACGATGTTGCTGCCCTCACGGAGGCGCTTCGGCGCGTCGACAGCATTGAGCGCTCCCTCTGCCGCAGCTGGGCTGAAGAGCACGCCTCCTGTGAGGTCTTCAGTCAGCGTGTTGAAGCGTGGGTTCGAACAGGACTGACGGCGGATGTCAGCATCAACCGCAGGAGCTGAGGGTCCCTTGTCGGTCAATGTTTCAGGACGCCAGCGACGCCAGGTTCTGGCACTTGTGCTGACCCTGGGACTCGTTATCACCTTTTGGCGGTTGGGATCCACCGGTGTGGTGGATGAAACTCCGCCGTTGTTTGCCGCAGCCGGACGGGCCATGGCTGACACCGGCGACTGGCTGACGCCTCGGGTGAACGGCTTGCCCCGTTACGACAAACCGCCCCTGGTGTACTGGCTGATGGGGTTCGGTTATGCCTTGCCCGGACGCGAGGTTTGGGATCCTCTCGGCAGTTGGGCGGCACGGCTTCCTTCCGCCCTGGCCACGCTCGGACTGATGCTTGGCCTCGCCGATACGGTGCTGCGCTGGCCGTTCTCCGGCGATGCCCGTCCGCGTTTGACGGCACTGATCGCACCGCTGGCCTTTGCCTTCTCGCCGCTGGTGCTCGTCTGGAGCCGCACCGCGGTGAGTGATGCCCTGCTGTGTGGCCTGCTGGGTCTCAGCCTGTTGCTGCAGTGGAGGCGTTTTGCCGCCCCCCAAGAGGTGGCCTGGTGGCCAGCCTGGGTGATCCTCGGATTCGCAGTGCTGGCCAAGGGGCCTGTTGCTGTGGTGCTGTCTGGTCTCGCTCTGCTGATGTTCGGAGCGTTGCGACGGGATCTTGTTCAACCCTGGCAGCGGCTGCGCCCGCTGCCAGGGTTGCTGCTCACCGCTCTNATCAGCCTTCCCTGGTATGCCCTGGAGTTGCTGGTGGANGGACAGCCCTTCTGGGACAGCTTTTTCGGCTACCACAACCTTCAACGCTTCACCTCCGTGGTGAACGATCACCTGCAGCCCTGGTGGTTTTTCGGCCCGGTGATGCTCGTGGCTGCCCTGCCCTTCACGCCCTACCTGCTGATTGGCCTGGCACGGGTGCCCCGATCTCGGATCGCTCCGGAGCATTCGTTGCATCAATTCGCAGCGTGCTGGCTGTTGGCGGTGCTGCTGCTGTTCACCACCGCAGCCACCAAGCTCCCCAGTTATTGGTTGCCCGCCACCCCCGCGGCGGCCCTGTTGGTGGCCCAGGCCACGGTGGGCTCCACGGTTGGCTCCGAGGTGGGCTCATCGCGCTGGCAACGGATGGCCTGGGCAACTTGCCTGGCCTTGATCGCCGTCCTGGCTGCTGGGTTCTGGCTGGGATCGCTCTGGGTTCCCTTGATCGAGGATCCGGAGATGCCGACGCTGTCGGTGGATTTGCTCGCCAGCGGTTTGTTGAAGTGGGCTGCGGTCTGGTTCNGCGCTGCNGCCGNNCTTGGAGCCGNTCTNTTGCTTCAGCGNCGTGCTGCNGCTCANGCCTTGCTGGCCNTGCAGGGCTGTCTGCTCGGATTTCATCTCACGGCTCTGNTNCCCATCGCCGAACTCGCCGATCGTCTGCGTCAGCANCCNGTGCGNGACGCGNCCTCACTGATGNTGTCGCANCAGCGCNGTGGAGAGCCCATGGTCATGGTTGGCGCCATGAAGCCTTCGCTGCACTTCTACACAGGNCANGTGATNCTNTACGAAGGCCAATCCGATGGGGCGTTGGTCAACATTGCGGATCGCCTGGCCCATGAACAGCGACGCGGCTGGAGTGGATATCCCCTCGGGAGCCCCGGTGCCTCCAGAACCGTNCTGGTGCTGATCGATCGCGGAACGGCAGAACGGGATCATTGGAGGAACCTGCAGCCTGAGCTGCTGGGACAGATCGGGATCTACGACGTTTGGCGTCTGGACCGCACTCGCCTTGAGCAACGGGCACAAACCCTGATGGCCGATGGCGTCGATGCCGACTGGGAGGAGCCGCGCCCGGAGCGGTATTGAGTTGTGGAGCCTTAGGAGGGCGACAAGGTCTGGCGATGGCAAAAACCGCAGTGCCCCCAGAGCTTGATTTCTCCGTTGGGCGCTGGTCGGCCACAGTCCGGGCATGTCCCCATGCCATGCACATCGGTGCGGCTCGGATGTTTGGCCCAAATGCTGGCTTCGCTCTCCAGCACNNGGGATTGGAGGGAGTGGTGTTGCTGAATGCGCAGATCACGCACCGCGTGGCCGGCTTGGTGCAGGGCGCTGATCAGTTGAGGCTTGTTGTAAAGGAGAGCCTGGCGCCATTGAGGATGGCTGGCTCCCACGGTCAGCACCCCGCGTTGCAGCGATAAGGGGCGGCAGTGCGGTGCCAGTTGCGCTCCCGCAACTCTCGGCCAGTCCTGCCAGAGCGCTGCAAGATGGTCGTCCTTGCGCCATTCCCTCTGAAGTGCGCCAAGACAGGTTTTCAAGGGTTCTGCCGGTGCTGGCGCAGCTGACTGCAGCAGCTCCAGGCCCGGAAGGCGACGCCGTTGGGATTCAGGTGCAACCGCCATGGGTTGATCCTAGGCAGAACTGCTGCAGGAACCTCGCTAATCTCAGCGCGTCTGAGGCCAAGTCATGGGTTTCTTTGATCGGCTGAGCAGGCTGGTTCGTGCCAACGCCAACGCTGCCGTCAGCAGCATGGAGGACCCGGCCAAGATCCTCGATCAATCCGTCGCTGACATGCAGGCGGATCTGGTCAAGTTGCGGCAGGCCGTCGCCCTGGCGATCGCGAGTCAGAAGCGACTGACCAGCCAGGCTGAGCAGGCTGCAGCTCAATCCAAGACCTGGTATGAGCGTGCTGAGCTGGCGTTGAAGAAGGGTGAGGAATCCCTGGCTCGGGAAGCATTGACCCGCCGCAAGACGTTCCAGGAGACAGCAACCTCGCTGACGGCCCAGGTGCAGGCCCAAGACGGCCAGGTGGAATCGCTCAAGAAGAGTCTGGTTGCCCTCGAAGGAAAGATCGCTGAGGCCAAGACCAAGAAGGACATGCTCAAGGCCAGGGCCCAGGCGGCCAAGGCCCAGCAGCAGTTGCAAAGTGCCGTTGGCAGCATCGGCACTGATTCCGCCATGGCGGCCTTCGAGCGGATGGAGGAAAAGGTGGAGGCCCTGGAGGCCACCGGTCAGGCTGCGGCTGAGCTGGCTGGATCTGATCTGGAGAGTCAGTTCGCGGCTTTGGAAAGCGGTGGCGGTGTTGATGATGATCTCGAGGCGTTGCGCGCTCAGCTGAAGGGAGGCCCGGAAGCCGTTGCTCTTCCCGCATCTGAGACCTCCGAGGCCGTGAAGCCCGTGCAGGTGGAAGAGGTGGATGCTGAACTCGAAGACTTGAAACGATCCATCGACAAGCTCTGATCAACCCAGGAAAGTCGTCCGGCTTTCCATAGGATCAGTTCAGTCATTTGAGTGCCTTGGCTGGAGCTGTTGCCGATTTCACCGACGCTGGTTTTGAACGTGAAGTTCTCAAGGCTTCCGGCACGGTCCTCGTCGATTTCTGGGCTGCCTGGTGCGGCCCCTGCCGACTGATCGCTCCGTTGATGGATTGGGTGGCGAGCGACTACGGCGATCGCGTCAGCGTCGGCAAGCTCGAGGTGGATTCCAATCCTCAGACCCGTGACGCTTACCAGGTTCAGGGCATCCCCACACTGATCCTCTTCCGCAACGGTGAAGTGGTGGCGCGGCATGAAGGTGCCATCGCCAAACCGCAGCTGCAGTCCTTCCTGGATGCCAACCTCTAAGCGGCTTGCCTCACTGGGCAGCGCTGTTTTTGCCCGTGTTGATGCCGCCAAACAGGCTTATCGGCTCGAGGCGTCTTCTTCGGTCCGTCCGGATCTGGTGGATCTCTCCATCGGATCCTCTGATCTTCGGCCNCCCACGGCGTTGTTGGACTCCATGGCCTCAGCGGTCATGGAGTCCAGCAGCAGCTCCTATTGCCTTCAAGCCGGCCTGAGGCCTTTTCATGCCGCCGTCGCGGACTGGTGTCGGCATCGCTTCGACGTTGCCGTGGATCCTGATCATGAGGTCCAGTTGTTGGTGGGATCCCAGGAAGGAACCGCCCATCTGCCGCTGGCGGTGCTGGATCCGGGTGACGCCGCCCTGCATCTGGACCCCTGTTATCCGTCCCATACCGGTGGATTGCACCTGGCGGGAGCCCGGACCACGGCCCTTNCCCTTTCCCCTGAAAACGACTGGCGGCCGGACCTGACGACCATCAGCCCCCAGCTCTGGGATCAACTGAAGCTGTTCGTTTTGGGGTATCCCCACAACCCTTCAGCCCGGGTGGGGGATCAGGAGGATCTCAATCGCATCACGGCGATCGCAGCTCGGCANGACGTGGTGATCGCTCACGACAATCCCTATGTGGATCTCGCCCTGGATGGAGAGCCTCCCTCGCTGTTGCAGGCTTCGAACTGGCGGGAGTGCGGCATTGAATTCTTCTCCCTTTCGAAGGGCTGGTGCCTTGGGGGATTCNGNCTNGGTTTTGCAGTTGGTGCTGCACCGCTGATTGCCGCCCTGCGTCGCGCCAAGGCCGTCATCGATTTCAACCAGAGCCTGGCTCTGCAGCAGGGTGCGATTCAGGCCTTGCAACGCTTCCCCGATTGGCCGCGGCAACTGCATCCGACCTATCGCGAACGACGGGATCGTGTGGTCGAGACCCTCAGGGCACGCGGTTGGTCGGTTCCCTGTCCAGAGATGGCGATGTACCTCTGGTTCCCCTTGCCTGATGCGGCCCATCGTCGGGGCTGGAGTGATGAAGATGCCGCGAGGGAACTGCTTCAGCGCAGTGGTGTCGCCTTGACCCCTGGGTCTGGGTTTGGTGGCGGCGGTCGCCAGTGGCTGCGCATGGCGCTTGTGCGGCCAGTGAATGAGTTGGTGGACGCTGCATCGCGTCTCGCGGATGCGATGGATGACTGATCCACGCATGCCGCAACATCGATTCCCACACTTCGGTGGTGGCCGGTTGATGGCGACGTATCGCCGCCTCGCTGGTGCCTCGGCACGCCACTGGTCCATCCGTCATGTGCCTGTGTGCAGCAGCACGGAGGAGCTGCTGGGGGCCTGGTTGCGCGATCAGCCTTCATTGATGGGACCTCGCGCCGTCATTGCCACCCACCAGCGCCGGGGAGTTGGCCAATGGGGGCGCGCCTGGGTTTCTCCGCCAGGTGGTGTCTGGATCAGTGCTGCTTTGCCTTGGCGGAGCCAAGGGTCCGGTCAGGCCGGCTTGCTTGGCTTGGCGCTGGCCCTTTCGGTGGTGCACCGGCTTGAGCAGCAGGGCCTTTCGGTTCAGATCAAATGGCCCAACGACCTGTTCGTGAACGGCCGCAAATTGGCGGGCCTTCTGCCAGGGGTGGTGCAGCGGGGCTCCCAGCTGCGTTTGCTACGCATCGGCCTGGGCCTCAATGTGCGGAATGCAGTTCCTGGCCATGCCATTGCNCTGAGAAGGCTTGAAGGGCAGCAGGCTGCGGATCCGATCCGATGGACGGCGGAGGTTTTGCTGGCCTTCGATCATTGTCACGACGAAGGAGGCGATGGGGCCTGGTGCCTCGATGGCGTTNAGGCCAGGCTCTGGTCTGATCAGCTCGTCCATCCTCAAGACGGTCAGATCTGGAGGATTGCTGGCCTTGAACGCGATGGAGGGCTGCGGTTGCGTCAGGGTTCAAGGACTGAAACCTGGCGCCGCTGGCCCTGAGTTGGTGTCCCATCCATAGGATTCCTGAGCACAGCCGTCTTGTCCGTTGCTGGCTTGGTTCGCGCTGATCTGGATGTTGGTTCCAGCCGCGGCTGCGCAGGGTTTTGATCAGTCGCTCGATGGTCTGGTTCGCCAACGGGTGATCACGTCCCAGGAGCGCAAGCTGCTCCGGGGCGGTGGCGCGGCGGTTCCCATCGAACGAAGCCGTTTTGAGGAGGCCTGTCGCACCGGTGCTCTGTCCCGGCAGGACTGTGCTTCCGGGGTGGCCAGGCGTCCGCCGGGGGCACCGGCCTCAGCACGGGTTCGCTTGATCCCCTCCCGCCAACCGTTGCGTGTTCCCGTGTCAGCGCTTCTCGCCCGCGATGGCGGCACCTTTCGGCTGGAATCCGTCTTTGCGGTCACGCCCCGTCCGCTGCCAACTCCTGGCAATGGNGACAGTCAACTGCTCTTCCCGGTGGCTGGAGACGCTTTNAAAAGCAGTGNGTTTGGTTGGCGTCTGCATCCGATCCTGGGGAGCTGGCTGATGCATGCCGGGCGGGACTTTGCGGCACCGGAGGGCACACCGGTGGTGGCTGCTCTTTCCGGGCAGGTCTTAAGCAGTGGTCTTGCCGGTGGGTATGGCGTCGCCATCGAACTGGAACACGCCGAGCCATTGCGCCGCACGCTCTATGGCCATCTCTCGGAGATCTACGTGCGACCCGGTCAACCGGTGCGCCAGGGAGAGGTGATTGGCCGCGTCGGCAGCACAGGTCTCAGCACAGGGCCGCACCTGCATTTCGAGTTGCGCACACCATCGCGGGCCGGTTGGCAGGCCGTTGATCCAGGGGATCTGGATCTTTCCGCCGTGATGCGTGCCAACAACGATCCTGTTTCGCTCCTGTTCGGCCAGGTGTTGCGCAGCCTTGAACGGGATCAGCCCTAGCCCAGAGCGACGCCGAGCGAAACAGAGACGTCAGTTCGTCTGTTCCCGGAGGATGAATCCAACACCGCGCACGGTGTGGATGAGGGTTGGCGCNTCGTCCAGTTCGACTTTTTGACGCAGGTAGCGGATATAGACGTCGAGAAGATTGTCGTCCCCATAAAAATTTTCTCCCCAAACACCGTGCATGATTTCCTGGCGTTCAAGCACGCGGCCTGCGCCCCGCATCAGGAAATTCAGCAGGTCGTATTCCTTCACCGACAGTCGGATCGCACGATCTCCCCGCATCACATCCCGGGTTCGCGTGTTCATGCTGAGGTCGGCGACCTTGAGAATTTCGTTGACGTCTGAGCCGCCTACGGGGCTCGAGAATGTTTCAGCGCGGCGGTGCATGGCCCGCAGGCGCGCCATTAATTCGTCGATGGAAAATGGCTTGATCAGGTAATCATCAACGCCGGCATCGAGAGCTTTGACCCGATCGGTGATCTCGTCGTGCCCCGTGAGCATCAGGATGGGGATGGTGATTCCNCCAGCTCGGATGCGTTGACAGATGTCGATGCCGCTGAAGTCCGGCAGGTTCCAATCCAGGATGATCAGGTCGGGAGTGGGTTCAGNACGGCTTCGGATCAGCCCGCTGGCTCCGTCAGAAGCAACATCAACGTCGTATCCCTCAACATCAAGCTCCAGACGAAGCAGATCAGTCAGTTTGTGTTCATCGTCAACAAGAAGGACACGGAGACGGGGCTGGGATTCCAGGGACATCCGGCCTTAAAACCTCATTCCACTCTAGGCATCAAAAGAACGTTCACTGATTTTGTCCCTACATTGAAATTGGCTGTTCTTCGCTATGTCGACCCCAGGCGCCTGGACGGAAGATCGAATCCGAGCACTGCGTGAAAAGGAAGACCTCCCCTTTGTTCGTGCCGATGCCTCNGGGATCNTTCAGGAAATCAATGACCGTTTCAAGGCCGTCTACGGCTGGTCTGAAGCTGCCTTGATTGGTCAATCCCTGGGTTTGATCTTGCCGCCAAGCTTCCGCGATTCCCATCACGCTGGGTTTGCCCGTTTCCAACTGACGGAGGTGTCCAAGGTGCTGAATCACCCGTTGAAACTGGCAACGTTTTGCTCCGATGGGAACGCCATTGAAAGTGAACATTTCATCGTGGCGGAGAAGCACAGTGATGGCAGCTGGTCGTTCGCGGCAACACTGCGACCGTTGATGGAATCGAGCTGAGATGGGCGATTCGGCATGAATANCTCAGATTCATCGTCGTCATCCTCAAGGGATCGGGAGCTGATTGTGCAACTGCGGCAGTCCCTTGGAATGCTTCAGGTCGCTTTNGACGCGGCCAGCGAAGCGATGGTGATTGTCGATGTGGATCGCAGAATTCACTGGGCCAATCAAGCTTCTGCCGACCTCTTTGTTGGTGGCGTGCCGATTCAGCTGGTGAATCAAACCCTGGCTGATGTTCTGAAGCTCAGGCCGATGGATGCCCATACCAAGGCAGCNNTTCAGTTGTTGGACCCCCAACGTCCTTTGCCGCGGACCTCTGGAGAGAGCCGCTGCCAGGTGCTGTCCCCCCATGGCGATGAATCCCAGGTGCAGCTGNTGCGTTGGCGGCCTGTGGAATTGATTCAGTCGCCTTTTCTGCTGGTGTCGTTTCGCGACCTCAGCCCCGAAGAACGGGCGTTGGTTCAGCAGCAGCGCTTCATGACCGATCTCACCCATGAATTGCGCACGCCCCTGGCGATCGTGAGCGGGAATCTGCAACGGATGGCTCGGCTGAGCGCTCTCCCGGAGGCCGTTAGCTCCCGGCTCACGATGGCCCGCGAGGAAATGGCGCGGATCCAGAAGTTGCTCGGGCATCTCTCGCTGCTCACACGCCTGGAGGTGGATCCGGATGTGGTCAGCTGTGGCGACCATCTCCTGGTGCCGTTGCTTCAGCGCTGGTNNGANGCCNNTCGGGAGCTGGCGCCGAGTCTCCAGCTGAAGGGCATCGAACGGGGGGATGAACTGGTGGTTCAAACCGACCCTCGGGCCTTGATGCTGGCGTTGGATCAGTTGCTCGACAACGCTTGCCAGCACGCCAATCGATCCATGCCGATTCAGCTCAGNNTTGCTGGGANTGACGGGCNCGACCATTGCATNCTNGAGTTCGCCAGTCAGAGCCTTGACGCTCCTGTNGCTTCGGAGGATCTGGAACGNTGGNCTGCNCCGTTTNTCCGGGGCAANCCCGNACNGNATGNCGAANGGGTGGAGGGCCCNGGTNTGGGGCTCGCCTTNGCGCGCGAACTGNTNAGGGGGTGTGGAGGAACGCTGGAGCTCCACCAGNAGCCCTCATCGNAAGGAACCACCACGATNGTTCGNTTGCNNCTGAANNTCAGANCATCGAACGNGTCTGGAGCAGTTGCGGCAGCTGTTCGAACAGATCCGGCTTGAGCACGTAGGCCTCCGCTCCATTCGCCAGAGCTTCGTGTTTCTTGTCGGCGTCATTGAGAGCCGTCACGATCACCACCCTCAACGCAGGCTGGGAAGCGGCCTGCAGCTGCAGCTGTTTCAGGCAGGCCAAGCCGTCCATGCCTGGCAGCATCAAGTCCAGCAGCAGCAGATCGAAACGATCGGAGCCGGCTTCGTCGAGAAAGTCTTCTGCGGACCCGAAGCATGNNGCAGGCGTGCCCCTCATCGGTGATTTCAGCACTGATCAGCTGCTGAATGCGCGGATAATCCTCCACGACTGCAACACGAAGAGCCTTGGGGGTCTCCTCCATTAGCGCAGGGGCACTGCACTCATTGTGGGCATCCAGTGAGCGCCCGACCATCCTGGAATCGAGCAATGCGTTGTGCTCGGGCCGCCACATCGTCCTCATGGGTCACCATCACCAGGGTGATGCCCTGTTGGTGGAGTTCATCAAACAGTTCCAGCACCTCGGCGGTGGTGCTGGAGTCCAGAGCCCCTGTGGGTTCGTCCGCCAGCANCAGACTGGGGCGGTTGATGATGGCCCGGGCGATGGCCACCCGTTGTTGCTGCCCTCCGGAGAGCTGATTGGGCTTGTTCTCCAAACGCTGCGCNAGACCAACGCGGCGNAGGGCCGATTGGGCACGCTCGATCCGTTCCTCCCTGGGCACCCCCGCATAGATCATCGGGAGCATCACGTTCTCCATGGCGCTGGCGTGGCCGAGCAGATGGAACTGCTGAAAGACAAACCCGAGCGAGCGGTTGCGAACGTCGGCTAAGGCATCGTCATCCAACTGTTCAACGGCCGTGCCATTGAGCCGGTAGGTGCCACTGGTGGGCCGGTCGAGGCAGCCAAGGATGTTCATCGCCGTGCTCTTGCCTGAGCCGCTGGCCCCCATCACCGCCAGGTAATCCCCCTCCTGAACGGTGAGATTCAGTTGGTCAAGGGCTTTGACTTCGAGATCACCAGATCCATAGATCTTGCTGATCCCCCTGAGCTCAGCAACCGGCTGCTGCACAGCCTCAGCCAAGACCCTTCAGACTTGACAGGGCGATGGCCTGCTGAAGCAATGGCGTTCCTGCAACCGCTGTGTTGGCCCACTGGAACAGGGGATTGGAGAGGATTCCACCAACGGCGGTGATCGCCACACATCCAATCAGGGCAACCCGAAGCGGCTGCATCCCCATCAACGACCAATTCACCTCGGGGTAGGCCTTGACCACATCGGAGGCCTCCTGGGGCTCCTTCACCACCATCATTTTGATGACGGAGATGTAGTAGTAGATCGACACCACGGAGGTGACCAGGCCAACCACCACCAGCAGGTATTCGTGGTTCGCCCAACCGGCAAAGAACAGATAGATCTTTCCGAAGAAACCCAGCATTGGCGGAATGCCACCCAGAGAAAGCAGGCAAAGACTNAGGCCGAGGGTGATCAGGGGATCCTTCTGGTAAAGCCCNGCGTAATCAGAAATTCGATCGCTTCCTGTGCGGATCGAGAAGAGGATGATGCAGGCGAAGGCCCCCAGGTTCATGAACAGGTAGGCCGCCATGTACAGAACCATGGCCGCGAAACCGTCCTCGGTGCCGCAGACCATGCCGATCATCACGAAGCCGGCCTGGCCGATCGAGCTGTAGGCCAGCATGCGCTTCATCGAGGTCTGGGCGAGGGCAACAACGTTGCCCAGGGTCATGCTCAACACCGCCAGAACGGTGAACAGCAATTTCCATTGATCGTCGAAGGCACCAAAGCAACCCACCAGGATGCGAAGGGCCAGGGCGAATCCGGCGGCTTTGGAACCCACGGAAAGGAACGCCACCACAGGGGTTGGTGAGCCTTCGTAGACGTCAGGCGTCCANTGGTGGAAGGGAACGGCTGCGATCTTGAATGCAACGGTGGCCAAGACGAACACCAGGGCCAAAGCAGCCAGAGGTGTGGTGCTGGTTTGCAGAGCCAGGCCGATGGTGTCGAGGCTGGTGCTGCCGCTCAGGCCGTACAGCAGGGAAGAGCCGTACAGGAAAACAGCAGCGGCTGCCGATCCCACGAGCAGATATTTGAGTGCTGCTTCCGAGCTGCGGGCATCCCGCTTCATGTAGCCCGACAGCAANTAGCTGGCGACGGAGAGCGTCTCCAGCGAGATGAACACACTCACCAGATCCGTTGCCCCGCAAAGGAGCATGGCGCCGAGGGTTGCGGCGAGGAGGATGGCGGCGTACTCGCCAACGGGTGTGCCGCTCTTCTCCGCGTAACGCCAGCTGATCAGCAGCGACAGAAGCGTGGACAAGGCGATCACAGCCCGGAACGCCACCGCCAGGTTGTCGGCGAGGAAGGCTCCAAGGAACGAGGGCTCCAGCGGTGCGTTCCACTGCAGGGCCAGCAGCACCAGGGAGGTCCCCAGGCCCACGTAACAAATCGGCGGCACCCAACGTGTGGCGACCTTTTCGCCGGCCAGGTCCACCAAGAGGGTGGCGATCATCGCCAGCAGAACTGCAGCTTCGGGCAGTACGGCGGAGGCGTTGAGAGAGAGATTCAGCAGCTCACCAGGGGCAGCCGTGGCCTGGGTGGCGAGAAGGAAAGCACCCATGTCGGGCATGGCAGCCTGGAACCGTTGCGCTGGGGCGACTGTAGCGGCGCTTGACGCGCCGACGGTCATGCAGAGCGCTGCTCGGTGCGATAAAGAAGGGGAACGGTTTACCTGCCGCTAGTGGCGCACACCCTCGTCATCGTTGAGAGCCCCACGAAGGCCAAGACCATCCGTGGCTTCCTTCCCAAGGGATTCAAGGTCGAAGCCTCCATGGGGCATGTCCGCGACCTTCCCAACAACGCCAGCGAGATTCCGGCATCGGCCAAGGGGCAGAAATGGGCCAACCTCGGTGTGAACACCGACGCGGATTTCGAGCCGCTGTACGTGGTCCCGAAGGACAAGAAGAAGACGGTTCGCGAACTCAAGGACGCCCTCAAGGGTGCTGATCAGTTGCTCCTGGCGACGGACGAAGACCGGGAAGGCGAAAGCATCAGTTGGCACCTCCTCCAGCTGCTGGCGCCGAAGGTGCCGGTGAAGCGCATGGTGTTTCACGAGATCACCAAGGAGGCCATCGGCAAGGCCCTGGATCAGACCCGCGACCTGGACATGGAGCTGGTCCATGCCCAGGAAACCCGGCGGATTTTGGATCGCCTTGTGGGGTACACCCTGTCCCCTCTCCTCTGGAAAAAGGTGGCCTGGGGACTCTCCGCCGGGCGGGTGCAGTCCGTTGCGGTTCGGCTCCTGGTTCAACGGGAACGGGCCCGCCGCGCCTTCCGCAGCGGCAGTTACTGGGACCTCAAGGCCCAGCTTGAGCAGTCGGGCAGTGCCTTTGAGGCCAAGCTGACCCATGTGGGTGGCCAGCGGATCGCCACCGGTAACGACTTCGACGAGAGCACCGGCGGGCTGAAGGCAGGCAGTGCCGTGCGGCTGCTCAGCGAGAGCGAGGCCAAGGCGTTGGCTGAATCCGTGCGAACCAGCGCCTGGACTGTGGATGCGGTGGAGGAGAAGCCCACCGTGCGCAAGCCGGTGCCTCCCTTCACCACCAGCACCCTNCAACAGGAGGCGAATCGCAAGCTGCGCCTNTCAGCCCGGGAAACCATGCGCTGTGCCCAGGGGCTCTACGAACGCGGTTTCATCACCTACATGCGGACCGACTCGGTTCACTTGTCGGATCAGGCGATCAACGCATCCCGCAACTGCGTGGAGAGCCTTTACGGCAAGGAGTATCTGAGCAAAGGGCCGCGGCAGTTCAGCACCAAAGCCCGCAATGCCCAGGAGGCCCATGAAGCGATTCGTCCATCCGGCGAAAGCTTCCGAACCCCCGGTGAGACCGGTCTGGATGGACGAGATCTGGCGGTGTATGAGCTGATCTGGAAGCGCACCGTGGCCAGCCAGATGGCTGAAGCCAGGCTCACGATGCTCTCGGTGGATCTCAGCTCAGGCGAGGCCAGTTTCCGGGCCAGCGGCAAGCGCATCGACTTCCCCGGTTTCTTCCGCGCCTACGTGGAAGGCAGTGATGATCCCGATGCGGCCCTTGAGGGTCAGGAAGTGTTGCTGCCGGCGTTGAGCGTTGGCGATGCACCGGAGCCGAAGACCGTTGAGCCCCTTGGCCATCAGACCCAGCCGCCGGCACGGTTCAGCGAGGCATCGCTGGTGAAGATGCTGGAAAAGGAAGGCATCGGCCGGCCGTCGACCTACGCCTCGATCATTGGAACGATCGTGGATCGCGGCTACGCCACGCTGNTGGGCAANGCCCTGACCCCCAGCTTCACCGCCTTTGCTGTGACGGCGTTGCTCGAGGAGCATTTCCCTGAACTGGTGGACACCAGCTTCACCGCTCGAATGGAGAACACCCTCGATGAGATCTCCCACGGCAAGGTGCAGTGGTTGCCNTACCTGGAGGGCTTCTACAAGGGTGATGAGGGCCTGGAAAACCAGGTNCAGCAACGGGAAGGGGACATTGACCCCGGTGCATCCCGCACCATCGATCTGGAGGGCTTGTCCTCCGTGGTTCGCATCGGCCGCTTCGGCGCCTACCTGGAGGCCAAACGGGTCAGCGACGACGGTGAGGAAGAGCTGATCAAGGCCACCTTGCCCCGGGAGATCACTCCGGCTGATCTGGATGAAGAGCAGGCCGAATTGATCCTCAAACAGAAGGCCGACGGCCCCGAAGCCATCGGTGAGGATCCGGAAACGGGGGATCTGGTCTACCTGCTCTTCGGTCAGTACGGCCCTTACGTGCAGCGGGGCCAGGTGAGTGATGAGAACCCCAAGCCCAAACGTGCGTCTCTGCCCAAGGGGCAGAAGCCGGAGGATCTCACCCTGGAGGATGCCCTCGGATTGCTCCGTTTGCCGCGTCTTCTCGGTGAACACCCCGATGGTGGGCGCATTCAGGCGGGGCTNGGCCGCTTTGGCCCTTACGTCGTCTGGGACAAGGGCAAGGGCGAGAAGGATTACCGATCGCTCAAGGGGGATGACGATGTTCTGGCGGTGGGGCTGAGCCGTGCCCTTGAGCTGCTGGCCATGCCCAAACGGGGTCGGGGTGGACGCACCGCCCTCAAGGACCTCGGTAAGCCGGAGGGCAGTGATGAAACGATTCAGGTCTATGACGGTCCTTACGGCCTGTATGTCAAACAGGGCAAGGTGAATGCCTCGCTGCCGGAAGGCAAGGGCGCTGACGATGTGACCCTTGAGGAGGCGGTGGAACTGCTTGCCGCCAAGGCAGCATCGAAGAAGGGCGGTCGTAAAACCGCTGCGAAAAAACCGGCGGCCAAGAAGCCAGCCGCCAAAAAACCAGCCGCCAAGAAACCCCCNGCCACCACCAAGACCGGTCGGCTCAGGGCCAGTGCGGTGCGGGTGATCAAGCCGGCTGACAACTGATGGCCCGTCTGCTTTGGCTGCTGCCTGTGGGGCTCCTGCAGGCCTGTGCCGGCACACCGGTCGCTGAACAGTTGGAACGCTCCTTCGCGGTGCCTGAAGCCAGGCCGGCTCAGGCAGCTGCGCCCGCACCGGTTGTGAAGGCCAGCCCAACAGTTGTCAGCCCATCGGTTGCCAGCCCTACTGCTGCGACTCCCTCCACGCCGGCGGCCGAGGCTGTTTCCCTGCCTGAGGCAACGGATGCTCCTGATCCCGTTCCACAGCCAAAACCGCGGACGGTGTCATCCCAACGTCTGCCCCAGGCGCCCTACCGGATCACCATCCGTTTGGCCGGAGCCGACCCTGCCGCTCCTGCTGAAGCCGTCACCCGCGCCCTGCGTGAGGCGGATGTTGGCTTTGCGGTGGAACGGATTGAGCGGGTTGAACCATGACCGACGNGACCCCCCGGTTGAGCCGCCAGCAGGCTCTGAGGCTGGTTGAGGGGGCATATCTCGCGGCCGCGACTGGGCTGATCTGGTTGGCTCTGTACTACTTGCCGGTGGGTGGTGCGCTGTTCCGTCTGGCCCTTCCCTTGCCCCTGATCCTGCTGCAGTTGCGTCGTGGCAACCGTTCCGGTGCAGAGGGTCTGCTGCTCTCTGTGCTGCTGCTCACCGCCTTGATGGGTCCTTTGCGTGGACCGCTGCTGCTGTTTCCCTACGGCCTTTTGTCGCTCTGGCTGGGCTGGAGCTGGTGCCGGGGGATCAGCTGGTGGCTGAGCTGGTCGGGGGGCGTTGTTCTTGGAACAGCAGGGTTTTTGGTGCGAGTTCTGGTGCTTTCGTTGCTGGTGGGAGAAAACCTCTGGGTCGTGATCACCCGGGCCGGTTCCGCTCTGCTCGAGCGCTTGATCGCGGTACTGCATCTGCCGATCACACCGGATCTCACCCAGGTGCAGTTGATGGCGTTGCTGTTGGTGGTGGTTCAGGAGGTCATCTATGTGCTGTCTCTTCATGCTTTGGCGTACTGGATCTTTCCCCGCCTGAAATCACCGATTCCGGAGCCCCCGAGGCTGCTGCATGGACTCATTGCCCTCGATCCCCTCTGAAGCCTCGGTGTTGCCTGAGGGCTGCCAGCAGCTGGGAGGTCTCGGTGCACGCAGGTTGGACGCAGCGGCACTTCGTCCCTGGACCTCCAACGATCAACCGCTGGATCTTTTGCTCGTTCTGGCGGCCACACAAACGGCTGAGCATGAAGGGATTTCAGCCGCTGGCTCCACCGTGGCTTCGCGGCGCTACACCGCCCTGGCTGATGCGGAGCTTCTGATTCACGGGCCGGCGCGGCAGCGCCGTTGGCCTCTGCCGCCTCTGCCCGCTGGCGTCTCCCCCGCCCTGCTCAGCCATGTCGCGGCGCGACGCTTGACGTTGAGGCCGCAGGTGGCGGCCCTCGGCTTGGCNCAGAAACCCGATTTCCCTCACCTGCACATCGAGCCCCTGGACCAAGGCCCCTCGGCCTGCCTGTCCAGTGGTGCGGCGATGCCATTGCCGCGGGTGCAGCATTTGTGGCGACAGGGAGAGCTGCTGGGGCGGGGGTTGCAACGCCCCTTGGTGGTGGCGGAGTGTGTTCCAGGGGGCACCACAACCGCTCAAGCGGTGTTGACGGCCCTCGGCGTGGAGGTTGCCCATCTGATCAGCGGTAGTGCTCTTCATCCGCCGCAGCAACTCAAGAAAGATCTCGTTGTCCGAGGGCTTCAGCGGGCTTCGCTTGGTGCGCATCCTTCGGCCGAGCAGATCCTGGCCGCTGTTGGTGACCCTTTTCAGGCCTTCACCGCAGGGGTGTTGGTGGGTGCGGTGTCCGCGGGACAACCGTTGNTGCTGGGGGGCGGTTGCCAGATGCTGGCTGTTCTGGCCTTGGCGATGCAGGCTTTGCCCGCCCGTCAGCGGGACCAGCTGGCGGCCCAGGTGCTGATCGGCACCACCGGTTGGCTCGCTGATGAGGGTGCGGATCTGGCAGGTCAGTCCCCCTTCGGCGGGTTGGTGGATGCCACTGCGAGCCACCTGGCTGCTGCCCTCTCCGTTCTGGCCTGCGGCGTGCGTTTTCACAGCAGCACCCATCAACCCTTACGGGACTACGAACGGGGCTATGTGAAAGAAGGGGTGGGGGCCGGCGCTCTTTTGCTGCTCGCCCAGNTGCGTGGATGCTCNTGTGCCGATCTGGTGCTGGATTGTGAGCACGCCCTGGAGCAGCTGCTCAGCCGCCCCGTAACGTCAAGCCCATGAACGTCTGGAGAGAGCGGTTGGGTCCCCTGCGCCGGCGCCAAGTGCTCCAGATGATCGGGGCGACGGGAACCGTGCTGCTGGCGGGCTGTCGTCCGGCGACATCCGCGCCAACCCTGATGGCTCCGGCTGGGGTTTTGCCGAAACCGTGGGCTGATGCCTTGCCCAAGCCCTGGAGCCTGACGCTGGCTCCAGCCCAGCAGGACTGGAGGCCGGCGGATCAGGCGCGTGCCGATGTGTTGGTGATCGGTGATGGATGGCTTGATGCCCATCCAGCGGACACGCTCCAGCCCATTGCCTCTGAACCGCTCCTGAGTCAGTTGGATGGTCAGGCCAAGGCTCTGCTGGCCAGCCTCGGTGCTCTTCAGGATCGGGTGTTGCCGCTGGCCGTCAGCCCCTGGGTGATGCTGCTGCGGGATGACCCGGCCATGTCCCAGGAGGGGTGGCCCCTGTTGCTGGATTCCGCCATGGCAGGGCGTGTGGTGCTTCCCGCCAGCCCCCGCTTGGTCATGAGCCTGGCGGACCATTTGGGCGGAGGCCAGGCTTTGCCTGCGCTGCGTCGCCAGGCCCTCACCTATGACGACCGTCAAGCCACCAACTGGTTGCTCAAGGGTGAGGCCAAGGTGGTGGTTCTTCCCCTGAGCCGCTGCATCGCTCTGTTGGGGCGGGATCCCCGTCTTCGGGCGATCCTGCCTGCCTCCGGCGCGCCCTTGCACTGGACTGTTCTGCTCAGGCCGGAGGCCAGTCGTGAACCGGTTCCCCAGCGCTGGGTCGAGCAGGGATGGCGGGATCCCCTGCGTCGCCGCTTGGTGCAGCAGGGATGGCGGGCTCCGATTGCATCGCCAGGGCTGATGGTGGACCAGAACGCCCTATCGGCGCGTCTGCGGCCTCTGCTCTTTCCGTCCGCAGACACCTGGTCGCGCTGCTGGTCGCTGCCACCGCTGTTGCCCGAAGACCGGAGCGCCCTGGAAGAGCGCTGGCGTGATTCAGCTCCAGAGCCGCCGTCGCGGTGAAGCCTTCAAGCGTTGGTGGGTGTCCGCCAGCAGATCAGGAATGGGCAAGTGATGCGGGCAACGGGGAAGGCACTCCCCACAGCGTTCACAGGCGGAGGCGTCGTGCTCTTCCCACCAGTGACCNGCACGGCCGATGAGGTTGTAGCGCTCCTGCGCAAATTCGGTNAGCCCATGGCCAATGGCCAGATTGCGCAGCCGCAAGAGTTCGGGGATCGGAACCTCGTTCGGACAGGGAAGGCAGGCCTGGCACTGCTTGCAATGCTCCTGGCCAAGCCGTTCCTGCTGCCGCCGCTCTGCCGTGACCAGAGCCTGTTGCTCGGCCTGNCTGAGGGGNCCATCCNCCTGCGCCAGGNTTGCGGCNAGTTGAAGATCNCCTGCANCTGCGGCNCCAACGGTCAGGGTGCTGATGCCCTGTGCCAGCAGGAANCNGTAGGCCAGCTCGAGGGGNGCAAAGGGGGTGCAGTCNTCCACCAGTGTNGGGCTGGGNGCCTGNAGGCGACCGCCTTTGTCGGCAGGGGAGATCGCNATCACACCGAGGCCGTGNNCCAGGGCCCAACGGGCCAGGGGCAGNCGCTGGGGATCCAGCCAATGCAGGTGCAGGCTGCAGAAACTGAAGCGNTGGCTGCGCAGCGCCCGATCGATCAGCGGGTTGCTGCCATGNCTGCTGAAGCCCACCTGGCTGACGCGGCCGCTGCTGAGGGCCCAGTCCAGAAGCTTGGATCCATCGCCCCCCAGGGCCCAGTCCAGATGCTCCTCCCGGTTGATGCCATGGATGGCGAGGTTGTCGAGCTGTGGACAGCCCAGCCGCTCCAGAATCTGATCAAGGCGGCGTTGTCCTTCCTCGAAGCTCAGCCCTGGCAGCAGTTTGCTGGTGATCACCCAGTGGTCAGACCCTGTGCGGCTGTTCTGGCGAAGGGCCTCTCCCAGAAAACGTTCCGCAGGTCCGTAGGCCGGGGCGGTTTCCAGATGGTTGATCCCAGCTGCCGCTGCCGCGTCAAGCACCTCGGCCATCTGGGCCGCCGAGTTCAGGGCNCGCATCGTGCCGAGGGTGAACAGGCTGACGGGGCGGCCGCTGCCGAAGGCGCGGGTGTTCACTCCTCCGAGGGCGTCTCGCTGTCTTGGTTGCGCAGATGGCGCACCAAGGCCGCAGGGCTGAGGTCGTCGACGAAACGGCTGAAGGCACTTTGATCTTCNGCATCCGCCTCCGCATCCACCGGTATCGAGGCTTCCGCCACCACCTCTTCCAGCATCCAGATGCCGCTGCCCGTGCGGATCGCCAGCGCAATGGCGTCGCTGGGTCGGGCATCCACTTCGATCAGTTCCAGCACTTCGTTTTCAGCCAACTCGGCTTCGTCCAGATCGGGTCGCAGCTTCAACACCGCATGAAAGGTGCTGTCTTCAATCGCGTGGACGATCACGCGTTCCAGTTCGAGCCCCCCAGCCACCAACAGTGCTGCCATCAGGTCATGGCTGAGGGGGCGTGGTGGTTCTCCCCCCTGCAGTCCGGCCATGATGTTGTGGGCTTGCGCCTGATCGATCCAGATCGGCACCTGACGGCGGCCACTGGGATCCCGCAGCAGCACCATGGGTNTGCGGCTGGCGGCATCGAGGGCAATTCCGGCGACGCTCATTTCGACCATGTCGGCGGCGCNGCTCTATCCGATTATGGCCAGAGAGCCGCTGCGGGCGATGTTCACGGGGCTGGTGCAGTCAGTTGGAAGGATCGAGCGCCGTGCCGGGGCGGTGGTGGTTTGGGGCTGCGCTCCTTTTGCCCCGTTGGCCCTTGGCGACAGCGTTGCTGTGGATGGCGTTTGCCTCACGGCAGCAGAGCTGATCGCGGATGGTTTCCGCGCCGATGTGAGTGAGGAAACCCTGCGCCGCACCACGTTGGGACGCAAAGCGGACCGTGGTGGTGCGGTGAACCTCGAGCCAGCGCTTCGACTGAGCGACCGCCTTGGAGGTCATCTGGTGAGCGGTCATGTGGATGCGACCGGAGAAGTCACCTGCGTGGAGACCCTCCCCCACTCCTGGGCCCTGTCGATCCGCTGGTCGGATCCCCGATTCGGCCGTTATGTCTGTGAGAAGGCCAGCATCGCGGTGGATGGGATCAGCCTCACGGTGGCTGACTGTTCAGCCGATGGAACGACATTCAGCCTCGCCGTCATCCCCCACACCTGGGAGGCGACGACCCTGAAACACCTGGCTGTCGGGGACACCGTGAACCTGGAGGCCGATCAACTGGCCCGTTACGCCGAGCGGCTGCTGCATGCCGCCGCTGCCGATGACGGAAACACCGATGGCCACAACAAGACCGAGAATCTGTCAGCCAGCTGGCTGGCGGCTCACGGCTGGTCTTGATCCATCTGCTGCAGAACGATCATTCCGGAGTCCCGCTGCAGCTCGATCTTGAACTCCTGGCCGGGTTCCAGGCCGAGCCGACGGGTGTAAGCGTGGCCGATCAGCAGGTTGCCGTTGCCATGCACACGGGTTCGGAATTCGGCCTGGCGACCTCGGCTTCCGCCTGAGGAACTGCTGCTGCTTTTCGGCAATTGCCATCCCTGGGCCGCCGCTTTGGCCTCCACCAGAGCCCGATAGAAACTCTTTTTCAGCAGTCGTCCGCTGGGGCCGACGTAGCCGCAGCCGCGGGCGATGTCATCTTCCGGCCGATTGCTGAGCGATCTGGCCTTGTCCAGCAGTTCCTTGCCGACCAGCATTTCAGGAATTAATTCAACTGAATTCTGGCCACGCTCGCCAATCAAGGCAAGGGATCAGAGCAGATAAAGGATCACGAAAAGAATCACCCAGATCCCATCAACAAAGTGCCAGTACAACTCCGCTGCTTCCAGGGGGAAGTGGTCGGCTGCAGTCACACGGCCCTGCGGCTGCCTCGCCTGCCACCAGACGATCAGGATCATCAGGGCGCCGAGGGTCACGTGGAGACCATGAAATCCCGTGGCGGCGAAGAAGGTGCTGGCGTAAAGGTTGTCGGTGAGACCGAAGGGGAGTGTGAAGTACTCCACCATCTGGCTCACCAGAAAGGCCAGGCCGAGGCCTGCGGTGATCAGCAGCCAGCGTCGACAGCGGCCGTGGTCGTCCTGTCGGATCGCCTGGCCGGCCCGGTGGAAGGTGGCACTGCTCACCAGGAGCAGAACGGTGTTGAGGATGGGCAGGGGGAGCTCCAGTTCATAGATGGCTCCATCCGGTAAGGGATTGACCGCTTTGAAGGTGAGGTAGGCCGCAAAGAAGCCGGCGAAGGTCATGGCGTCCGCCACAAGAAATGTGGCCAGGCCGAACATGCGGTGATCGGGATGCTCGGCATGCTCCCCATGGCTGTGGTTCTGATCCTTCGTGGGAACTGTGGTGGTCATTTGCCGCTGCTCCAGAGATCACGACCGCTGGTTGCGGTCAGGTCCAGCTCGTCCGGTGGGACGCCGTAGCCGTAGGGCTCTTCCACCAGAGGGGCCTCACCAATCCAGTTTTCGACCGGTGGCGGAGAACTGGTCAGCCATTCGGGCGTGAGTGCTTTCCAGGGGTTGTCGCCTGCGACAGGACCGCTGAGGGCGCTGTGGATCACATTCCAGAGGAAAGGCAGGGTGCTGATGGCCATCAGCAGGGCTCCGACGGAGCTGATCTGATTGATCAGGGTGAATTGGGGGTCGTATTCAGCAACGCGTCGCGGCATCCCATTGAGGCCCAGCCAGTGCTGGGGGCCGAAGCACAGGTTGAAGCCGATGAACGTGAGAGCACAGTGCAGGCGGCCGAGATCTTCATTGAGCATCCGGCCGGTGAACTTGGGATACCAGTGGTAGATCGAGGCGAAGATCACGAACACCGATCCACCGAAGACGATGTAGTGGAAGTGCGCGACGACGAAGTAGGTGTCGTGCACATGAATGTCGAACGGCACCTGCGCCAGGGCGACCCCTGTGATGCCTCCGAGCACGAAGTTCACGATGAAACCGCAGGAAAACAGCATGGCGCTGTTGAGGCTGATGCGGCCGCCCCAGAGTGTTGCCAACCAGTTGAAGAATTTGATGCCGGTGGGAACGGCGATGAATGCGGTTGCAATGGTGAAGAACAGGCGCATCCAGGGAGGTGTGCCGCTGGTGAACATGTGGTGCGCCCACACAATCAGGCCCAACACAACGATGGCCATGATCGAATACACCATCGTCACGTAGCCGAACAGCGGCTTGCGGGCATGAACCGGCAGGATTTCGCTCACCAAGCCGAAGGCCGGCAAGACCATGATGTAAACGGCTGGGTGCGAATAGAACCAGAACAGATGCTGGTAAACCACCACGTTTCCCCCAAGGGTGGGGTTGAAGAAGCCTGTATGGGCAACGATGTCGAAACTCAGCAACACCAACGTTCCCGCCAGAACCGGTGTTGAGAGAACCACAAGAATGCTGGTGCCCAGCATCGCCCAGCAATACATGGGGAGCTGCATTAGTTTCAAACCGGGGCGACGCAGTTTGAGAATGGTGGCGATGAAGTTGATGCCTCCGAAGATCGAACTTCCGCCCAGGAGCAGCACGCTCAGGATCCAGATGATTTGGCCCGTTGCTGGTGTGGTGATGCTCAGAGGTGGATAGGCCGTCCAGCCCGATTGCGCAGCCCCCGTGAGGAAATAGCTGGTGATCAGCATCAAACCGGCTGGAGGGATCAGCCAGAACGCCACGGCATTCAGGCGCGGGAAGGCCATGTCCCTTGCACCCACATAAAAGGGGATCAAATAGTTCCCAAAAGCACCATTCACCACGGGGACAATCCAGAGAAAGATCATCACCGTGCCGTGGAGCGTCAGCACCTGGTTGTAGACATCACGTGCCATGAAGTCGGACACGGGACTGGTGAGTTCCGTGCGAATGGCACCGGCTAGGGCGCCGCCAATCAGATAAAAAACAAAGCCGCAGACGAGGTACTGCAGCCCGATCACCTTGTGATCAACGCTGAAGCTGAAATACCGCAACCAGCCGCTGGGTTGAAGCCGTGGAGGGCTGGACGTTTCCGGGGGCAAACTGATGGTCATCTCAGGCGTTCGCGATGGTGAGCGTTTCGTCTTCAGGTGCGGCTTTGGCGTTGTCCCTGTACCAGCTGTCCCAGTCCTCCGGGCTTTCCACCACAACGGTGGAGCGCATTCCACCGTGGTAGGGCCCACAGAGTTCGGCGCACACGATTGGATAACGGCCGGTGCGTGTGGGTGTGAAACTCAGCTGGGTTGGTTGGCCGGGAATGACGTCCTGCTTCAAGCGAAATTCAGGCACCCAGAAGGCATGAATCACATCTTTGGCTTCCATCCGCAGAGTGATCGGTCGATCGGCTGGCACATGAAGTTCACCTGACGTGATGTCTCCCTCTGGGTAATGAAAGAGGAAGGCAAATTGCATGGCTGTCACTTCAACGGGTAAAGCATTTGTTGCGGCGGCTGATTCAATCGAGCCTGAACTGATGCCTCCCCAGATCTGTTCGTCGTGGGCTTCGCCCATGTGGTCATGAGCCAGAGGCACCATGCCACCCATCCGGTCGTAAATGTCGTAGCTGTACAGACCAACAAACAGCACCACAACAGCAGGAACAGCTGTCCAGAAAATTTCAAGTGGCAGGTTTCCTTCGATGGCAAGGCCGTCGCCGAGNTGGCCGCTGCGTCGCCGAAAGCGAATCAGGCTGAACACGAGAAGNCCAACGATTCCGATAAACAGAATGCTGCCAATCGTGAATAGAACCTTAAAAAGCTCGTCGTAAATCGGCGCGTTGGCGCTCGCATCGATGGGGAGAAGGTTGATGTTCTGGCCGATCCATAGGCCGCCCAGAGCAAGAACCATCCCGATCACCAACGTGAGAATGGCGGATGGGATCTGCACCTGATCAATCCCAGGTTTTCAACAGCGTATGGGCCTGGCTGCGGTTCTCCATGAAGTGATTGTTAAGGCCTTATTTCTGTCAGGAAAAGGGGATGATTTTTCCTCATTTGTGTTGCAGACGTCCACACAGCGTGACGTCATCTTCTGCATCGCTACGGTCCAAGCAATCCCTTTTGGGTGCATCGGATGGAGCTTGTTCGATGATGCTTTCCTCAATGTCGACATTGCGTCGACGTCTTGGGTTGTTGTCGGCTCATCTAGTGGTTGCCGTGATCGCTTTGGTGGTGATCGGTGGAGCAACCCGGGTGATGGAAGCCGGCTTGGCCTGCCCGGACTGGCCCCTGTGCTTCGGCTCGTTTTTGCCGGGTCGCCAGATGAATGTTCAGGTGTTCCTTGAGTGGTTTCACCGCCTTGATGCCTTCGTCATCGGCATTGCCCTCGTGGTGATGGCTGTGGCGACGACGCTTCAGCGGCGCCAACTGCCGCGATGGCTGCCCTGGCTGGCCATTGGTCTGATGGTTTTGGTGGCGATGCAGGGAGGTTTGGGTGCGCTGACGGTGACCCAGTTGCTGCCCTCCGCTGTGGTGACAGCCCACCTGGCTCTCGCGCTCACCCTCGTGGCGCTCCTGAGTGGGCTGACCCAACGCCTGCTTCACCCCGCTGCTGCCGTCGCTCCGCTCTGGTGGCGCATCGGGGCATCGCTTGGCCTGTTGTCGGTCTTTGTGCAGTGCCTGCTCGGTGGTCGCATGGCCACCGCATGGGCAGGGCAGCGATGCCTTGCTGGAGGAGAGGCCTGCCAGCTGGTGCTNTCCCATCGCCTGACGGCGATGCCGGTGGTCGTTGTTGTGCTCGGCTTCGCCGGGGCAGCAGTCCTGGCGGGTGGTTGGGCGCGCCAGCAGTGGCCCTGGCTGGGTGGGGCCGTGCTCCTGGTGCTGATTCAGGTGGCCCTTGGCGTTTTCACCCTTCGTCTTGGCTTGTCGCAGCCGGCAGTGACCGTTGCCCATCAGCTCGTGGCGGCCCTGTTGATCGCTCTGTTGGCGGCGCTTCTGGTCCGCTCGCCGGACCGCCCCTCACCGTCCCGTTCCGTCGTCCTCGACGACACCTCGTTGGAGGCCTGTCATGGCTGAAATCACTGCAACCGTTCGTCCGACCCGTGAGGAGGTNGTNCCCTCCCGCAAGCGGGTGAAACTTCCGGCCTGGCTGGAAGTNGCCAANCCCCGCCTNATCCCTNTGCTGCTGGCCACCACCCTNGGTGGAATGGCTCTCAGTGAAGGCTGGCCNCTCTCATCGCCTCGGCTNGTCTGNACCCTGGGNGGAGGNGCGCTTGCCTCCGCTGCTGCAGGGGTTCTGAACTGCTTGTGGGAGCAGGATCTCGATGGCCGGATGGCCCGCACCAGCGGTCGCGCACTCCCCTCCGGTCGGCTGTCGCCCACCAGTGCATTCATCGGCGCCATCGCCTGCACCCTCGCGGCGGCGATGCTTCTCGTAAGCGGTGTGAACTGTCTCGCTGCTGGGTTGTCCCTGCTCGGCCTCTGCAGTTACGTGCTGCTCTACACAGCCTTGCTCAAGCCGCGGACGTCCCAGAACATCGTCATCGGTGGGGTCGCCGGGGCCATTCCGCCCCTGGTTGGGGCGGCGGCCGCCACGGGCCATGTTGGCCTCGGGGGCTGGTGGCTGTTCGCTTTGGTGATGGTCTGGACGCCAGCCCATTTCTGGGCTTTGGCCCTGCTGTTGCGCGAGGACTATCGCGCTGTCGGGATCCCGATGCTGCCCGTGGTGAAGGGTCCTGTGGTGACGGCGCGGGCGATCAAGACCTACGGCTGGATCACCGTTCTGCTCAGCGGTTTGGGCGTGTTTGCTTTGCCTTCAGGTGGCGCCTTCTATGGCGTGATGCTGCTGCCCTACAACGGCCGATTGCTGCAGCTCGTCGATCGGCTGTCCCTGGATCCCGACAGTCTTGTGAATGCCAAGGCCCTGTTCCGTTGGTCGATCCTTTATCTGTTTGGTCTCTGCCTGCTTCTCATTCTCAGCCGGACGGATCTGGCCTCAGGCTTTGCTCACCAGGTGATGCAACTTCTCTCTATGCCAACGGCGGTGCAATGAGCACTCTCTAGATTCCCTGAATTGGCCGAGCAAGTCCCTGACGGTGCCTGATGGCGTTGATTGAACTGCGCAAGATCTCCAAGGCCTACGGCTCGGTACCGGCTCTGCGTGAGCTTGATCTCACCGTTCCTGAAGGATGCCTGTACGGGCTGCTTGGCCCGAACGGTGCCGGCAAAACAACGGCCATGCGCATTCTGGCCACNCTGCTCGCCCCCGACAGCGGCTCAGTGGTTGTTGGGGGTGTTGACGGTTTGGTNCAGCCACGAGAAGTGCGCCAGCTCATGGGTTATGTGGCCCAGGAGGTGGCCATCGACAAGATCCTGAGTGGCCGGGAACTGCTGCAATTGCAAGGCGATCTGTACCACCTGCCGCGGAACGATCGCGACAGCCGCATCGCTGATCTGATTGACCGCCTCGCGATGGGCGACTGGATAGACCGCCGCTGCGGCACCTATTCCGGCGGCATGAGGCGGCGTCTGGATCTAGCCGCCGGTTTGCTGCACCGCCCTCGGTTGCTAGTGCTCGATGAACCCACCGTGGGACTTGATATCGAGAGCCGCAGTGCCATCTGGCAGCTGCTGCGTCAGCTGGTTGATGAGGGCACCACTGTTCTGCTGAGCAGTCACTACCTCGAAGAAGTGGAGGCTCTGGCGGATCAGTTGGCGATCATCGACGCCGGCCGTGTGATTGCCGAAGGCAGCCCTGATCAGCTCAAACAACGGCTGGGGGGTGATCGCGTGACTCTGCGAATCCGAGAGTTCAGCAATGCCGATGAGGCGANCCAGGTGCGTGCCCTTCTCGAACCCTTGGATGGGGTGCGTCAGGTGGTGGTGAACCGCTCCCAGGGCTTTTCCCTCAACCTGGTGATTGAGGGAGGGGCCGTGATCGATCAGCTGCGTCAGACCCTCGAGGCTGCAGGTTTGCCTGTGTTTGCCCTGGCCCAGAGTCGTCCCAGCCTGGATGATGTCTACCTTCAGGCCACAGGACGCACCCTGATGGACGCTGAACTGGCCATCGCAGGCCAGCGCGACGTCAAACAGGAAAAGCGTCAATCCATGCGTTGAGTGCCAACGATGACTTCCCCAACAGCATCTGTTGCTCTCCAGCAGCAGCAATCCGGAGCCCTCGCCGAGCTCAGCCAGGAAACGTTGGCCCTCACCCGGCGCTTGTTTCTTCAGTTGATGCGTCGCCCTTCAACCTTGATCGCCGGGGTTCTGCAACCCCTGATCTGGTTGATTCTTTTCGGTGCACTGTTCGCCAATGCTCCCGAGGGTCTGTTGCCAGGTGGCATGAGCTACGGCCGTTTTCTTGGTGCTGGAGTGATTGTCTTCACAGCCTTCAGCGGTGCTTTGAATGCCGGCCTGCCGGTGATGTTTGATCGCGAATTCGGTTTCCTCAATCGGCTGCTGGTGGCACCGCTGCGAAGCCGCAGTTCCATCGTGCTGGCGTCGGTGATCTACATCACGGCGCTGAGCCTTTTGCAGAGTCTGGCGATCATGGGCACGGCAGCAGTGCTCGGTTACGGATGGCCCGGCATCAGCGGCCTCGCCCTGGTGCTGGTGACGCTGCTGCTTCTGGTTTTTGCTGTGACAGCCCTCAGCCTCGGACTGGCCTTCGCTTTGCCGGGGCACATCGAGTTGATCGCTGTGATTTTTGTGGCCAACTTGCCGTTGCTGTTTGCCAGCACGGCCTTGGCCCCGTTGTCATTCATGCCCACCTGGCTGGGCTGGCTTGCGGCCTTGAATCCCCTTACCTTCGCGATAGAACCCATTCGAGCGGCTTACCAGGGTCCTCTGGACCTTTCGGCCGTTCTGCTGGAGGCCCCCTATGGGGATGTCACCGGCACCAGTTGCCTGCTGATCCTTCTGGTCCTCACCATCGGGCTGTTTCTTGCGATTCGCCCTCTGCTCAACCGCAAACTTTCCTGAATCCGTGCTCTCTTCTCCGTTCCAGCAGCCATCACCTCGACAGAACGCTCTGGCCCAACAGATCCAGGAGGCCCGAACCTCAGGTGATCAGGCCTTGCTCGCGGGTCTGATCAGTCAGTGGGTTCACCGTTACGGCTTTGACGGAGCAGCTGAGCTTGATCTGAGTTTGCCGGAACCTTCA
>FUFK010044493.1_pt1 | contig 44397 bp, 32 predicted proteins | sample 1021851 | NCBI WGS metagenome assembly FUFK01 (sample SAMEA51879418, study PRJEB19060) | metagenome
TCAGAAGAACAAAAAAAAGACCTTCTTTCAAAAATAGCATCAGGAAGTTTAAGAATTTCCTTAGCATTTAATGAAAAAACAGGTAACTTTGATGAGAGTGAAGTAACATCTACTACAGCAGAAAAAGTAGAGGAAAACAACCGTTATGTAAAATTAATTTTCCCTGTTAAATATGGGGATTACTGGGACGGAAATGCATTCAATAGTATGCCGTATTGTGAGTATGCTTTGGATAGTATTCATCAACCATTTAGTATCAACAATTACACCTTTGACAGTTCTTTAACGGTTTTACAAAAGGATTTATATACTGCAGTAGATTATCAAAATGCCTATGAGGTGTATGCTAAAAATATTGGATTGATTTATAAGAAAGATGTTGATTTGAACATCAATTTATACAACATTACAAACATCAACGAGGGTTCTGAATTAGAAATGAGAATTATCAATTACAGTCTATGAAACGAGCACTTTTAATTACATTGGCTCTTAATTTTTCTGTTCTTTTTATTTTTTCTCAGGATACACTTCCAAGATATTGGATAAAATTCTCGAATGGGGAGAGAATCTCGATGTTTTGGAGGCGGCACTATACGAGGAATCTGCTGCTGAATCTATGGATCAAAATTCCAGTACTTCGCGAGCCGAATTTGCCATTGGTCAACTTAGGATGATGCAACATGCCGCAATTCAACCAGGGCTAATACCGCTTTCCAGCGAGGAGGAAGAAGGCTTAGCGGATATGCTAACCTTTGCCCAAACAATATTCGGCGGAATGGCCGATATGAGAGATGGATTTGCAGGAGATATTGAACATGAGCAACAATGAGAAAAAGGACTTGCTAGCTATCGATGACTTAATTGATGATTTGGATGACATAATTAATTGGGCAATAAAATACAAAAATGACGAATCAATTCATCAGGATTTCAAACCGTTAGACGGTATGGCAATCGGGTCCATTTATGAAAAACCATCTACTAGAACTAGAGTTTCATTTGAAGTTGGAGTGAGTCGTCTTGGAGGACAGCCCTTGACCCTACTTGCCAATGACATTCAATTAGGAAAATCAGAATCAATTGGAGATACTGCGGCTGTGCTGTCCCGCTTTTTGGATGGAATAACCTACCGATGTTTTGGCCATGCAGATGTGGAGGAATTGGCTAGAACATCTACTGTTCCAGTAATCAATGCACTATCTGATTTACACCACCCCTGCCAATCTGCAGCTGATTTAATGGCCATACGCGAGCATGCTAATCCAGAAGGCCATATCGCTTGGGTCGGGGACGGAAATAATGTATTCCACGATCTAGCACTTGCAGGATTAGCACTTGGCTATGATGTAAAATATGCAACTCCAGTTGGAATGGAACCCGACTCAAATGTACTTTCACGATGTGAAGACATTGCTTCCAAAACCGGTGCGAAAATAATTGGCACAAATGACCCAATCGAGGCAGTGAAAAACGCCGCAGTAATTTATACTGATATTTTCGTTTCGATGGGTGAAGAACATATCACTGACAAGTTTTCTGCCTTTGAAGGATTTCAAGTTAATGAAGAACTAGTAGCTCATGCTTACCATGATTATGTATTCATGCATTGTTTGCCGGCACATAGAGGAGAGGAAGTTACCGATGCCGTAATTGACTCTCCAAATAGCATAGTTTTGGACCAGGCGGAGAATAGAATGTGGGCTCAAATGTCAATTCTTACCTATCTGTGTAATAATGATGCTTGGCATGCATACAATGAGATGTAATTACATCAATGCTGCTAAAATTAGGCCAATCATAGTCAGAGTCATTGAGATTTTTATCAGGCTCGATGCAGAAGTGTCTTCTGCCAAATAGATATGTTTCTTTACACTCATCAGTGTAAATAATCCTGGTGCTATGAAAATTATGTGTAGTAATTCAAAAATTCCCAAGGCAAACGGAGTTAGTAAAGCGACTAAAGTAATTAGTAAAATCACCCAGGATGTTAATCTAGCATTTTCTGCACCTACTCTCATTGCGTAGGTATTTCGTCCTTCATCCCCATCCATATCTTCAACATCTTTGATTATCTCACGAGATAAATTGTATAGCGTTCCGATGAAAAACAGAGAAACAGCCCGTTCATTGAGTGGCTCAAACAACCCCGCCGCACCGAATAAAACTACTAATCCAACAGATATTGAAATAGCTAGATTTCCAGGTAAGCCCCTATTTTTCAATCCTAATAATATTCTGTCATCTTCATAATTTACTAGGAGAGTTAATGCGATAACCCAGATGAAAATCGTAGGATACCAGTCTTCGAAATTTTCCGTCATCGCGTTAGCTATTTGCCCTGCTAGGAATAGTGAAACAAAGGAGATAAGGCAGGTCAATATAATTGCTATAAGAGCTAAAGATTGACTTATTCGGCCAGAAGGCAAGGGTCTATGTGGCCGATTGATTTTATCAATTTCAAGATCTAGATAATCGTTCAGAGCATTCCATGATGCCATGAAAGAATATACCGACAATGCCAAGAGAGTAGTAATTTTGAGATTGTCACCTGTCGGGAAATCCTCTAAGGTAAGAATTGCCCCAAGGAATACTCCTACAAATCCAGTAACACAATTTCCTGCGCGGAATAAATCTAGCCAGTCTCGAACCATTCCCACGCGATACGGAAGACTATGTCAGTCTTCATTCCTTGCACGGTTAAACTGTTGGAATCAGTGGTTCGGTTGATAATGACCAAACGCAGACTGTGTATACACTGCCTCTGAATTGACCCCTTTGATGGCCCACCTTAGCAAAGCGAGGATCTTTAGCTAGAATATTCCCCACTTGATTCATGGTAGCACCCCATCTAAATCTCTCATTTAGATGGTCAAATACCTCTACCGTATTGGCTGTTCCTTTTTCTTCAAGTAGCACCAATACAGCTTCTCGTAATCTTCGGGTACGGGACATCAGATAGCCTCCACTGTGACTTTTCTCGAAGCAAGAACGCGGGAATGCAATCCACTCCAGCTAGATGGGCTGACATTAACCTCTATGGCACGTTGTGGCATAGGTTGCCATAGACCGTCTGTAGCATTTCCATTCGATGAATTAACTAACACCTCGGAATTACGCCTGGTAGTGTTACCAGTTGTCTTGTTTAGGCTAGAAAATGATACTACACGTACAGGTTCCGGCCGCTTTCTGTAAACTAGGCGGGTATCGCAGTTTGCTCCTTCGTTCATGGCCCGATGTCGCTCGATCAGCATATCAATGAAGACTGAAGAGTGNAAAGTGAAAGTGAAAGTGAATATCCACCGTAAAAATATGCCCTCCATCGTTTTCAAATACAGAGCCTCAGTCGCCGTGGTACACGCTCGTGTAGTGTAGTTCGGTCCATCATGACGGGTTCTCGATCCGTCGACCCGGGTTCAAATCCCGGCACGAGCACCATAGAATAATTTCCTTTTCAATGGATATAGAATGCGTCAGAACGGTCTTAAATGGGCCTTCGTTGGAGTAGTAAGGTTCAGATGCGTGTAGAACACGATGTGAAGCTAACTTTTGATGATGTATTGATTAGACCTAAGCGTAGTACGCTGGTTTCACGGTCGGACGTTACTCTAGTCCGCGAATTTAAATTTCGTCACTCCGATACTACGTGGACCGGCGTACCAATTGTTTCTGCGAATATGGATACTACAGGGCTATTCAGCGTAGCTGCAGAATTACAAAAGCACCAAATGATGACTTGTATGCAAAAATTCTACTCAACTAGAGATTATGCAGAAGCTTGGAATGATGGGGTTGATCCAGAATACGTTGCAGTTACCTGTGGCTCTACCGATAATTCGTTCGATTTACTAAAGCGCAAGATGGATACTAATTCAGGTACCAAATTGATTTGTATCGATGTTGCAAATGGTTATCGAGAGGTGTTTTTGGATTTCGTAAAGAGGGTCAGGAACGAATTCCCCTCCTCAATAATTATCGCCGGTAATGTCGCAACTAGAGAAATGACCGAAGCGTTAATTCTAGCCGGTGCAGACATTGTCAAAGTTGGAATCGGACCTGGTTCGGTATGTACAACTCGAAAGGTAGCAGGTGTCGGTTATCCTCAACTTTCAGCAATTGCTGAATGTGCAGATGCCGCACATGGTTTGGCTGGACACGTTATGGCTGATGGAGGTTGTTCCAGTCCTGGTGATGTAGCCAAAGCATTCGCAGCCGGAGCCGACTTCGTAATGCTAGGTGGGATGTTTGCTGGGCATGATGAATCTGGTGGAGAACTAGTCACAGGAGATAATGGGAAACAATACAAGTCATTCTACGGAATGTCTAGTGCCAAGGCTATGGAAACTCACTATGGGGAAGTTGCAAAACATCGGGCGCCAGAAGGTAAAGAAGTTCGAGTCCCTTACCGTGGGGCTTTGGAAATTACAGTTCAGGCAATTCTTGGAGGGGTTCGCTCTGCATGCTCATACGTAGGGGCTAGGAGAATCAAAGATTTGCCAAAATGTACTACATTCATTCGTGTCACTCAAACTACAAATGAAGTTTACCAGAGATTCAATGTTGAGGAATAATCTATATTTCATAGATTCCTTTGGGCAAAAGCCTACATTCTAAATTGCTAACAGACAGATGTGGATGAAATTCTAGTAATCGCTGCCTTCGGCGCCTTCTTTGCTGCTGCATTAACAGTTCCAGCAGGTTTCGGGCTTTCGACTATGCTCACTCCATTCGCCCTGCTACTAATGCCACCACATGAGGCAGTTGCGGTAGTTGCAGTTGTGCATGGTGCACATAACGCTGCGAAATGTTGGAGTATGTGGGATTCTGTGGATTTAACCGCCTTCAAGCATTATGGGATTTGGTTAGTTATCGGTGCTATATTGGGGGCAATATTACAAAACGAGGTGCCTCAAAATCCTTTATTGGTAATAATTGGATTCTTTTTGATTATTCTACCAATTCTAACTATTTCTGAAAAATGGACTGGATATCGTATTCCAGAAGCAAATGACCGAATTGGCGGATTTGGTTCAGGATTCATGGGTGGTTTGTCTGGTCACCAAGGTGCTCTACGTGCAATGTTCCTAACTCGTAGACTACCTGACAAAATGGCTTATGCTGCGACAGCGAGTATTCTTGCACTATGCGTAGATCTATCGCGAATTCCAGTTTATCTCATCTTTAGGCCAGAGGAACTACTAGCACACTCCCAAATCACGCTGGTTCTAGTCGTCTCGGCAATCATTGGAGTGAGGGTTGGAAAAAGCTGGTTGAAGGCTTTGAAATCGAAATGGATCCATAATGGTGTAATGATTGGAATAATCGCTAGTGGCATATTCTATATCTGGGAAGGAATGGCTTGATTTCTTCAAATATCCAATACAACTTGTGCCATCCAGCCAGGTCCTTCAAACGAAGGTACCCCTTCAACTCCATCGACAATCTCTCCCAAACCTACTTCTCTCACAACGAGGTCATGGAGAGTTACTGCCTTGACTTCAATTTCCAATTCAACGTCTCTAGATTCAACCCACAAAACTTGAGCACGGAGATATCCCTCGTCAAGCGATAATTCGGATTCTACCAGCCATTTATCTTCGACATAAGAATTGTACAATACCTCTTCCAACCATCTGACGAGGGTGCGTTCAATATCTGCACTACCAAACGGTATACTCCATTCTGCAACATGACGTATGTGTCCGTCTAGATATTCTAATCCCCTATCAGAAAGTTGGATTCCCTGTAAGGCAAGGGCAGATTCTCTGAGAATACCGGTTGGACTATCTGAGAATGCCCTAAACCCAATATCTGCAGTTGTAGGCATTACCCACCAAGACATATTCTCACCAATACCTCCGAGAGGGTGTTATGTGATGAAACCTAATGGATACGAACTAATCGTTCGTACACAATTCTCCTTGACTTGGGAANCTTGTTGGGTCTTTCGGATTTGTATTCCATTTATTTTCGCATTTGTTATTGTAGCCATCACCATCGGAATCAACGAACGCGTCTGCGGCATCGAATGGGTCGAAATCGAAGTAAAATTCCCATCCAGACCACATTCCATCATTGTCATGATCTTGGTGGTAAACCTCAGATCCATCAGCCCAACCATCTCCGTCCGTATCAGATAATACAGGGTCGGTCTTATTTTGGAACTCTTCGTAATTTGTATAATTCTCCAAGTCGTCATAGAAACGCCCTCCCTTATCGGTAGTTGGGTCGATGTGACATTCAGCATTTTGTTGATTATCCCAACCTGGACAATACCTATTCAGTAAATGCGTCCGATTCAAACCATCATCATCGAAATCTTCGGAGCCGTCATCAATACCATCTAGATCGGAATCCGGCATTCTCGGATCCATTGGCCCTCTTGCACCGAGAGCATCGAGTGTGTTGTTGTCAACCAGACCCAAGCTAATCGCTCTCTCGGATGCAGATACCTCCCAACCATCAGCAAGTAAATCACCGTCTGTGTCATCATCAACAGGGTTGGTATCCCACCTATCTGGGGCTTCTAGAGCGTTGATAAGGGTATCATTATCGATATCGAAATTAGAGTCTGGCATAGAACCGAATGAAGGATCTAGAGCCCATCTTCCATCACTCGGGATTGTGAATCCGGTCAAATTCATCTCATGAATGAAATATTTAGGATCAAGAATACCATCTCCATTACGATCCCCAGATGTTTGGAATCCCTTGAGATAACTATCCCAAACCCATCCGCCTGGTCCAAGTCCACATTCGACCATACTTGTACATCCGATAGGTAACCAATTCTGAGTGGTTACCCAAAGACTGTGGGAATTTGTATTCTGCTGTACAGAAAATACCTGCATCTCCCAACCATCCGGTTGGCCATCGTCATCGGTATCATTGTCCAGTGGATTTGTTGCAGATTGCCAAGGTCGAGGGATATACAGGACCTCGCCTCCATCTGACAGTCCATCATCATCAGTATCTGCATTATTTGCATGAGTGATGTACTGGTCTTGACCATTGATTACCTCTTCACCATCATTCAAACCATCGTTATCTGTATCAAACATTGAGGCGTTTGTGAAGTAAACCGATCCATTCCACATAAATCCGTCAACCGCTTCAGTGAAGTCTTCCAATCCATCACTATCTGTATCTCTATCGCTAGCGTTAGTGAATGTTTCATAATATTCAGTAGAATCAGACAATCCATCTCGATCGGTGTCGTAAACTCCTGGGTCTGAATAAACAGTAACATCTCGAACACCCATATCCACGACTCTAATGGTCCAGCCAATTACTTCGATACCATCAATCAGGCCATCACCGTCAGTGTCCTGAACTAGTGGGTCTGTTGAACGACCCAAAATCGCCCAATCTTCTTCTGGCTGATTAAAATCGGTATCAGGGCTAAATTTAGCTCGATATTCATCTAGGTTAGTAAATCGCTCATGATCTTCAACAACGATTGCTAGGTCTTGGAGACGACTAGTAACTTCTTGACCTACCTCGACGTTAATTGCGTAAACATATCCTTCGGTTGGGGTTTTGATGGGGATGTTGACATATTGGCTGTCCTGAACCGTTCTGACCCACATTACAGTACGATTAACCTGGACGAAATCTCCGACTTCCACAACAATGTTGTGTACCGTGGAGATGCCGACCAAGTCAGTGTAACGAACGCCTCCATCACCATCTGCATCGTATCCATCGAAATCAGGGTCTTCCTCTGCGTTGCTACCGTCGTTTGGATGTATACCACTATGATACTCCCATCCATCGGGCATACCATCGCTGTCGGTATCAGGGACTAATGGATTGGTGAAATTGACTGCACCCCAGGTGTAAGCTACCTCATATTCTTCGACATTATTCAAGCCATCTTCATCACCATCGCCATAGGCGTCGGTGGAATTCGCGGGGTTTAGCAGAGTGTTGTAACAATACTCGAACCCATCAGGCATCCCATCGCCATCAGTGTCCCAATCACCTGGTCCATTTAGGCGACCATCGCCATCCATGTCTTCATTGAACCAGGTTAAATCGCCAACTCCACTCATCAAATCAGTGTATGGAGCATCCAACCGTATAGTTCCGAATTGAGGAACGCCACAGTGAACTTGTAATTCTTGGGAACCATAACCGACCTCGATTCTATCTGGGATTAAATCACCATCACTGTCTTCCTCCAGTGGATTAGTATCGTATAGTTCCTCAAGATAATTCGGTAGTGAATCTGGACCCTGTCTATCGATATCTAGAACTGAATCACAGGAATGATCGCCGTTTGGACCTACTGGAAGAGAATTCCAGGTGCTAGTCCCAATGATTAATTGCATCTCAGCCTCAACTTGAGGTGTAAGTAACGGGCATCCCCAGTTTGGGTTTAACGGGTCTAGTAAAGTGACGGGCCCCTGAGGAGTTTGTACAGTTTCGGTGTAGAGTGATTCCCAGCGATCATTCAAGCCATCCCCATCACTATCGCTAGCTGTCGGGTTTGTACCAATAACTGCTTCCTGTTCATTGGTTAGACCATCTCTGTCTGGGTCGCCATATGGGCCATTGTCTGGGTCAGGGAATGTTTCGTTTTGTTCACCTGCATCCTCTCCATCGGCATTGGTATTTTCGATATCACGATCATCAGGCTCACCACTGTCCAATGGATCTAATCCGTTAGCGACTTCCCAGCCGTCTTCTAACCCGTCTCCATCAGTGTCGGCGTTATTGTCATCTGTACCGTAAAGAGTCTGTTCCATCCTATCCGGAAGACCGTCTTCATCCGAATCTCTACCTGCCTGTTGGACCTCATCATCTGTGATTACGACGTCCGCTCCAGCGGCGTCGAATCCACCAGATTCGGTAGTCGAAAGTCCTGCGTCAATTATCGTGTAGAACCCTGCTAGACATAGTGTCACGGCAATCGCCGCAACTGCGTATTGATTGTGATCCAAAGCCAAAATTCTCACCCAACCCCTAACGGGGTTGCTCTCTTGACTCAAGTCNTGGATATAATGTTTCAGCGATAACGCATCTCAAACATCAGTCTGCTATATCAACCGAAGAGGATAAAAATAGNTCCATTGAGCCACTGTTAAATCTACACTTTAATTTTCCACGCCTTCCGTGAGCACGTTCCCAGCAAGCCAATAATACGCCTCCTGAAATTGCTGGATGAAATGTATTTTTTAGAGTGATTTTTACACCTCCGTGATCATTAAATGACTCTGCAGATTCAACAGCCCCTAGGCCGTTTATCGACAGATGTCTACGCCCAATTCCAATCCAATCATCTGGCTTTGAAATTAGTATATGTAAGCCGGAATCAAAATGTACTTCCCTCATTGAATCCGCCGCTGCTGTCCACCATAACTTACGCTGATTATCTTCAATTGGCCATTCGATATCTTGCCTCCCTGATTCAATGGCGGATATGTATGGAAGGCAAAACTCTTCAAATCTTAATATTAGGTCTCTGTGAATAATTATTTTTCTTTCATTCATTATTGACCAANCTCCAGGGAATTCTACCCTGAGATCTTCCCATGATTCTTCTGCCAATTCGTAATTTACAGAATCACTATCTGTATTTGGCCAGAGAGGAATTATCTCTGAAGGGTTTGGTAAGTCCTTATGATCAAGATTCAAGCTAACAACTAGGCCATCTTGAGAACTCTGAGACCATACAAAACGGTGACGTTTTGTTGTAGCTACTTCCCATGCTGAAGTAAGTAAACCTGAGCATATCGGAGATGAGGCGGGGCTTTCAACAAGCAGCCTAACTTCGTCCTCATCCTCTAATTTACTATACGCTCCAAGCCCTCTTGTTTGCCAATCTAGTATATTTTCCGTCCAATTCTTTGGGTCTCTACTAGAGGGAATTTTGACCCCAGAATTTTTCAAGAAAAATTCTTGATGCTCTAAAGCAGCATGGGCTAATCTACGACCTAAACTCTGCCCTAGCCTCTGTTCCAAACCCAAGAACCATGTCTCGAATCCGTTAGTGGAGAATCTAGAACCATAATGATTGGTTTTTGAGGAATAATTGTCTTTTATCAATCCATCAGAAAGGTNTNACCATCGTTGTTTTATCCTATCGATAGGGTCAGATGGAGATTTTTTTCGATTGAGGAAATCAAAAAATCCCATGCGATCATCCATTGATGAATTTTTCAATTCGGTCGAAGGCTGTAGACAATACTTCGATGGGAGGTAAGCAGACCATACGAAAATGCCCAGAGCCAAATTCAGGAGAGAATCCAGAGCCATGCACGACCAATACATGTTGTTGGTGGAGAAGATCTAGAACCCATTGTTTGTCAGAAGTTATGGATTCATCTGTAATCCTAACAAATAGGTAAAAAGCACCTCCTGGTACTTCGCACTCCAATCCATCTATCTCTGTAATTCTAGTCATACAATAATCCAATCTTTGCTTTACTCTGGAACGATGTCCTTCTAGCCAATCGTGTTCATCGGTTAAGCCAGCCAAGTATCCATGTTGAGCAGGTGTGGAAGCACACAAACGACTTCTCAATAATCTCTCAACTCCATCACGCACCAACTCTAGGCGACCCTCGGGGTCATGCCATGCCATGTAGCCAATGCGCCAACCTGGAGCGAAGTATACCTTAGAAACCCCATTTAGAACGATTACAGGTGAAGTTTTCGATCTTGAGGCTATAGAGCAAAGTTCGCCTGTGAAATCAAGTGCATCATAGATTTCATCAGCAATAATGGTGCACTTGGGATACTCTTTGGTAATATCTAGCAAGGCATCTATTTCCGAGGAAGTTAGTACATTTCCAGTAGGATTATTGGGGTTAATAAGCACAAGAAGACGAACACTATCATCCATCTTGGCTTTGATATCTTCTAGATCAATCCGCCATCCATCGTTTGGATTTAGGCGATATTCAATTGTGCTTGCACCATACATCTGAGGATAAGCCATGTAAGGAGGATAATGAGGGCCTGGAGCAAGTACCTTTGACCCATCTTCTAGAAATGCGGCGAAGATTATTTGCAAGGCTTCGGTAACACCGTGTGTAACATAGACATCGTCTTCTGAACAATCCCAGCCTTTGCCAGATTCAGCTTTGGCAATCGCCTGCCTTAGGGAAGGAATTCCGTATGAAGGGCCATAGCCATTATCCTGAGAATCCAATGCTTGTTTGTAGGCAGCGATCATATGTTCAGGAGTTGGTAATCCTTCGTATGCCAATGGGTCGCCAATGTTTAGCCGAATAATTTCGTGACCTTGTTTTTCCAATTCAACGGCAGGAACTACTACATCTCTAATCGCATATTCAATTGATGCAGCGCGCTGAGATACATCGACTTGTTCGACCATTTCACTCACAACCCGAGTAGATTACGAGCAGCTTCCAATGCATCGGGTATGCCCTCCGAGTTTGAACCACCGCCTTGAGCCATTGTCGGGCGGCCTCCGCCGCCACCATTGATGTGACCGACGATGGCTCCTAGAATCTCATTTGCATCGTGTTTCTCGGCAGCGATGGTTCCTTCGGTGCTGGCGACGATTAGTTTTCCGCCTCCATCTCTAGTCCCTAGAACCGCTAGAGTCGGATTTTGAGGATCTCGTGTTAATTGGCTTAGCATTGACATGACTGCTTTCATGTCGCCATCAACTTCCATAAGAGCATAGCGAATTCCGTCTTTTTCTATGGCGCCATCGCCTCCTCCACTGGTCCGCAGCCTTACGATTTCAGCTTCTAAAGATTCAATCTTCTTCTGTTGAGATTTCCACTCATCAAAGAACCGTGAGACCGCACCTGGCAGGTCCTCTGGAGATACTCCTAGAACCTCNCTTGATTCGTTCAAGAGGCGTTCCTGAATTCGCGCGTGCTCGCGTGCCGTCTCCCCTGCCACGATTTGCAGACGCTCGACCCCGTCTTGGACTTGACTAGACCGGATGATGCGAAGTTCAGCAACTTCGCCGGTATTATCGTGGTGCGTTCCTCCACAAGCTTGCACATCATGGTCACCGATTTTGATTATTCGAATCTGACTATATTTGGGCGGGCCGCCCTGATATAATTCGAAGCCGAATTGCACATCTGCTTCGGCTCTATCTAGGACTAATTTTTCTACAATAGGATTCTTTGCGATGATGTCATTTGCATGATCTTCAATCTTATCCAAATCATCTCGTGAAAGTCTGGAGTAGTGAGTTAAGTCAATTCGTGCATATCGCCCACCCTTGTTAGAACCGGCTTGCCAAATATGGGGGCCTAGTATAGCACGAGCACTTCCACCTACGATGTGGACTGCGGTGTGGTGGTCCATGAGTTGCCGTCTTCTTTCCCAGTCGATTTTACCAGTAATATCTGCCTCTTCGACGGAGGAATTAGTTAAGTGATAAATCACTCCACTTTCTATTCTAGTATCGACCACTCTTGCGGTTCCTAAACTTCCCTGGTCGCCCAGTTGACCACCTCCCTCGGGATAGAATAGAGTACGATCCAAAACCACACAATGAGTAGGTGGTTCGACAACCTCAGAGGATAGATTTAGTGAGTCAATCTGTTTCTGCGTAAGTGGCTTACAATCGAGGACTACTGCGCTGAACTCAGTTTGACTTGTGTCGGAATAGTAATCTTGTCGAGTAGGAGGGGAGTTAGATTGGAAAATTTGCCCTTTTTCCTTATCCTTTGCAGCGGCCTTTGTTCTCTCTGCATTTCTAGCTGCCATATCTGCTGCGAAGCCCACTCTAACAGAGAGATTCTCCCAACCTAATTTTCTTGCAATGGAAACTACCATTTCCGGATTGAGACCTCTTTCTTCTGCTAAGCGAAATAGAACCTCGTCTGGCGCGTTTTGAGCATCTTGTGGAAGTTCTCTAAGTGCAGTTCTAACCGCAGCTTCACCCTTTCTCAACATCTCATGGTAGCGAGCCTCTTCTAAATCTAGAATGATCAGAATTCCTTCCCTACTCTGCACAAATCCATCCATATCGAGATGAGTGTCGATGTGATGTGCAGCTAAATCTCGTAGGGAGACATCAATGCCTAAATCCCCCTTCATTCTACAAACTCTACGCGCCATCATTCGAACGAGATAACCCGCTTTTGCATTACTGGGTACTAAGCCATCACCCAACATATTGCAAATTGCATGCATATGATCCGGGATCGCATAAATCGAAGAAAGAGGCTCAGTGAGGCGTTTTAAGTCGGAAACCGATATCTCGACTCCTCCATCTCCCAATCTTTCAACAAGTCTCTGATACAATGAATCGACATCGGTTCCAACATCTATGTTGAGAATTCCAGCAAGTTGAGATAGTTCAGCAAGTAAGTCATCTGTATCGACTCCCAATCCTAGTCCTTCGACCATCGAATCAAAGCCGGCGATTTGTTTCAACCAACCGACTGACTCAGGATAGATTGCTTCGTAAATTGTAGATGTCCCTGCCGCAGCCCAACAAAACCTCTCCAAACCATATCCTGTGTCAATAATCTGAAGAGGCATTTCTCTGTATCGAAGTCCTTTGATTTCGACGTCTCCATCTTCATGCTCCTCTAGATTCATGAATACTAGAGTAGCTAACTCCAGCCCACCGACAATGACTTCTAGAGCCGGACCAGCATTTCCCCCGCCAGACCACGGATTTTCGATGTAAGTGATCTCCTCAGGTATAATTCCGAATGTATTGACCAACATATCATCGCAATATCGAACACATTGGTCAATCCAGTAAATCACATCCCCATCATCTGGTCGATTAAAGGCGTGATGAGCCATCATTTCGAAGGTGGTTAAATGCCTGCCAGAACGGCCTACTGCAGCAACATCGGTTAATCGAATACAGGGCTGGCTTATCCCTAGAGGATTTGCCGGCGGAGGCACCAATCCACTAGTTACATGTGGCTGGAAATCAGCGATTGAGGCAATGGTCAAATGAATATCATCTCGCCATCTTGCCAATACTGGATATGGATCTATTCTAGCATGTCCTCTTTGTTCAAAGTAATCGAGGAAGGTCTCACGCATGGCATCTTTCAATTCTTTTCCACGCATAGGAAATCCCTTGATTATTGGATTGCCGATAAACGTGTATGAGTCTTCAACCGTATCGCCAGAAGTTGTACGATTTTCGTCTCTTGACCAAAACCTGAGACCGGTGACAGAACAAACTCTGCATGAGTGTCCTGACTCTTCCCAGAAGGGGATATTGGTCTCTCCAAACGCCATCACTGCCCCTCCCTGCAGACTACCCATCGAACAAGTTGTCTTGAAAGCAATTGTTCATCTTGCTGCGGCGCGTTGAAATCAATGGTGCTTTACGAGTTGTCATGAGCGCTGCTTGGCGTGAGCATCTTCACAGTGATGGAGATGGGCGAATGCGCATCTCCAAACATGGTTCTATGCTCACTGATGCAGTATTAATTTCAGATCAAAATCACATGGACGCTCATAGTGACGACCGTTCTCCAGAGCAACTGTGCAATACTGCAGGAATTCCTGGAATCGTCGGTGATGCTTGGGCAATGGCTGATTGGCATTTTGGCTATGGATTTCCAATTGGAGGAGTTGTTGCAACCGATGTAAATGCAGGTGAATTAGGAGGTGCAATATCCCCAGGAGGAGTTGGTTTCGACATTAATTGTGGAGTTCGTCTATGTTCCCTAGATGTGGAAATTTCCGACATTGAACCTAAATCCTTAGTTGGCGCTCTCGCAAATCAAATCCCTGCTGGTGCTACCAGCAAAGGTGGCGTTCAACTAGATGAGACGACAATGGCTTCTGTTCTTTCAGAGGGCGCGAAAGCGGCAATTGATATTGGGTGGGGAGAATCTGAAGATTTGCTGGCAATAGAATCAAATGGCTTACTGGAAAGTATGGAAAGAAATGTTGGTGAAAGAGCTCAGAAACGTGGGATGAAGGCTCTTGGTACATTAGGTTCAGGCAATCACTTCCTTGAATTGCAAGTAGTAGACAGGATAGAAGATCCTGTTGCAGCCAATGCATATGGCTTGAGAGAAGGGCAAGTCACGGCGATGATTCACACAGGGTCAAGGGGGCTTGGCCATCAGGTATGTAGTGAACATGTGGCAACAATAGAGAGTAAATATCAACGCGAGGGAGACCATTGGGTTGCTCCAGATTGGGATTATCGTTTACGCGATAGACAACTTGCAGCAGCACCGATTTACAGTAGGGAAGGTACGGCATATCTTGATGCGATGCGAGCGGCTGGAAATTACGCCTTTGCAAACCGTTCCGCATTAACGCAAAGATTGAGAAATGTGCTTAGAAAGCAACTCGGATCTGATGGAGAACTAGATGTTGTATACGACGTTAGTCACAACATAGCAAAAGTCGAGGAACATGTTGTTCATGGTAAAACTTGCAAATGTTGTGTCCATAGAAAAGGGGCGACTCGGGCCTTGGGTGGAGATCACCCAGAGCTTGCCAACCGATTCTCGAGTGTTGGCCAGCCAGTTTTGGTACCGGGCGACATGGGAACTGCATCTTGGGTTTTAGCGGGGCCAAAGAAAGGGGCTAATGATGCATTTTCTTCGTCTTGCCACGGAGCAGGCAGGCAGTTGTCTAGAACTGCAGCCAGAAAATCCGTCGATTCATTAGCCCTTAGAGAAAGACTTGAGGCTTCTGGAATTCATGTTCGAGCGAAAACTCCGAATGTACTTGCTGAAGAAGCGCCTGAAGCGTACAAAGATGTGGATGAGGTAATTGCTCTTACAAATGCCGCAAATCTAGCCAGACCTGTTGCCAGACTAAGGCCATTTGCTGTAATTAAAGGATGAAAACGGGCTGGACATCACTCACGGTCGCGATATTGTATTTCTATCACAGCATTATTTTCCATTACGTAATTTTCGTATTCAAAATTCTGTGTACCATTTACGAACATCACGACTTCTTTATTTTCGTTAGCAACTTGACCCAGAATATGACTGTCATCAAATTTCTCACCCCAGATAGCAAAGAAAGCACCTACTGTAACATTCATTTCTCCTGGTGTTTCAATATGCAGTCTCCCGGTAGCATCATGTGTATGCACTCCACGCATTCCATTTGGACAGACTGAATCTCGTATTCCGACATCTTCTGGTATTGGTACATTTTCGCCATTAATTGATAGTGAAAGTGTTGCGTGAATATGGTTGATATCCCCACTGTGATCCGCTAAACAGACTTCTAAAACTTCCCAATCAGGATATTCGGAATCAGAATCCAGCAATACAATACCGGCGAATGCTAAGGTACATACTAAGCCTGCTGCAAGGAAAACTTGCGCTTGATCCATGAATCCCCGGACCGGTCAAGCGATAATGAATGATATCCTGAGAAGTTCATGGTTGATGCAGGTTCGACGCCTGAATGGTGGGATTCCGCAAAACTAGCAATTTCTACCTCTGATACTTTGCTAAAAGATGTAATTGAAGAATTTGAAGAGCCTAAATTGAGTAGTCGAGGCGACCTATTTGCGACATTAGTCAAATCTATTGTTGGACAACAAATTTCGGTGATCGCCGCCTCAGCAATATGGTCTCGATTCGAGGATTGTGTAGGTGAAGTAACACCAGAATCGATACTTGCAAAACGCCATCAAGAACTCAAAGAAGTGGGCTTATCTAACAGAAAGGTGGAATATATATTGGGAATAGCTCAGGCTTGGATAGATGGATTTGGTGAAATTGATTGGGATCTAATGAGCGATGAAGAAGTAATCGAAGAACTTGTAAAATTACGTGGAGTGGGGCGCTGGACGGTACAAATGCTGCTAATTTTCGCCCTGTTGCGTCAGGATGTTTTTCCAATTGATGATATTGGCCTAATCAGAGGTATGGAGAAATTATACAATTCAGGAAAAGCATTGGAAAAACCTCAGTTGTATGAGATTTCTGAAAATTGGAAACCATACCGTACTATCGGCGTTTGGTATATTTGGAGATCAATAGATCCAGAACCCGTGGAATATTGACTCACATCGAATATCCGCGTTTTGGTTGGTTTGGTATCTGAGGAGTATTTCCTGATTGAACTCCATCAGCTTCCTCCATAATTATCGTAAGAAGGGTGTGGACAAGCGTCCTCAAATCCTCTAGTTCTCCTCTCAATTCTTCTACAGTAACCTCATCGCTATGCTGGTCCAAGTCCCCATCCCCCATCGAGGAGAATTCATCCCCTCAAACAAAAGTTCGGAATTCTGGGGTCTATAAACTCCACAGGTTAGCCTGTCGGCCAAATTGGGTTTCGCGTATAGTTCAGTTGTATTTCGAATCTATGAATCTTGCACGATTTCATTCGCTTTCGGAATCATCATCTTCGTACTCATATTCTTCATCATCGTATTCGTAATCTTCTTCGTAATATGAATCATCATCGTCGTAGTAATAGTCATCATCACCACTCCTAGACCTGCTAACAAAGAATCCTACCATTGCAACTGCAACGAGGAATATTCCTCCCATAATGAGGTATACCATCATATCTTCATCAGTTCCTTCGTCTGTAATTGGTGCTTGCACAACTAATCCGCTTACAGGATGTGCAGGGTTGTCAAAGTCATCATCAACAATAATGTACAACACAGGTTGTCCTGGTGCTCCAGCAACCCATTCGAATCTTGCATATACCGATGAGGTCTCAGCAGACAGTTCTAGTTCCATACCACTTGATTCTGTCTCCCACTTTCCGTCTCCAGTCAGTTCGTAGAGGTTAATCTCTATCGTACCATCTCTCTTTCCACTGTTGGACCAATATGTCTCGATTACAACAGTTGTATCTTGGAGAGGATCCTTTGGCGTAACAACAACGTTGTCTAGAGATGGATTGAACTCCATCACTCTCAGAGCAACAGCTCTTGGGGATTGTTCACTACCCAAGCCTTGGATTTCATTTCCTGCCTTATCGGTTGAAGTCACCCAGAACATGATTCTGTCGCCATTTTCAATTGTAAAGCCTTCAAGATTTGGTGTGAAGTCTAGCTTTCCTTGGAATACTTGACTTCCTTCCTCCACCAACAAGAGGCTGAGACTACCGGTATCTTCTGTGCCTGCCACCGGCTGGTTATCTCTTAGGTAAATCCAAGCGACTTCAAGATCGGAATCAGGCATACCGATTTCATCAACAATGGTCAACGATACTAGAACTTCTTCCAGAAGGTCAGATTCCAACACAGTCAGGGATGAATCAGGATAAGTCATTTGATCGAATAGAACAGTTGGAGATTTACTGTCCACTGTGATTTTTCCGTCGGTGTTTGTAGAGGTAGTTCCCATTCCTGGAACATTTAGGACAGTAGTGGTTACATTCATCGTAGGATTGAATGGCGCCCGCATCGGGAGTGTCATCGAAGCATGCCATTCTCCCTCTTCGCTAACATCCGCAAGAGAACTAATTGCTTCTGTACCATAAACTAAGGTCATCTCTACTTGTAAGTCATCTGGAACTTCAGTGAATATTTCTCCTGAACCGGCATAGAATACTTCACCAGTCATCTCGAATTCATCTCCCTGCCTTAGGTATAGGTGAGCGTCCTCTGTGACTACTATTGGAGGTGTCAAATCAGACATTTCAGAAGCTACGGCAACAAGCGAATTATCTAGCACCCAAGTCAATTCTCCGATGTTATTTACATATGCGACTTCAGTAATCTCATCGATGATGCTGACGCTTGGTTTACATCCAAATTGACCTTCTTCCCATGGGTATTCCCATGATAGTTCAAACATCATTGCGAGTTCTATTACCGCTGGGGTGATTTGCTGTGTCTGTACGGTTAATGGAGACACCATAGAGTCGTCTGCAGTCCATAACTCACCAGTAACAGGATTGTAGGAAACCTCGCCTAGATTGTCATCGAGACGATCTCCGCACAGCATTATGGTAATATTATCCAAAGTTTGCAATCCATTAGGTTCGCTTATCTGCATAGTAAAGGTATGAGGGACGCCTGCGAGAAGATAGCCTGTGTATCTGTCTAGGTTGAATCCATTGTTTACAATTTCAGTAGGCTCATCGGTAGCCACGATTACACTAGCCCAAGAGCTATCTGCACCTGGACCGCCGCCTGTTCCGCCTTCCTGATAAGTCAAGCCTGCCCAATCAGTTCCTTCAAGATAAACGTGAACCGGGCTGTTGAAAGATTGTCCGGAAACATCTATTCCAGCAAAATTCACTTGTTGCTCTCCAGTCATTCCGGCTGAAAGTGGTTGGACCTGTGAAAGGTATTCTTCTTCTTCAGCGATACCGTTTGAGTTAGCATCATCAGAATCCGCTCTCCAATAGTGCATGGTTAATGTTTCACCTCTAGCCTGTGGCTCTTCAATCGTCACAAAGAGGCTGAGTGGTTGAGATGGATCCCAAACCTTCCCGTTAGCATTTTGCAAACCAGATGGAGTCATTACCTGAAGTGGTCCCGCAGTCGGAGGAGTGTAGTCATTGACCATTACCACAATTGGTGGTTGGCCAGATTTGTCTTCGCCGCCTATAGAACCTGATAGTGGGCCAATTCTGAACAGTTCTGGAGATGCTGAGATTTCCGATAGTCCCGTTGGAGTACTGAATGTTCCAGAGAACACTCCGTCGTCATAGGAATCTAGCAGCAAGAGCGACCCCGATAGATTTAGTCGGACTTGGAAATCAGACCCCATTGGCCTTGTATCCAGTGAGTTCTGGAATCTAACCGATCCTGTTACGTTAATTTCACTGCCTTCCAAAATTGGGAATGGATAGAAGGTTGAGAACTGATTCGAAATTAGTCGGCCATATTGGTCACGGATTTCAAATGAGTCGATTTGCAAATCATTCTCTACTGCATTGCCGCTAGTACCACTAGCGGAATTTGCAGGCCATATAGAGACTCCATCGCCGTCGATCGCTTGAGTAATCCAATTAATTCGATCTAAATCATTCCAGTTCCATGAGATGTCAAATTTCCAAGTAACCTGAACATCCATCCAACCGTCTCCGCCATCTACAACAGATACTGTGCTGGAAGATGTATCAAGAGACATCAACTGAGACCCGGAGGTCTGGGAGAATGCAACTGAACCGGAATTCATACCCCATGAACCATCATCAGAATTGCTTACTTCAAAGGAAATGGTTTCTCCGTCTGAAGCATGACCATCCAATGAAATGGATTCCAATTCGGAGTTATCATACAAATGTCGGTGATTTGTGACAATTTCATACATTGTACCGTCCGGATAGAACACTTGTGGTACTGCGAAATCCTTGTTTGTAATCATCAATTGATGAGAAATTTGCCCATTAATCGATATTTGACCAGCAGGTGCAGTGATATTTGTTGGTATGTTGATATTCACTGCACTAGGGTTCTCAGCCGCAGCTGTAGCATGGTAAGCTGCAAGAGATGTTTCCAGATCAGAAACTGTTTCATATAATGAATAAGATATAGCTAATCTAGAGAGGGTAATGGTCTGAGTTGTGGAACTTTCTAATGTAACATCAACCTCTTTCCAGTCTCTTGAATTGGCATTTGAGTCAGTCCATGAGCTGCTCATGGCCGATATTGACGCAACTTGGTTAGGAGAGAAGGTGAAGTAAGTCAAGTACTGATCTGATGAAGAAGTGTATTTTTGATATCCATTAACACCAATGTCAATCGAACTATCAAAGCCATCAGAATCAGAAGTGATAGCCAGTAATCCAGAATGTGCAACTGCACCATCTGGAATTAGGATAGTCAAACTCTCCTGTACACCTGAAGTTAGTGATATTTCCATAGATGTCGAACCCATTTGATTGGGGTTAGCACTTGCTTCTTCTGCCAACATCGTGGTTTGCCAACCTAGATGTCCACGACCTTGAGAATATGGGAAGTCCCAATCATCTGAATCATCTTCAGCAACATCAATTGCAACATCTCTTGCGGGCTCTGCATAGACAGGTGTAATCAACATCTCTTCGATATATCCGTTTGGAGGCAAGGTTACTTCAATTGAATATCCATTGATTGGATTAGCGAACGAAACATAACCCCCCGCTGTATTGTTTGCAATATTGTTTCCATTAGCATCTAGCACCTGAACCAGAACATTGTTCGAGGAATTTCCAAGGAAATTAAGTCTCTTAATTGGCCTGACTGAATCAATGTAATCAGATGTTATTGTACTTGTGATAGCAGTTGCATTCAACAAGTCATCAATCACCTCAATTCCGGAAGGTATGTTCCAACCATTAAAATCGAATAATTCTGCAGAAAGGATTCTAGGACCTCCAACTTCGACATGCCTAATAATTGGAGTAGAAATTGTACTAGACGAAGATAATTCTAACCTCACTTTAATTGTGGAGTGAGTTTCGGAATCTACTCCAGCCAAATTAATCGGGAAATCGAGTGACTCAAAACCAATTATTGGCTCTTCGGTAGTCGCATCTAGAATAGAGCCTGTCACCGTCGAATTGTCATCCACCTTGCCTTCAATCTCTACGATACCCATGTTGAATGAATCTAATCCATTGAGTTCTATAGGTTGGCTAATCCAATCGCCAGGGCTGCTGAAGTACCCCTGCCTAACGCCCACGTTGTCAATGAACCAACCCTGTTCAAGAGAACTGGAGTAACCGTATTTGTCAGCGGCAATAAATTTGAATCTGACATCGCTACCTGCCCATTCGGCCATTGATAATTCAAACGAGGTGAAGTCAGTATCTCCGCAACTAACATCTGTCCAAATAGGCATTCCATCTAGATTTGTTAAGATGTAGTAAGTTCCAGACACATATGTTGCCATAGTGTCAGTGTACCATCCTGGGTTTACAAGTTCCCAAGGGCCACCATCTACCTCTACCATCAAGGCGCCACCGTTCATGTGACCCTGCCAGTTATTGTATTCCCAACACATCCACATATCGAATGTGAAGAAAGATATTCCAGATTCTGGAACGGAGATATTAGGCGATACTAAACTTGCTTCTTTTACGCTTCCAGTGAAGGAGCCTCCCGCGCCTATAGCGTAGACGTAGGGGAATGAAGCGGCTTCAGAGGGGCCATAATCATCAGAAACAATCGGTGTCAAATCCCAGCCACAAATATAGTTGTTCGAGCAGGTTTTGGTATTGGTTCTTGTAAATCCATCAACATCATCGACTTCCGGTTCAGTAACAGCTGAGTCTTCGAAACCATGAAGATTGTCGATGAAACCAGAAGTTAGAGTCAGGAAACGCCATTCATTTCCAGATGGTGATGTAGGAGTATTTGCATCTGGGTAAACACTGTAGAGAGTTGCACCAGATGAGTCAACTGGCCTGAAACCATAGAGTGTTAATCCTTCTCTCCCATCTGGATCTGGTGCGTTGGTAGCGCTCTGTCCATAACCAACACTTGCGTCAGTCTGAACTACGAAACGAATGGTGATGTTCGGCACTTGGTAGGCGGTTGGAACATCGCTAAGGATAGTAACTAAGCCTCCACTATCATCTCCGTAGCTATTACCATCCATATCTGAATAACCATAGTTAGGAATAGATCCCGAACGTGAGCGACATTGAATTGAGGTACTACTACTTGTGGAAGTAATATCTGTCCAAGTACCTCCATTATTATTTGATAATTCAAAACATGCATTATCCCAACCGGATCCTTCTAAGTCCCAGTGAATATCGAATTCAATGTCAGTAGCTCCTGTCAAATCTAACCCTGAATATGTCAGATAGCCTAGTTGATTATGACCATAGTAACAATAGTTTGTGTACATGTAAGCCGCATATCCATTCACATCACATCCATGATGCCAAGCACCACTGTTATCACCATCATTGTGATAATTTATGTTGTCAAGGAACCATCCTGCAGAGCCTGAAGAAGTATCAGCAGTTACTATCCTGAATCTAAATTGAATTTCTGTAAATGTAATGATGTCAGAAATATTTGACAGATTTGTGGATGAGGACACCCAACCGCTTACCGCATCTCCACCGAAAACTGGAATTGTGCTTGAAGAGGGTGTGCCAGATACATCAAGGTCGCCCATCGATATGGAATGTGTGTAACCTGACTCTAGATCAGTCCAAGTCCAACCACTCCATCCTGATGAACCATTCCTCAACCTATGTTCAACCCATGCTCCATCACCGGTTTCTAGATCATGCCAGTGGTCAAAAGAAAACGAGTAATTCACGTGAGTATCTGGGTTAGCAGGAATGTCAGAGGACGGTAGAAGTAACCAAGCATCTGTGCCAGGATCTAATGCTTGACCTGGTAGTGTGCCTACTACCACTTCTCCTTCAGATGGATTTGCAGGGACTACACCATGGGCTAACTGTTGTTGATCGCCTACAATGGTTCCGCCTAAATCAAGCAAAGATGCAAACCATACTTCTTGGCCATCACAAAAATAGAATTCTCCTTCAATCTCAGAAGCATTTAGTGAGGTGTTTTTGTCGTAATAAATTGAAAAATCGTTACCCCAAATGATGTGTGTACCTCCATACGGACAGTTGGAGTCTCCAGTTGTAAGAGTGTAATCGATCACGGTTACGGAACCATTCTGTACGGTACCATTAACATCACCATGTGGTGGTTGACCTGTACCATTCTCAATTGTCATACTGGTCTGACACAGGTTTTCTGTAGAAATGACTTCATCGTCATCTAGAGAAATATCGAAGTCTAAGTCGTAACCCGAAGTGAGGTTGTATAGCAATAAATCCCCACATTCATCAGATGGAGCGATAGGGTTCTGTAAAACCCACAGATGGGAACCAGGACCTGAATGATAATCATCCGCCATTGCAATTGAGAAATTGCCATTATCATCAAAATTCCAGACCGATGACGTACTACCGTCGTCATACATTGTTAGGTTTCCATCCAAAATGGAATCGGTTGCTCCATCGTATGTGCCGTTGTCGAAATCATCGCCGCTAATTGAAATCGAATCTAACCCAGATGAAGCCATCGGAACGCTATTGACGGAAATCCACCCATCTGTTATCGTCTCATTACTTGGAACACTGAAGGCATTCGTAGTAACACCATCATCATCGGGGTTAATCGGTGTTGTAATTGTCCAATTTGTAACTCCTGCGCTGGCGAACGGAGCGAATATCATCAACATTACAAGGGCGGTTGCTAGTCTGCGGCGGCTGGCGGGCATAGCCTCAACATACATAGTGAGATTATATACAACACGGTCCCTGTTCTACGAACAGGTGAAAAATGTGGTAAACTATAGCGGCTATTATAGTAGTACAATAGAGCGGNAAAAAATGCTCATATTGGAGCCACTGGGGAGATTTGAACTCCCGACCTTCGCCTTACCAAGGCGACGCTATACCCCTAAGCCACAGTGGCAGTGAATGCGCCACCGACAGAACCGATTTAACGACTGCGGATTGGACCGCGCAATTTGAGACCTGTAAGGGTTGCAAAGGAATACTGCGTCAGACTAAAGTCAAGGTCGTATCTCGAAGGATACAAGCCGAGGTCGCATAGCCTGGTATTGCGCATGACTGGAAATCATGTGGGTTCTACCCTCGGGAGTTCAAATCTCCCTCTCGGCGCCACTCGAACTCAATCCCTCTGTAAAGGCTTTAGATTACCATTTAGTAGTCCCAGATTCAAGTGTATTTCTTATGGTTGATTCTTCGCGGTGTGATACGTGGAAGAAGTTGAGGTCGATACAATCGACGAGAATTTGGCTGATGTGAGCCAAGTTCGATTAAGTGATGTAGAACTTCCTTTCAAGTTAGGAGAACGTAATTCTAGATTGGCCCCTTTGGATTCGGTAATTCAAGAATATATATTTCATGGAAAGATGATATCCCAACAATGGGGAGTTACTGAAGCGATGATTATTGGCATCGGTTCTCTATCAATAATCCTCGGCACTTGGGATCTAGGTATTGGTGAAATAGCATCTGGAGGCGATTACAATAGATGGGGTCTTTACGGGGATGAAGCAGGATTTCTACACGTCAATGATTTCTCACTTATGTTGGCTTTACTTTCGATAATTGCTTGGATTGGGTTCTTTGCTTTGCTTTGGACAAGATTCCCCCTCATGAGAGAAAATCTTGTCTGGTTGACAATAGCAACATTGGCAGTCCAACTTGGATTTGTAGTCAGCCATTCATCAGCCAGCGACTTCCCATTTGGTTCAAGTTCCGGAGATTTTGCAGGTTTCGCTATAGGAAATCTAGTTCTAATTTTCCTTGCGGTAATTGTTGTACACAGAGCAGTAATCGAAACTAGAGATATTCATGTCGAAGAGCGGCATACACATCCCGACCCAAGGGTAGTTCAGAAGGCATGGAGTGATCATAGTTTGAAAGCATGGAGCTTGAATTTGGCAACTTGGATGATATTTCTGAATATTTCATCTTGGGCTGGAGCACATGCGGTTTCTCCTCGCCCACCAATTGAAAATGATATGACTCTGTATGTAGTCATTTATGCGTTATTTGGAATTATTTCTATGGCTTTGCTGGTCCATGTATTGTGGTATCCACAATTTATGTTAGGGGCAGCTGGAGATCGTATTCAATCCGTTAGAGCAAGGGAAGTTGCTGGTGAATTTGTTCCGAAGAAGGCGAGCCGGAGCCAAGGATCTTGTCCGATTTGTAGCGCCGATTCCGTTGCTGTCAGAAGTCAAGATGGTAGCATTCNGGTGCCTTGCTCTAATTGTGAAGGAAATGGAGCACCGGGTACGGCTTGCACGGAATGCAATACAATAATACCGGCAAGAATATCTTGTAGAGAGTGTGGGTCAAGCACTACTGTAATGAGTCACTTTTCACGATCTGAAGCCTGGTAATTTCATAATTTGGAGTCATTTAGGATGGAAGAGGAAACAATCGAAAATTCATCTGAAGTTAACAACCAAAAAAACGACAATAGCGCCTTGCCGTGGTTGATTGGCTCTGTTTCTACACTAGCATTTATTCTAGTGGCTTCAGTCATTTTCCTTTGGCTTAGATCAGTGGCTGATGAGATATTGATTGGAGGGCCTCCGCCAACCTTGACCGGATGGGAGCAATCGTACCAAGAATTAACTGGATTTGATGAAGTCTCTGGCTTGGATGGAAGTGGTGTTGTAGTTTGTGTAGTGGACTCTGGCATCGAAATGAGTCATCCCGATTTGCGGCACCTAACACTCACTGGTTGGTTTGATGCGATTAATGGGCAAAATGAGCCCTATGATGACGAGGGTCATGGAACCGCAATGGCAGGAATTATAGTTGCGAAAAATGGACTCAGTGGAAATGCTCAAGGTGTGGATTTATTGGTGGCAAAGGCAATAGATTCCAATGGAGAAGGCACAGATACAGGAATTGCTGAGGCGGTAGATTGGTGCGCCGATAATCAGGCAGACATCATCTCATTGAGCCTAGGTGGAGAAGGAGGGATTAGTTTTGGTGGAATTACTACTGACCAACTGGAAAGTGCAGTTCAAGACGCTTTAGAACAAGGTATCTTCGTGGTTGCGGCAGCGGGAAATGATGGACAGGATGACGATGGAGATGTGTCCTCTCCTGGCTCAGTAGAGGATGTTATCTGTGTTGGTGGAGCGACTAGGCTGGGCAACGTTTGGAGAGGAAGTTCACAGGGAGATAATGATGGTAGACTTTGGCCTCCAATGTTACCTCGTTCCGATCCCGATATGAAACCCGAAATTTTGGCACCAGGAGCTGAAGTCCCCATCCTATTTGCAGGAGGCGCAGGAGATGGCGCATGGTGGGGTTGGGCGAGTGGAACCTCAGCCGCTACCGCTTGGGTCTCGGGAGGATTGGCAATAATTCTCGAAGCCCACCCCGAGTTGCAAAGAGAGGGTGCTTCAGGCGGGCCAAATGCAATTGAATTTATCAAAACGCAATTGAGCGAAAATTCACAAATGGACGATGGACAATCTGAACATGATGACCATTATGGTTATGGAATTTTTAGAATTGATTTGATGCTAGAGGTATTGAGTAATTCGAGTTCAGAAGAAGAGTTGGAATATTCCTCTGGTTATTTACAACACATCGATATTACCGATTCAAATCAGGCAGAACGAAGGAAGACGCCTAAAGTTCCGCCTGCGAGTTCAACGAAGGCGGCAGAGTGGTTGGAGTTGACTGACTGAACAAATTCAATCCATTCATTGAATGAAGCTACGACCTGTTGTGCTGGAGTCATTTCCACGCCTTGCTCTGGTTCACCAACATCTCCAGTAGGAACTTGTGGCTCCAAGGCCATTACTATTCCACCTGGCGCTAATAGATTGAAGGCTAGAGTTGCAGCATGAACTCTTTCTATCTCTGGTAAATCGATGATTACTAGTTCTATTGGCTGAGGAAGGGGAGCGCTTCTTGCAACATCGGGAAGTGTAGCATTTGCGGCATTCCAAGATTCTGTCTCGGCTGCAATTTCACTCCAAGGATCTGAAATCACCTGTGCCCAATTAGAAGCATCATATCGGCGAAGTAATCTATCAATGATTACTCCGAATTTTCCACCTTCTTCTATAACACGAAGTGTCTCGGGACGGTTGCTACCCTCAGAATCTTCGATAGCAGGATTTCCGCACCATAAATCCATCATCCAAGCGGTAAGATGGCCAATACCTCCGCCGATAATTACTACATTTTTTGCAGGAATTCGAGCCACTATGTCTCGTATCCTTTTTCGAATAGATCGAGGTAATGGTCTCAAATCCATGTGAATCATTTGTTCGCCGATTGCAGCAGCGATTTCAGGTTCAGAACCACTTCTTGATTCATCATCNCCAAGAAGTTGCTCAAACATCTCCCTTTGAGACATAGTCGGAAGCCCTAATCCACCCCCTATCTCACTCATAATAGCCCCTCCAGTAGCTCTCTCTTGAACCATCCCACGCGCGGATGGCTTCAAGAACAGTAGGTCAGCCGCGCAGATGTGAACGAAGGGCTAGATGACGAGGAGACGGTTGACGTCTCTGAATGTTCTAATTGTGAAGATTTCACAGAGCATCGAATACTTCGTCGAGTCAACAAAGGAGATGGAGAGGACCTACTAATCCAATGTGTTGATTGTAATGAGGTTCAAACCCTTCACTTGAGACCCGGAAAAGCAATCNACATTACTTCAATACTTTCCGATGGAGCCGAAAGTCAAACACAGCCTATAGAATCGGATGATGATGAATTGATTTCTGTAGGTGATGTTTTTGATCACAGTGGAATACTATACAGAGTTACTAGAATAGATGATTCGGACACTAGACCAAAAAAAACCTTGGTAGCCAGAGAAATCTCAACCCTTTGGGCTGTCCGATGTGATAAATGCATAGTTCGTTTAACAATGACAGATGGAGAAGAAAGTCATTCAAGAACTATTGAATGCTCCCCTGATGAGGTGTTTTCGTGTGGTTCAATTATGGAAATAGAAGGAGTCCGCTGGAGAATTCGCGCACTGCATACCGGAAAGGGTAGAACCCTTCGAGGTAAGCGGACTGCAATTGATCTTAGGAGAATTTATCTTCATCCTCCGTACAATAGGGAATAAGACCGAAGACAAAATAGGCGATGATTATCGTCTATTTGTCCATGGCATGATGATACTCTTTGCTACATGCCAAGCGACATCAGGGTTCTCTCTTAATCGACGCATACTATACTCATACCACCTACTGCCATATGGGATGTATATACGTGTTCGATGGCCTTCTTTTGCCAACTTCCTTCGTATATTGCCTCTGACTCCAAGAAGGAATTGAAATTCATATCCCAGTCCTTTACCATTTCTTACTGGACCTGCATTTCCTCTCGGATCGTCTGTTGTTGGACCCATTCCTCTATCTTCTAATGCCGCTATTGAATGGTCGATTACAGGTATGTCATGAGACGCAATAGCGGTGTATGCTCCTGCATCTAATAAGTCGTCAATCGCGTTATTTGTTGCTATGACAATATCATCATATTTCGTGTGAGCAATGTCTTCTGATTCAAGATAAATTCCCTTACAAATTCTAACATCTGAATAGCCACCCAATTTTGAGGAAAGTGAAGAGATGTCATCACCGGTTCTGAACAACCTAGATTGAAGGACTGTGCCAATGTTGGTTAATCCTCGATTATGCATCTCAATTACAATGTCAATTGTGGACTGTGTAACTCTATGGTCTTCCATATCCAATCTTACAAAGATATTGTTATTTGATGCAATTCTTGTAATTTTTTCTATGTTTTCTAATGCTTGATTTTCATCAATTAATAATCCTAAAGCGGTCGGTTTGATAGAAATATTTGCATCCATACCTTCAGCAATGATTGCATCCAAGGCTCTATGATATTCCTTTACGAAAAAGTTCGCTTCTTCTAAGCTGGTTATCTCTTCGCCCAATACGTCTAGAGTAAAACAGGCTCCCTGAGATTTCATTGAGCGCATTACCCGTAATGCGCTCTCTAAATCTGGGCCCGCAACATACCTCTTTGCCACCCACCCTACGACGAATCTTGGAGTGATTGGCATCATCAACATTACGAGACGGCCGAGTGTCCCCATATCTACGGCCGTGTGACAGGAGCACTTTCACGCTTGCTCAAGGAATAATCTCCTTCCCTCGGCGAACTTCAATATCAATTGAGGATAATTCTGCAATGATTGCATTTCGTTGCCAACCTTTGAACGATTTACGATCAAGATGCGCAAATATGGTCCCTCCTGGAAATGCAATACGGGTTTTTTCAATTGCTTCCAACAAACTATGTCGCCAAGGACCAGAGGGTGATTCTTTGTTTTGGTCATCAAAAATTAAAGCATAATTTGCCAGTAAGTGACCAAATGGTAAACCGCTTCGAATTGCAATATCTGAATGACGAGGAGCATAATGGCCGCCTCCAAGGCCAATCATAACATCCCCTTCACCAAACCATTCTCCTTCCGGAGATTTATCAGATAAGCCTAGAACCCTAGAGATCACTGCTGCCCATAGCAATGCGGCATCTTTGCGAATCCACTCAGATTCTGTAGATCCTATCTCTAGGTAAAGTGTCGGTTTGGTAAGAACTGGTCCATGGTGAGTTGTTTCTAAACTGACCTCAAATTCGTCAGCTAATTCTGATTTAGAGGATTCTTCCCTAAGGGCCGAATATATGGCAGAAAATCTCGGCGACGGAGGCACCGCAATGCCCTTTATGCCACCAGCAAATCCTTTTTCTCCATGCGGTATTTCACCAGGGACGCCTATTGCATGAACGGTAAGGGAGGGAAGACCACTTTTTGCAGCGTGACGAGATAGGACTAGAACTTCATCTACTGTCTCTGCAATCTCTTTTTCGTGAATTAAATCAATACCATCCGCATAAATATGTAATTTATCGATTAATAGTAAATGAACGGGCTGAATGGAGTGCCTCATCAATAATCCATGAGGTAAATTTTCCTTATTTTTCCAGCCTCCAAGACCAACAACTGCTTCATAGAGATTTACAGAGGCATTATCTACTTTCGACGCTAGCAGAAGTGTTACCACAGAAGCCTGCTAGAAGCCTGAAGACTTCAACCCATCCAATCAGGAATTGAATAACGAGAGTCAGTCGCACCACAGGTTCAAACACAAGAACCGATGAGTCAAGTCGTGGAACGAACTGTCCCCTTCACTCCAACTCGAGTGGATGATTGTGGAGGTAATTATGTTATTACAGGAAGTCTTGGTGAATTAGCAAAACTGGATAATCAGGGTAAATTGATTGAAGATTATTCTATTCCATTCCCCTCAACGATTACTCACTCAACTAGCTTGGGAGATTATTGGATAGGGATTTGGCTAGAAGCAGAAATGAGATTGGCAAGAATTTCTAGCCTGAATTTGAATAATTTATGGGAAAATGGGGATTCACGCGGTGAACTGAGAACTTCTGTCGACCCTATGTCTCTACACCCAAAAAACTCAGTTTGGTCCCATGCTCTTGACTCGGAACCAACATGCCTTGCAGGCCTTGGGGATGACTTTTGCTTTGTCTTGCGTGGTAAAGGAGTATATCGAATGGATAGGGAAGCAAATGAGGTATGGCGATCTAGCCTACCCAGCACCATCGATGGTANATTAAGGGGAACTGAAACTGCAATTTCAATTTCACAAACTGATGATTTTCTGAGCATTTGGTTTGATAATGGATTAGTAGTGGATATTTCGGCAGATTCCGGTGTTGAAATCGATAGGAGAAGCTTGCAAATCTCAGATAGAATAGAAAGAGTATTTCATTCGGGGGATTTGCATTTGCTGGCTTTATCAGAAGGAGGATTTCTAATTTCTAATAGAGAGAATATTTTGCAATCTCATAACACCCCTGGTCCATTATTTGCTGCAAGAAATAGAAATGACAGCTGGGAGTTTACGGGTTGGAGATTCGATGGACGATTAAGCAATTCAAACCTAGAGATTTCACCTAGAAATCAACTAGGTGTTGGCTTTGTTGCAGACAAGGTATTGACAAATGATGGGACCTTGAGTGACTTTACTATTACTCGTTCTTGACAGTATGGCCACACTTTCCACAGGTTTTGCGATCGGAGTGTCGACCTAGGAAAACACCGGGTCCACAGGTTGGACAGGTTTCTGCCCTTACTAATTCGTCCCCTTCGATTGTGTATTTCGACCATTTCGCATTTGCATTCGGGCTATCGGACATCATTCATCGCCTCCCTCTTCTGAATCCGCCTCTACTTCTTCCTCAGAGGGCTCCTCAGGAACAGGTTCCGGAGCAGCTGGCTGCTGCTCTGAATCGCCTGGTGAGTGTATCGAGTTGTGGCGGTTATGAACATAATCCGGCTCTACTTTTGCTGAATCCGCATCTCCGTAGATGACGGCAGTTCCAGTAGTCTGTGGGCGGCCAAAACGGGTGTTAACGTTCTTCACGAAAGTCAATTCTTTCTTTGAACCCGGTTCAGCCTTTGCAGCAGCAGCAACCATGTCAGAAAGTGTAGGTGTTGATCCTTTGGAATGATCCCAGCGGAAATTAATCTCTACTCTGTTAAGCAATGGATTTTCTTTTCTCTCAATAATTTCCATATTCATTTCCTCCTTATCGTATGTTCACCTTCAAAGCGTAGGAACCGGGATCATTGATATTCAATTTCTGAGCTACTTCAGAACGATTAGGGTGCATAATGACAACATAACCAGACCAGTCTGTGGTTACAGGCGCGGATGGGCAATGCATGCATTGTGGTGGGTCGCTTTTCTTCTCAGGATCTGGAAGAATTCTGTTACACTCTCCGCAAGCGAAGGATTTGGCCATTCTCAGTCACCTCTAGTTAACCAATCGTGAGCGCCAAGGCCTGACATCTTACAGTTCAAACCAATCTTACTAGATCTTGGGTCGTTTTGGTTAATGGCTTTTGATACGATTCGGGACCGAACATACGANCCCTCTTCNATATGCTTGCCAGTTTGAGAACCTTCGATTCTCCTTATACCCATGTTTACCTGAACAGGCTCATCAAGAATCTGTGACTTGTGAAGTAGTGCCTCGATTGGTCCGATACGTACGAATGCGCCGTATTCGGAGACCTCGGAAACTGCCCCATCTACTACCTCGTTTGCTTCCATTGTGAAATGTAGCGCCTTGAAGCGGACTCTCTGATAGATTGCACCATCTCCGTGAATTATCTTTCCACGACCTACGGTTTCGTGATCATAGGTTAGCAGTGTGTAGTTTTCGTCTTCATCAAATCGACCCTCAAAAGCTGCATGGGCCAACTCGTCAATATGGTCCTCCAACTTGCGCCCCCTTCGGATATATTCCGCTGGGATTCTGATGGTATCCTCCATTGTTACTAGGCTGTACATTCGGTTTCCTCCAATCGCCGGACCGCTCCGAGGTCAGTCGGAGGAAAGGCAGGTTAACCCTCCCGTCCCTCATCGGCTTAGCCTCCAGAGGAGAGGTCCGTGCGATTCGCCGAACTAAGGCCCTGCTATAAGCACAGCGGATGAGATTCTGGATTGGAAATACTCTCGGCGATGAGCAAAGTACCCTCAGACCGTAGGTCTGATTGAGAGTTTACCCCTAACCTTCAAGTGGCTCGGAAAGCGCAAGTTTGAATCTGGTGAGCATGCAGAGTCCGAGTTTCGAACCCTCTAGGAAGCAGAAAGCGTTCCTTGCAGTAGTCTGTTTGTTACTACTTTCNCTATCTCCTATGCTCATGATTAATACAAATCATGTCCGAAAATTGGGCGATTTAGAGAATGATTCCTCATTTACAGGAACTGTAGAACCTTGGATAGATGGAGGGCAGCCTTGGCCCCAGCCCGGAAGAATAGCTCAAAGGACATCCGAAGGACCTCTACATTCTCCAACCGGTGGCGCCGGGACTGATTCACCGAGCAATGCAACGGAATTATCCTCTGTTGTCGACCCAGTGATCAATTGGGAATATGGTACCTACTCGATAGGTACGGACGCACTCGGAACTCCAGTAGCAGATTTTAGCCAACAAATTGTAACTGATGAAGCAGCCATGGAAAGATGTGGACGAGATTCCCTATTCATTGTATTAATCCAAACCGAAGTAGTTGGAGGTAACGATCACAGTGTTGTGAAAATTATCGAAGGTGAAGATGCTGATTTGGCTTGGGAGGTAGATTTGGGAGCCACCGAGATAATCAAGGCTTCACCTGTTATTGTAGATCTTGACGATGATGGAATGCAAGAAGTCATAATTGTCTACGACGCTGGTAGTTCTCTGTATGTTGATGCTTACTCTCCGAGACTTCACTGCTCGGTGACAGGTTGGTCGCCAGGGGGATCAAAAAGTGGAGAGTTGCTTTGGAGTTATACTGACGATAACCTGCAGATAGGAAGTACAAATGGGCCATACACATCATCTTGGTTAGGAGGACATAGACCCACAACTCAACCCTTGCTCGCCGATCTTGATTTAGACGGAGACGCTGAATTGGTCCTTGCGGTGATCGATGATAACGAAAATCCCGTGGTCTTAGCCCTCCCTCTTGGGGCAAACGGAGTGCCTACCCCAATATGGCAATCGACGCTAGAGGATGGAAGCCACCCCTCAGATCCGTCATTTGCTCAAGTTGATGACCAAACTGCCTATGTTTTACTCACAACAACCGAAGCTTCCAGTGGAGCGATGTGGGTTTGGAAATTAAATTCCGAATCCGGAGACCAACTATGGTCACTCAGCCTGTCAAATTTAGATGGTGATTCTGATGTCCCTCACATCAGACTGCCAGGGCCAGTAATTGCTAACCTAGATTCTGATTCCACCCCTGAGATGATAATTTCAATACCAACCGACGCAGATGGTTCAAGCAGTGTCGATGGTGCAGAATTTAGAGGATTAGAGATTGATGATGGCTCGGAAATATGGTCATTTGAGGCTGTAAATGGATACGCTGATGCTCCGCCGATTGCAATAGATACCGACGATGATAGTGTCATCGATAGAGTCTGCTGGGTAACTTGGTATCAGGAGACTACTGCAAGGCATGGTCATGCTGGCTGTCACGATGTTTCAGGAAATAATCCTCAAATTGAATGGTACAATGACTTAGAGCAATCTAGCGGCGCCCCTAATGACGAAATTGCTGTTGCACAACCCGTCTGGATGGATATCGATGGTAGCGGCGCGTCGGAATTGCTAGTTGCATATGGAAGAACTCTTTGGGCCTGGGATGGAGACACTGGGACTCAAGCCGCAATTAACGACAATTGGAATAATGAGATTGAAGTTGACCACAGAACTTGGTCTTCTCCAGCCTTAGTAGATCTAGATGGAGATGCAACTTTGGACATAATTCTAGGTGATACAGTAATCTCTACGGCTCTAGCCGACGTTAGACCATTGCTAGATGGGCGTGCGATAGAATTCAATCCAAGTGCACCTAATCCTAACGAAGAAGTTACAATTACAGCATTCTTTGAAAATGCTGGAACCGTTGAAATTGATGAGGCTGTTGACGCAGTGCTATACGCCGATGGAACAGAGATAGCGCGCCATCGCGCTAGCAGCTTAGAACCGACTGACCCCACTGGTTCAGCAGGGTTCGAATCCTTCTCTGTCGAATGGTCAGGTGGACTTGGAGAATATAATTTCGAATTGGTACTCGACCCATACCAAAATGTAACTCAATCTCGTTATGACAACGATGCACAATCAACCACTTTGACGATTGTGCCACCTTACAATGCTACATTTGAGATGCCTACGAATCCTGTTAGAGTTAATCCGGGAGAATCAACCATTGGTCAACCAACTGTTCGCTCAACTGGCCGTCTTGCCGGTGTTTGGAGCATGAACGTCGATGCAAGTAATTTGCCACAAGGGTGGACCTGGAGTGATGAAACAACCGGAGGAATTACCTCGGTACAAATTTCAGCAGATGGAACTTGGACTCCTTCTCTGAGAATCAACGCACCAATAAATGCGGATGGGTCTGATGCAGGATATCTCTCGCTAACGCTTACCCTAGACGAAGATCAGAATGTTAGCGTCAGTGGAGTTTTACCAGTCGAGGCAAACCGCACACGTGGACTGTCAATCAGGGGGCCTGCGGGGACTACCGCGAGTAGCGGCTATGGTCTCATTGGCGATTCTGCTAACGCATGGTTAATCGTAGAAAATCTCGGGAACGCTGATGAAAATTCAATCTCAATGTTCTGGGATAGTACATCCTGGGATTCTGCTGAAAATAGCTTGACCTTATACGATGAAATTGGAAATGAAATACCCGCATTAACTCTGTCTGCTGGTGAAGAAAAAATCATTTCTGCGAGACTAAATGTACCAACAGATGCATCTCTAGGAGATAGCGTTACTACACCGCTAACCATGTGTGTTGGGAGCGGAGAGGAGGAAACCTGTCAAACCGTGCAATTACAATTCATCGCTACAAGTGTTGTAACCGAAACCAATCACCAAAGGAGCATGCCTGAGAATACATTGCAATGGAATGTTATTGCAGACCTTCCAGCCTCTTCAGGAGTTTTAGATTGGAAAGTTAGTGACGCTGGAATGGGAATAGAAGATTGGATTTGGTCGGGTTCCGGTTCATTATCGATAAGTGGAGATGATATTACTATGCAAGGAATTCCTGGTTCGAGAGTAACTGGGATATTATCTGTAGAACTTCCAGTCGATGCTCCTCCGGCTTTCCACTCATTCACAGATTCTAGTAGCCTTGGTTTGGATTATTCGCTTCGATTATCGGTTGAGGTTATGCAAATTTACAGGACATCACTTACATTAGTATCACCTACCGAATCACCTCATTTAGTAGAAGTAGAGGAATCTATACCAGCAACGGTTCGGCTGTACAATCCCGGAAATGGTGAAGACACCTACGTCATGTCTCACGCAGTAATATTGGATGACTATATTACAGAAGACCCTGGTATATCTGTCACCTTCAGTAACTCAAGAGTGACTCTAAGTGCGGGGAGTTTGAGGACTCTTCCGGTTGAGATTATTTTACCAGATACAACCCCTGCAAGAACTCCGGTTAATATTGAATTATTCATGACCTCTGAAGGAAATACAACAATATCTGATTCCATTATTCTGACGCTTGAAGCAAGACAAGATCATCGTTGGGATGTAGTACTTTATTCAGCACTCGGTGATGTCGACGAGAATACATTTGCAATCAGCCCCGGCGATTCCTTCGCCGTCGAAATTTATGCGACAAATATTGGAAATCTTGATGATGATCTTTCCGTATCTGCCTCAGGTCTTCTAAATCAACAAGGTGCAGATTCAGTAACTGATTGGAAGATATTTGGAGATAATGCCTCATCAGTTTCGGTAAACAGTTCCACCACACTATATTTGATAGTGGAAGTACCTCTTGGTGCTTGGAATGGAACGACCTACCAAGTTAGTGCTTCAATAGTAGCATTTGATGTCGAGATTCATACCTTTACATTCACAATAGAAGTTTCCCATGTAGCGGGTTGGAACGCCATAGCATCTAATGCAAATTTGGAGATTGACCCCTCTGGGTCTACGGTTTCAATCTCTGTTGTTCAGGAAGGAAATTCACCAACTCGACCATTTGTGAGTGTACAGGTAGATGGTGAAATTGGATGGGAGGTGGAAACACCAGAGGAATTGCCAATTTTAGACCCAGGAAGTACCGCAACTCTAGATTTACAAATCACGCCGCCCTCTACTGCAAGGCACGGAAGAACTGTTGAATTATTGGTTAGATTGAGGGAAGGAGACGGTAGTAGTGAGGCTACAATTACATTGCCGCTTAGAGTTGCGGAGATTCATGAATTCAGCCTTCAAGGCAGTGGGAATTGGATTGTATCAGACAATGGAGGGTATCCTCATGCGGAATTACATAATCAGGGTAATGCGCCAACAACAATTTCACTAGAGGTACTTAGCTTACCTCAGGGTTGGCAAGTTTCAGGACCTACTCAAGTGGTTATTGGAGTCGGAGAGATAACAGGAGTTCCATTAGAAGTAATTCCATCCTCAGATTGGGAGGGGGAATCCAGAACCATCAGAATCCTGGCCCAAGATGAAGCCGGTAATCAAAGGGAAATTTCTCTCGATACTCAATATGAAGATCATTCATGGGCGTCTTCACCTGTGATTGTATCGATGCAAGGAGATAGTGTTCTGCTAGACATCCACGGAACTTCACCAGATTCCTCTGTTGTTGATGATCTCCAGTCAAATCTACAATGGGATTTGCAAGGTGGATGGGCGTGGCAGGCCAATACAGCATCAAGTGGCACTCAAGTTACTGTAGATTCGGACACAGTGTTACCATACACGGCATATGTAATCGAACCTGCACTTAGGTATGCTACTTGCTCAATAACAGGATCTGTCGACTCAGTAAGGGCGGAATGTACAGTTGCCAATGGAACTGAACCATTCAGTTATACTGTAATCCTAATCGACGATGAAGGAAAAATGTTAGACTCAACTGAAGGAAACATGGAAGGGAACACGACTTCGGGTCAAGTTAACCTAAGTGCTATTTCATGGAACCCGCAGCCGGGAATGAGAAGCCTAGTTATTCGGTTATTAGATGAAAGAGGAATTGTTATTGCTTCAGATCAGGCTGAATTTGAAATTCGTCGAAATGATTGGAATATTGGTTTGGTTGCTCTTGAACTTGATGGGCAAGGAGATAGTCAGAAAATCAAGGTATTGACAAAGAGAGAGTATCACCACCTACTGACTGATGCCGATTGTAGCATTTTAGTAATCGCTGGCAGCCATACAGCCACCCATGAAATCGATTTCTCAGGAACTTACCCTCCAGAACCAAAGTTGGATCGGCCATCATTAGATGATGCACCAGATGGAACGGAAATCATAGTGACGGTGCAATGCAAATTCCCTTGGGATGTTGATTCCGACCCAACCGATAATGAAGCCAAATTGATTCTTTCAGGCGGTTCTGTAAATAATGATTCAGGCTTTGAATGGTTTACGGCAATAGGCTCGGCTATTCTTGTAATCTCATTGGCACTTACCTTGACATGGATCCTTTACAATCAACGAGAAAGGAAGAAATTATTGGATATGACTGAATCCATCCTTAGTAAGAAAAAGCAAGATTCTAAGCTTCTAAAACCGCCTGTGCCTTCTGAGAATGTGGTCGAAGAAAATATTCAAGAAAAAACAATAATTGAAAATAAAGAGAATATCAGTAATCGAATTGTAAAGGATACTCCAGAAGTTGTCGAACAACAATTAGACGACTTTGAGAGCAGGTTGAAGCGTTTGACCGGCGACGACTAAACACAGGTGCTAGAATGAATCGCTACATCCCTCCTAGTCCATTCTATACTTTCGAGCCTTTACGGCATGACCCGCTAGAATTGATTCCTTCAATTCAATCCTCACAAGGGGGCGACCATACAGAGATAAAATCGATAGAAGCAATTCCCTCATCGATTCTTGAATTAGAGGAAGGAAAAAATCCAATCATGGATCCTGCAATGATGTTATTCTTATGTTCAGTCGATTGGAAAGGTGATGATGGAATGCCTGAACCACTAGACAGAGGAGTTAGTAGAGAAAGNATNGGAAGATTTCCNATTGAAGGNGGTAATGCGATAGAGTANCTACTAAANCATACAATTGAAAAGAATGAGGATGGCCTCCATGAATTACTTGCAAAACTAACTCTTGGCCTAGATGAAGAATTTCTTGGAGAAGGAGGATTTTCATCTGGCATGGGTGGTTTGGAATTATGCGGCTGGCTTGATTCAAGAGATGTAACTAATCTCCGTCGAGCAATCCAAAAAGGCAAATGGGCAGTTGACCCAAGTGAACCCATAGATGGTGGAGTTGCCGATGCTTTCCGGCATCTAACTATCATTTTACGCGGCGCAGAAAAAAGAAAGTGTGGTATTCTGATGAGGAGACATTCCTAAAACTAGAATTCTTGACCAGTTAATCTTTCAAACATATCTGCATAAAGATTTGAGGTTTGATCAATAATTGACTGTGGTAAAGCAGGAATTGGTGGCTCTTCAGTTCCTGCCTCTCTCGCCGCGTAAAGTTCAGAGTGATGACCGGTCTCTAGGTAATGACCTCTGACAAATTCTTTCGAAAGTTGAACAATCTCTCCCTTGTCATATGCTTCAGCATCCCACCATCTGTCTTCATCTAAGGTTCCAAATGAATCCACCAAGACCGGAACTCTGCCTTTGCCTAAGGCGAATTCTTTCTTTCCATCGACATGGATTAATCCACGCTTTGCAGCCTCGCTCTCGATTATTTCGTCAACCTTGACAACAATTTCGAGAATCGAGTCAAATTCCTCGTCGCTTAGATTTGAGATTTCCAATGCCTCCGCTCTATCGAGTAATCTATCGAATTTTTCAAACTTAGTTGATACCTCAAGGTAAGGCTTTGGAAGTTTCACCCCTTCCTCTAGTATGGTTCCTGGTTCAAATCCAAATTCTTCAGCAGGAGCGTCACCCCTTGCATATCTCCTCCAACCGCTACCTGCAAGATAATGACGACAAATCACTTCCAATGGGACGAAGACATTTTCTTGGTCTCTCGATATCGCACCGGGCTCACGAATAACGTCGAATCTTCGCGCTAACACTCTGTCAGGTGCACTCATCTCGATAACATGGGTGTCACAAATTCCTGCTTCTTCAACAAGTTTGAACCAGTGACAAGAGGTTCTGTTTAATGACTCACCCTTTCGAGGAATTAGGCTAGGAATAATTTGGTCGAAAACGCTAATTTGGTCAGTATACCTAAATTCGATTATATCCGGATTATCAGTACTCCAAACTTGCTTCACCTTACCATGGTAAATCATCTCGCCCATACATCAAGGGCCATTGAAAGACAACCTTGAACATTGCTAATGCTAATGCTCCTAATTTTTTATGAAAATAAAATAAATCACAATATGATACGGGTCGATTCTATATTCTAACTTCTGTGTGCTCAATTTGTGAATAGAGCCTCTCCGGGTATCGAGAGAATTTTCTCTTGGTCATCAATAGACTCTAAGTCTAGAGTTGTAATTCTAGTCTCTATATTGTTAATTTGCTCAATCCCCCATTCAAGCGGACAAGAGACGATTACCGGATGGAACGAAGCCGAAAGTTGGACGGACCACGACCTAAATGCGGCAGTTATCCATGGAGAACTAGTCTGGGTATTCGGAGATTCTGGAATCGTAAGATTCAGCGAAGACTCTGGCGCAACGTGGCAAAATCATACTAATTTAGGAGATGTTGATTTAATCTCAGCAGACTCTTACGAGAACTCTATGGCAGTATTGTCTACTGATGGAATAATCTACATGAAAGATGGGTTAGAATCAGAATGGATTACTATAGACTCTAGCCAAACGGGAATGAAGAGTATTGCATTAGCGGGAGAAGAATCCTTGATAATTGTAGGAAATGAAGGGGCTATCTGGCATTATACAGAGCAGACTTGGTGGAATCGAACAACAAGTTTCACTGAAAACCTGCATGATGTTGACTTCAACGGAGCTGATGATGGATTGGCTGTTGGTAATGCTGGAACCATACTTGCTACAGATAATGGTGGCACAACATGGGATTACAGAGAGGCTCCAGATCCAGAATCTTCAATCGTTTCTGTATCTTACTTCAATCCTTATCGCATGTTCGCAGTAAGTGATTCTGGGCAGATCATATACTCAACATCCCCTGGTGGTTTTGAGTGGCAATTAAGAGAAATTGAATCTGCTGGTTACAATACAACACTTGGGATTGACATTTCTTCTATTGATGTCGTCTCATCCTCAAAAATTCTATTTTCTGGACCAAATGGATATCTAGGGTTGAGTCTTGACCAAGGCTTGAATGTTGAAAGAAATATACTACCTTCAGGAGTAAATACCTCATTCAATGATCATGCAATGTTCGACTACGTATCGGGAACAGTAGTTGGTGATTCAGGAGTCATCTTGTTTACTGATAGAGCAGGGGAAAACGAAGATATTGGCTTCGAAATCCCCGATTACAATAATTTTGGAGAGTTCGTCGAATATGCAGATGATATGCTTTTATCTGGATTTATTGCAACAATTAAAATCGTTTTATTCGGAATAGCATTAGGATTTATTATCGGTTTAATTCTAGCAATGATGAAAACAGCACCTACATCTCTCAAAAATTTACTAGAAAGTTATCCAACACGCCAAATCAAAGGGCTTGGAATAATTTGTTTAGTATCTGCACTATGGTTAATCTACTCTGGCCTCAGAAGGTTCCCTGATTTACAATTGAACGGAATAGAGTACATTTTCACCCCAGTTGGAGACCCAAGGGGATTTGCGATGTTTGGCCTTGGGGTTGCAATTTTTGTTATCTCAATACAATTTGTATTAGCAGATGAAAAATTATCTGGACCATTGTTCAAAATTCGACCCCTAAATGCGATAGCAACCGTCTACACAGATTTTTTCCGAAATACTCCATTAATTGTACAATTTATGTTCATTCACTTCGGAGTGAGATTGGGAATGAGAATTCAAGAATTAATGGAAGGTACATTTGGCGACCCAGGCATTGATGGAATTGACTACTTCTTCTATGGTGAACGGGCTTTCTTAAGTGCAATATTCACTCTAGGGCTAAATTCTGGAGCATACCAATGTGAGACAATCCGAGGTGCTATATCAGCTATACCATCAGGTCAAATGGAGGCTGGTAGGAGTATAGGATTAACCTATATTGGGACAATGAGATTGGTTATAATGCCACAAGCAATCAGAATTTGTATACCACCTATCGGTAACGAGATGGTGAATTTGGTATTGAATTCTTCACTTGCGATGGTAATTGGTTATTCTGAACTTTCAAGACAAGGGAAACTGATGATTGCGACCACTTTCCAAATATTTTCTGCCTGGGGATTGGTTATGATATCTTATTTCGTAGTCACTTGGACACTTGCCTTACTTCTCCGAAGATTAGAAGAGAAAACAAAAATCCCAGGGTTGGGAATTTCAGGGGGTGGTTGAATGGAAGATGTAGTTCTCTCAATTCGTGATTTACACAAGATTTACCCTGGAGGTGTTCATGCAGTTAGAGGAGTCGACTTCGATGTTCATGAAGGAGAGTCAGTAGCGATAATCGGATCTTCGGGTTCAGGAAAATCTACCGTTCTTCGATGTATTAACAGATTGATTGAGCCCACAGAAGGTGTAATTGAATTACGAGGGCAACAGATAAACACGCCTAATGCAAATGTAAACGAGGTAAGGAGTAGAATAGGAATGGTTTTTCAGTCATTCGAATTATTTTCTCATTTGAAAGTATTAGACAATGTAACTCTAGGTTTACGGCACGTTCGTGGAATGGGTAAATCGGAGGCAGAAGAAGTAGCTTTAGATGTACTAGAGAGAGTCGATATGCTTGAGCGAATAGATGCCTATCCTGGTAATTTATCAGGCGGGCAAAAGCAACGCGTTGCGATTGCTAGAGCGTTAGCAATGAAGCCAGAAGTCATCCTGTTCGATGAACCAACAAGCGCATTAGACCCAGAGTTGATCGGTTCTGTTTTGCAGACGATTCGAGGGTTAGCAGATGAGGGCATGACGATGGTTATTGTCACTCATGAAATTAATTTCGCTAGGGATGTTGCGGACAGAATCGTCTATTTGGATCAGGGCAAGGTAGCCGAAGAAGGACCTTCTTCAATAATCAACCAGCCAAAGACTGAGCGACTGCAGAGATTCCTCTCATCTATGCATGAAGATAAAATTTCAGAGGACATCGGAAATGAACTGGTAAGTACCCAAACAGACCATGGCTATGTTCCAGATGGAACCGGTAATCGACCTAGGTCTTGAGAAGTTTAGATCATTCCTTGTGCAGTCATCGCTTCTGCAACCTTCAGGAAGCCAGCGATATTTGCACCCGCAACATAGTTTCCTTCCATACCATATTTTGCGGCAGTCTCGGATGCTTGTTTGTGGATATTCACCATTATCGCCTCAAGCCGTGAATCTACTTCTTCACGTGTCCATGAAAGTCGAAGTGAGTTTTGGCTCATCTCCAACCCAGAAGTTGCTACACCACCAGCGTTACTTGCCTTACCTGGGGCAAACAAAATTCCATTTTTGTGGAATACTTCAACTGCTTCTGGTGTACAAGGCATATTGGCACCTTCACCAACTGCAATGACATTATTTTCGACTAACATCTGTGCTTCTGCACCATTCAGTTCGTTTTGAGTAGCACACGGAAGAGCGACATCTACGTTTACTCCCCACAGACCATTTGGTGTAGGTTCAGGGGCTGAAGCGGTAAATGTCACACCATCGTGCGCATCAGCATACTCTGAAATTCTACCTCTTCTGTTATTTTTCAAATCCATAATCCATGTTAATTTTTCTCTATCAATACCGGCAGGGTCATGGATCCAACCACTGGAATCTGACATAGTTACTGGCACTCCACCGAGATCCAATACTTTCTCACAAGCGAATTGTGCTACATTTCCAGAACCACTTATCGATACAGTTGCTCCTTCGAATGACTTGCCCTTGGTAGCTAACATCTCTCTTGCAAAGTAAACTAGACCATATCCAGTTGCTTCAGGACGGATGAGGGAACCTCCGTAAGATAATCCTTTACCAGTTAGAACACCGGCTTGGAAATCATTACGCAGTTTCTTGTACATACCAAACATGAAACCTATCTCTCGACCCCCGACACCAATATCTCCAGCAGGAACGTCACAATCCTGTCCAATATGGCGCCATAACTCCATCATGAATGATTGACAAAATCTCATTACTTCTTCGTCGGACTTACCCTTTGGGTTGAAGTCAGAACCTCCTTTACCACCACCCATTGGCAAGCCTGTTAATGAATTCTTGAAAATTTGTTCAAAGGCAAGGAACTTCAAAATTGATGCATTAACACTAGGGTGGAATCTAAGTCCTCCTTTGTACGGACCAATTGCTGAGTTCATTTCAA
>FUFK010038276.1_pt1 | contig 44310 bp, 38 predicted proteins | sample 1021851 | NCBI WGS metagenome assembly FUFK01 (sample SAMEA51879418, study PRJEB19060) | metagenome
GGCCCAAGGATCATAAATAAAGAAGAAACAAAAAAAAGAATGAAAGAAGTTTTAGCTGACATCCAATCAGGTAAATTTACTAAACAATGGATGGATGAATGCAAAAATGGTCAAAAAAACTTCCTTGCAACAAGAGCAAAACTAGCTGAGCATCCAGTTGAAAAAGTTGGAGCAACTTTAAGAGAAATGATGCCTTGGATCGCTAAGAAGAAGCTAGTAGATAGTGATAAAAAATAATTTGACGATAAATTTGGGTTAAATTTTCCAATTTATTTTGCAATCTGAGCGGGAGCATGTATTATGCTCGAGCTAAAAAATTACAATGTCAGANAAAGAAANACTATACATATTTGATACCACTATGCGTGACGGCGAACAATCGCCAGGCGCGTCTATGAGTGTTGAGGAAAAAATACAGATTTCAAGAGTATTTGACGAAATGGGAATAGATATCGTGGAAGCGGGCTTCCCAATTGCATCACCAGGAGATTTTGAGGCAGTCTCTGAAATTAGCAAAATAATGAAAAACTCGATACCTTGTGGTCTTTCAAGAGCTTTAAAAAAAGATATAGATGCTTGTCACGAGTCATTGAAGCATGCTCCAAGATTTAGAATTCATACTTTCATTTCTACAAGCCCATTGCATATGAAACACAAACTAGAAATGACAAATGAGCAGGTTTTAGATGCGATTAAAGAAAGTGTTACCTACGCAAGAAACTTTACCGATGATGTTGAATGGTCATGTGAAGATGGAACTAGAACTGATATGGATTTTATGTGTAAAACTGTTGAGCTTGCAATTAAATGTGGGGCTAAAACTATTAATATTCCAGATACGGTTGGGTATTCAATTCCTGAAGAATTTGCAAAAACAATTAAACATTTAAAGAATAATGTTCCAAATATTGATAAAGCAATATTATCTGCACACTGTCATAACGACCTTGGACTAGCAGTAGCCAATGCGTTAGCTGGAGTATCAGAAGGTGTAAGGCAAATAGAGTGTACAATAAATGGAATAGGCGAAAGAGCAGGCAATGCTGCATTAGAAGAAGTGGTAATGGCAATTAAAACTAGAAATGATTTAATGCCTTATAATACTGGAATTAAAACAGAATTAATAAGTAAAGCTTCTAAAATTGTTTCAAATGCAACTGGTTTCCCAGTTCAGTTTAATAAAGCAATTGTTGGAAAAAACGCTTTTGCCCATGAGTCGGGAATTCATCAAGATGGAATGTTAAAAAATAGAGAAACTTATGAAATTATGACACCAGAAAGTGTTGGTGTAAAAAAAACATCTTTAGTAATGGGTAAACATTCTGGAAGACATGCTTTCAAAGATAAATTATCAGACTTAGGATATTCAGATATTACAGATGATATAATTCAAGCTGCTTTTGGAAAATTTAAAGTCTTGGCTGATAAAAAAAAACATATTTACGATGAAGATATAGTTGCTTTAGTTGACGATAGCTTAATTGTGGATAATAAAATCAATGCAATAAATTTAAAATCTTTAAAAGTTTTTGCTGGGACTGGTGAGCCTCAAAGAGCAGAAATGACTCTTGATGTTTACGGTGATATTAAAAAAACTGTTGAAACAGGTGATGGACCAGTTGATGCAATATTTAAATGCATAAAAAAATTATACCCTCATGATGTAAAATTATCTCTATACCAAGTGCATGCAGTAACAGAGGGAACAGATGCCCAGGCAACTGTGAGCGTTAAAATTGAGGAAAATGATAGAACCACCGTAGGCCAATCTGCTGATACAGACACTTTAGTTGCATCAGCAAATGCATATTTAAATGCATTGAATAAAATGCTTATAAAACGTGAAAAAAAAGCACCATCTCAAAATATTAAACATCAAAAAGTGAAAGGAATATAGTTAAATGTCAATGTTCGCCAATTTAAGAAAGTTTTGGAGCCAAGATATGGCAATAGATTTAGGAACAGCTAATACACTTGTAGTTTTAAAAAGTAAGGGAGTTGTACTAAACGAACCTTCTGTTGTAGCAGTTGTGGATAATAAGGGAAAAAAATCAGTTTTAGCGGTTGGAGATGAAGCAAAAACAATGCTTGGAAGAACTCCTGGTAATATTCAGGCGATCAGACCATTAAGGGATGGTGTAATAGCAGACTTTATAGTTACAGAGGAAATGATTAAACATTTTATTAAAAAGGTTCATAAAAAAACTTTAGCTAATCCAAGAATATTAATTTGTGTGCCAACTGGATCAACGCCTGTAGAGAGAAAAGCAATCCAAGATAGTGCTTTAGCAGCAGGAGCAAGAAGAGTTCAGTTAATTGAAGAACCAATAGCAGCTGCAATTGGAGCAGGTTTGCCAATTCAAGAAGCAACTGGATCAATGGTTGTAGATATTGGTGGTGGAACAACAGAAATAGCAGTTATGTCATTAGGGGGAGTTGTTTATTCTGANTCACTNAGAGTNGCNGGAGATGCNATGGATAATGCATTNAANGATTANATGAGAGANGANTATAANTTNATGATNGGAGANAGTACTGCTGAAAAAATTAANAAAGATATTGGAACAGCAATACCNACAAATAATAATACTTATGCAGTTAAAGGTAGAGANTTAAGATCAGGAACTCCTAAAGAGGTAAANATCTCAGAACAAGATACTTCAGAAGCTTTAAANCCNATACTTAAAGANATNGTATCTGGAATAAAAAAAGCANTAGAAAATACACCNCCNGANTTATCAGCTGANTTAGTTGATATGGGNTTAACNATGACAGGAGGAGGATCGCTTTTNAAAAATATAGANAAAAGATTNTCNAAAGANACTGGNTTACCAGTNAATATTGCTGATGATCCATTGTCATGTGTNGCAATAGGAACAGGAAAGGCGTTAGACGATCAAGAAATATTTTCTACTGTACTATCTGAGTATTAAATATTATGTCAACAGAAACGAGTAGAGATGATTTCATTATTGCTATTCGTTCGGCATTTCTAAAAAAAGGAAATAGACAAAAATTTTCACTATTCACTCTTCTAATTATTTCTATTTTAGTTTTATCATTAGAATATTTTAAAACTGGTCCAGTTAACCAATTTAGATCTTTCACAAAAGATATAATATTTAGAGGTTCATATGTTGTTTCGAGCCCATTCAAATACATAAAAGATAAATATTATCTCTTTCAAGATCATATGAGTATGTATGAAGAATTTTCAGTTTTAAGAGATAAGGACCTTGACCTTAGCTCACTTAGAAAAGAAGTTGATTTTTATAAATCAGAAAATGCGCTTTTAAAAAAATTGATAGAAGAAAGAGATCTTTTTTCTGAAGAATATATGTTAACTAAAATTTTATTAGATAAACAAAGTCCTTATCTAAAGTCTTTAATAATTAACAAAGGTCAAAAAAATGGAGTTAAATTAGGATCAGCCGTTAAAGACAGGCTATATTACATCGGCAAGGTTGTAAATGTTAACTTTTTAAGCTCAAGAGTACTACTGGCTAATGATCTTAATAGCAAAATCCCGATCATTATTGAGCCAAGTGGAATTAATGCAATACTTTCAGGAAATGGAAATGATGAGTATGCGGAAATAGAGTACTTACCTAAAGAAAATCAAATAAAGGAAAATGAAATTGTGTATACCTCTGGATCAGATGGTACAATTCCAGCTTCAATTCCTGTTGGAAAAATAATTATTCAGGACAATAAAAAGTATGTAAAGTTTTTTAGTAACTTAAATCAACTAAATTATGTGCAGGTAAATAAGTAAAATGGCTAGGGGAGACATAAAATTTTATCAATTTTTGTTAAATGCTTTTCCAGTTATTTTATTATTTTTCTTTGCTTTAACAGGCTACTCATTTTCTTTCCAGATTTTCAAATTTAATATATCTTTTAATCTTATTCACTTAATTGTTTTTTATTGGGTTTTAAAGAAGCCCGAAATGCTTGGTTACGGCCTTATTTTTTTTGCAGGTGTAATCAATGATGTTGTGCAAAACTTACCAATTGGAGTTTCATCCATAAATTATCTTTTGCTCTGTGTAATTGCATCTTTTTTTAGGACAAGAACATTGGTTCCTAATTTAATTTATGATTGGATACTATTTTTTATAGCAATATTAATTGTCAACTCAATTCATTTTACAGTGTTATCTATTTTCTTTGATGAAAATATTAGGTACGGGGCATTAATGTCAGCTGCTTTTTTTTCATTTCTAATTTATCCAGTAGTGGCAAAATTATTTAATCAAATTTATTTACTAGGTTTAAAACAAAAAAATGTTGAATAGAGGAAGAAATATAGAAAAAGGCAGAGTCATAACAAGGAGAATGTTCATATTGGCTGCTGCAAAAATATTACTTTTTGCTGGCATATCATCACGATTATATAATTTACAAATTTCCGATAGAGAAAAATATGAAATTTTATCTGATAAAAATAGAATACGTGAGTGGAAAACTCCTCCTCAAAGAGGAATAATTGTGGACAACTTTAATAAAGTACTAGCAAGTAATGATAGAGTATTTCAGTTACACTTAATGTTAGATGAAATAAATGATTTTGATCTAACAATATTTAAAATTAAAAATTTAATTGAATTAGATAACTTTCAAGTAAAAAAATTATATAAAAAAAAAGAAAGATTAAAACCTTGGGATACATTAGTAGTTTCAGATAATTTAACTTGGGAACAATTCTCAAAGATTAATTTATATTTGCATGAATTAGAAGGAGCAAAACCAGTATTATCAACATCTAGATTTTATCCTTATGCAAATGATTTAGTACATGTAGTTGGATACGTTGGTGATGCTAGTCCTAAAGATCTTGAAAAAACTGAGATAAAAGAAAATTTTGTTCCAGGTCTAAAAGTAGGAAAATATGGAATAGAAAATTCACAAGAGAAAATTTTAATAGGTAACTATGGTATTAAAAGATATGAAGTTAATGCATCAGGAAAAAGAATAAGTCAAATAGATTACATTAAAGAGAGACAGGGTAATAAAGTAAAATTAACTATAGATATAGAAATTCAAAAATATGCCCAAGAGTTACTTAAGGGAAAAGCGGGTTCAATATGTGCAATGGACATATATACTGGAGAAGTTGTTGCAATGGCATCATCTCCAACATATGATCCAAACAAATTTACGCACGGAATAAATCAGAAAGATTGGCAAGAAATCAGAAATAATTCACTAAAACCTTTAATAAATAAGTCAATTGCAGGACTTTATTCTCCTGGCTCAACTTTTAAGCCATTAGTTGCGCTTGCAGCTCTAGAGTATGGAATATTAGATCCTAATAAAACAATAAGATGCAAAGGTCATAAGCATCCATATGAACTTTACGGAGTAAAATATCACTGTTGGAAAAAAGAAGGTCATGGATATATGAAGCTGAGAAATGCTATCAAACAATCTTGTGATATATACTTTTATGAAATGGCAAGATTACTTGGAGTTGATAAATTATCAATAATTGCCAAAAGATATGGTCTTGGAACCAATGTGCTTGGAGATCTTTATAATGATGAAAAGAATGGATTGGTTCCCGACACTAGATGGAAAAGACGAGAATTGGAGCAAAGTTGGTATTTAGGGGAAACAGTGATTAATGGTATAGGACAAGGCTATATTCAGACTACACCACTTCAACTTTGTCTAATGACTGCACAAATTGCAAATGGAGGATATAAAATAAAACCTCATATCATTAAAGATGATACTATAAATTATAAGGATGTAATAAATAAAATTAAATTAGATCAATCTAATTTCCCTCTGCATGAAAGAAATTACTTAGATGATATAAATGTTCAGTATTATCAAAGAATGTATCACAAAAAGTCTAATATTAATTTTGTATTAGACGCGATGTTTGGTTCTACAAACGAGCAATATGGAACTTCGTACAGATCTCGTTTCGACGATCCCAAATATCAATTTGCGGGTAAAACAGGGACATCACAGGTAAGAAGAATTACTGATCTTGATAGAGAACTCGATTTAGATACTGAACAAATTGAATACAAAAAAAGAGATCATGCATTATATATAGCTTTTGCTCCTTATAAGGATCCAAGATATGCAATAAGTGTTATTATTGAACACGGAGGATCTGGAAGTAAAGCTGCAGCACCGCTGGCAAGCAAATTAATTAAAAAGATTATTGATCGACATAAATTAAGAGAACAATTTAATAAAGGAAATACTAGTTTAGCATAATGTTAAGAGAAAGAATTCAAGCTAGCAATTATAGTTTTTTAGATAAATTAAGATCAATTGATTATTTATTAATATTATTAATTATAGCTATAGGCTCAATTAGTGTATTTGCAATTTACTCTACAGAAGGAGGAAAATTTTCTTTTTACACAAAAAATCATATAATTAGATTATCTGTATTTTTTAGTTTATTTTTAGCCTTATCTTTTGTTAGAGTCTCTACTTGGTATAAAAATGCATATTTATTTTATATTATTGGATTAATTTTATTGCTTATAGTTTTATTTTTTGGAATTTCAGCATCAGGAGCTACCAGATGGATAAACTTATACTTTTTAAATTTACAACCCTCAGAATTAATGAAGATTGCTGTGATAATATGTTTTGCAAGGTATTATCATAGAATTCAAAGCTCAGACATTCAAAGTTATAAGTTTTTGATTCAACCGATTATACTTTTAATAATTCCTTGTTATCTTGTCATTCAGCAACCAGATTTAGGGACTTCCATTTTAATCGCAGGAAGTGGCATTGCTATAATTTGGTTGGCAGGTTTAAATATTAAATATTTCGTTTACTCTGGGCTTCTATTATTAGTTTCTCTTCCGTTTGCTATTTCCATTTTGAAACCATATCAAAAATCAAGAATTTTAACTTTTTTTAATCCTGACAGAGATCCATTAGGAGCTGGATACCAAATAATTCAATCAAAAATAGCTATTGGCTCAGGTGGATTTTTTGGAAAAGGTTTTTTAAAAGGAACGCAGAGTTATTTAGAATTTTTACCTGAAAAACATACCGATTTTATTTTTACTCTTTTTTCTGAGGAATTTGGATTTTTAGGATCCATAATACTTTTATTTTTATATATTTTATTAATTTACAGAATTATTAATGTTGGTTTAGTTTCAAGAAGTTTCTTTGCGAAATTATATTGTTTTGGTTTTGCAACAGCAATTTTTCTTTACGTTTTTGTAAATATTGCGATGGTCCTTGGAATGCTTCCAATAGTCGGAGCTCCATTGCCAATTATGTCTTATGGAGGATCATCTTTATTATCAATTATGTTGGGACTTAGTATAGTAATGAGCTGTAAAATTTATAATCAAGAACAAATATCAGTCTATTAAATCAATTTTTCATACATAATATTTATTTATTATTTGAATTCTTTACATTGTGCTTAATCAAGATTAATTTTAACTGTGAAATCTTTTGTATCAAAATATTATAATTATCTAATATATATTTTGATATTATTACTTTTAATATCTTTAAAAATTAGCAATCCAAACATAGTTAAATCCGTTTCATTTTTGAGCTTTGATTTATACCAGAAAGTATTTCCGTCAAGAAAACAGAACTCCGATGTTATAATTGTAGATATAGATGAGAAAAGTTTATCTAAATTTGGACAATTCCCATGGAATAGATCAGTTTTTGCAAAAATACTGAGAAACATAAATGAAGCTGAACCAAAAGCCATTGGATTTGACGTTTTTTTTAGCGAGAAAGATAAACAATCACCGGAGGAATTTATTAAAGCTTATGATCTAAAATCTTTAGATCTAATTAATGAATTGAAAAATATAGAGAGTCACGATGAATACTTTACAAAAGAACTAGGAAATTCTAAAGCTGTTCTTGCAGTACTTGGAAGTACTGAAAAGTCATTTAAAAAATATAGTCGTGAACCTAAAGCTAGATTTTTATTTAAAGGAGGAGATCCCAATCAATTTGTTTATAATTATCCAAATTCTATTGGTTCCCTTGAATTACTTGAAAATAATGTGCAAGGGTTAGGTTCAATTTCATTTTTGGACCAAACTGATGGAATTATAAGATCTTTACCGCTGATTGTTTCATTTGATAAAAAAATTTACCCAACAATAGGTCTTGAGATGATCAGAGTTGGCTCAAAACAAAAAAATTTATTTGTAAATTTAGATGAAGTAGGAATTAAAAAAATTAATGTTAGACCACATAAAATTCCAACTGATAATAATGGATTACTTTGGATAAGATATAAATTACCACAAGAGAGTCAGTATATTTCTGCAAGCTCTGTTTTTGATGGAAATTTTGATAGATCTAGATTTGAAAATAAATATGTTTTAATAGGCGCTTCTGCTCAAGGACTTTTTGATTTAGTTAAAACACCATTAGGTATAATAATGCCAGGAGTAGAGGTTCACGCCAATGTAATTGAAAATATATTGGATAAATCTTATTTACTGAGAAATCCAGAAATTTATTTAATAGAACTTTTACTAACTATTATTTTAGCTACAGTTATATTTATTTTATCCCAAAAAATTAGACCAAAATATAGTTTACCTGTTTTTATTTTAGGTTTTTTTTCAATTGTTATAACAGGCTTTGCTTTCTATTATTTTAGGGCAGAATTGATCGATATTAGTTACCCTATATTTATTATACTCGTAACTTTTTTAACTGGTCTTTATTTTAGATTTATACAAGAGAATAAATTTGCACTAGAAAATTTAAAGAAAGAGACGAAATTATTAAGAGAAAGAGAGCTAGCTGGAGATGTACAAAAAAGCTTATTCCCAGAAATCTCTAAATATCAAAATTTTCTTTATGCCAAAAACATTCCAGCAAGAGATGTTTCTGGAGATTATTATGATTTAATAAATGTTGGTAAAAACGAGTATTATTTTTCCTTAGCAGATGTATCTGGAAAGGGAGTGAAGGCTGGAATGTATATGGCAAAAGCATCATCTACATTTAGAGCATTATCTAAATTATCAATACCACTAGAGAAAGTTGTTTATTTAGTAAATAATGAATTAGTCGAAGCTAAATTTAAAGGAATGTTCGTAACAGCTGTTTTTGGAAAATTTAACACTGAAACCGGAGATGTCACATTTGTAAATGCTGGTCATGAAAGTATTATGTTATTTGATAAAAGTCTAAATTTCGAATTTTTAAAATCTGAATTACCGCCTATAGGGATAGTTAAATATTTTACAGAAAGCATGGTAGTATCAAAAACTATAAATCTAAAAGACAAAACTTTTGTAGTTTATACAGATGGTGTTACAGAGGGATATTTAGAAAATGGAAAGGAATTGGGAGCAGAAGGTGTAGAACAGATAATCAAAAATTTAAATGAAGTAAACCCCTCAAGTATCGTTGAGGGAATTGCATCTAAATTAAATTGGGGTGCTGATAAATTAAGAGATGATATTACTTGTTTAGCATTAAATTTAGAAAATACCGAACTAGTAAAAACAAAAAAATGAAAAAAATATCATTTATATTAACTTTAATTTTATTTTTTCAAACAGGCTTAAAAGCTAAAGAAATAACTTATCAAGAAATTTTAGAGAATCCTACAGATTTAGAATTAAACTTAAATTATGCTAAGCAACAAGAAAATACTGGCAACCTTAAATTAACCATATCAACTTTAGAACGTTTAAATATGTTATATCCAGAGAATTTAGATATTAAACTTTACCTTCTTTCAATATTAATAGAAATGGACTCTAAAGTTAAAGTAGATCTAATGGTTAGAACTATGATGAATGATCCCAATACCCCTGCTGAAACAAAAAAAACTATTGCAAAATTATTAACTAGTCCATCCAAGGAAAAAGAAAGTAATTGGTTTGCTTATCTAGATTTAAAATACTTACAAACAGAAGAAAACAACGTAAGTGGTATCACTAAATCAAAAAAATTATTACAAGAAGATAATTTAATACCATACCCTGCTGTTGATGGAAGGTTGGTTGTAGAAGATGATAAGACTTTTAACAGAACTGGCGCATTAACTATTGGTAGAAACCTTAACAATAGTTCATCTGTTTTTTTTAACATAAGTTTAGATGTTAAAACTATCGAAAAAAAAGTTACTGGAGACAGCGATATAATTTCTTCATCATTGAGTTACTTTAAAATATTTGGAAATAATTATATTTCGCCATATGCATACTGGAGCAAACCTAATTACAGAAGACAAGAAGATTATGAGTCAAAAGGTTATGGTATTAACAATACTTATTTCTTTAATGAAAAGAATAATATTAATTATGGTTTAGCGTATTCAGAAACTTCATACGATAGAAGCTCTGCTTTTACAGCCGCAGATGATAATGATAGTGATGTGTATTCTAGTTTTATAAAGCACAATTTTAATTTTACAAAAAAAAGTCAACTTGGAACTAAAATAATCTTGAACAGAACAGAAGCTAAGAAAGAATTTGATAGCTATGATTCTACGGGAATTAACCTAACTTATTCTCATTTCTTACCCATAGGAACATTAAAATTAAGCAGCACATATTTAAAAAATGCATATGATGAACCTGAAACCTTTCTTAGTGTGAGCAAAATTAGAGACGACGAAAGTTTTGTTAATTCTATTTCATTGGAGGGCCAAATTATTCAACTCTTACCATTTATTAAGAAATCAAAAATTTCAGAAGGAGTATTTTACACTTTAAAATTAAGACAGTCTGATGTAAGTTCAAATATACAAAATCATGATGTAGAAAGAAAGTTTTTTACAATGGGTTTAACTAAAAGATTTAATTTAAATGAGCTATTTAAGTAAAGTATTAATTATTATTTTTTTGACATTTGCTAGTGTAGCCAATGCAAGCAACAATAGTTTTGTTGGTGTAATTGGAGCCGCAATTGGAGATATAAAAAATCAAAAAAATGAGAGCCTCTCAAATGGCTCAAAAATATTTTTTGGAGATACTATTATATCAAAAAGTAAATCAAATGCTCAAATATTATTTCTTGATCAAACTGTATTAACTTTAGGTGAGGAAACAGAACTTACTATTGATGAATTTGTTTATGATCCAAATAGTCAAGACGGTTCTTTTGTTTCAACTGTAAAAACAGGAACAGTTAAGTTCATTACTGGTCAGATAAGTAAAAAAAATCCTGATAATCTTGAGGTAAAAGTTCCAGCTGGTACTTTAGGAGCACGTGGTACAGAATTTGTTGTATTGTCAGAATCTAATAATGAAAGCACTGTTGTTTTATTAGGACCAGGTCCTAATAATACTTTAGGAATGATACCAGGAAATTTAATATTATCTGATGGAGTAAATTCAGTTGATATAACAAATCCAGGGTTTGAAGCGATGGTAAAGAATTAAATGATAAATATTTTATTTATATTAAAATCAATTATTATTTTAATAATCTTTAATTCTTATTCGTATGCGGTTGTATCCACTCCAACCCCAACGACAACTTTGAGTAAAATAGCAAATTCCATGAGTTATTCAGCAAATAATACATCTCAAAATGTTACAAGTAATACTAGCAGCACTACATCAAAATTAATAAATTCATCAAAATTAACTGCCGGCATTCAAAAGTCTGCTGAAAAATTTGGACTAACAATAGATGCTGATGCAGCAGCAATTGTTGCTAGCATCGATACTTCAAGTGTTGAGTCTATGTCAAAAGCACTAGCATCATTAGAGGATAATTATGCTCATTTGGATGATGATTATGTTCAAACAATTGATCAAGATACAATTATTTATGACAGTGACTGGGTAACATTAAGTAAAGTTACTGGTGGTTCCTTAAACTATACAAGCGATAACAATGTATTTAAATCAGGTGCATCACAACAAGTTAGATCTCAGGTATATGTTAATTTTAAAAAAAGAGATATTTTCGCAGATGTGGATACAAAAATCACAAGAGCTGTTGGAGCAGGAGGAGATTATGATTCTACTGGAGGCACTGAAATTGCAACAAGTTGGAGGACAGGTACGGCAACATTTAGTGACCTACCTATAGTAGCAACAGATGACCAAAGAATTGGTGACGGTTGGGGATCTTATTCTGCGGTATTTGGAGGACAACAAGAAAAATTCAGTACGATGAAGAAAAGTACTACAACGCTTCAAGATGCATGTACATGGTGTGATGCTGGAAGTTACTGGACTGATAAACAAAACCATATTGAGGAATATAATAATAATGTTAATGACTCCAGTTCATATGGTTCAATATATTTTTACGGTAAGTTTACTACAGCATCAGAAGGAGCAGAAGGTGTTGGAAATTTTGTATTAGAAGGCGGTTTCACAGCTGATGGAGCTTCAGAGCAAGAATTTGTAGAGTCTATTGAAAGATATGAAGCGACTGGTACACTCACAGCAAAAGCTGCAGAATAACATTAAAACTATTTTCCATCTATTACAACAATCGTTAAATCATCTTTTTGTATATGACCAGCACCAAGAATATCATCAATCATAGTTTTTAATCTCTCATTAATTGGAGTTGATTGATATTTTTTTATGTAGTTTTCAAAGCCTTCAGATCCTAACATTTCACCACTTGGATTTTTAATTTCAGTAATACCATCAGTAAAAATATACATCGAACTATTCTCAAATGACAATTTGTGCTCAGGATATTTTGTTTTAGGCATAATACCTAAAGGAGGACCAGCTTCTGAAAAATTACTAAATTTACCGTCTGCAGATAAAATCAAAGGTGGTTCATGTCCAGCACTTGATAATAATAATTCTTTTCTATTAGAATCATATATTCCAATTAACATTGTAACAAACATACCTCTCGATATGGTTTCACAAATCTCATTATTTAATTGAAATAATAAGTCTGATGCAGAAAAATTTGTTTTACTTAAACATCTATATAAACTTGATGCTTTAGACATTAAAAGAGAAGATTTTATACCTTTCCCAGATACATCCGCCACGCCAAATCCATATTTACCATCGCCCAGATCTGAAAAATTATAAAAATCCCCAGAAACAACTTTTGCTGGAATATTTATTCCTGCAACTGGGAAGTCTTCATCTTTATTTTTGGATAATAGTGATTTTTGAATTTCACCTACAATTTCTACTTCTTTTTGAATTTTGTTTTTTTCTATCATTTCTTTTGCCATTTTTGCATTTCTAATGGCTAGTGCTGCTGGAGCTGAAAGTGTTTCTAGTAATTTTCTATCATCCTCAATAAATAATTTATCATTTGTTTTTTTGTTCAAGCAGTGAATTACACCTATACATTCATTAGCAGCAATTAACGGAGAGCATAGAACAGAGTATGTATTAAAATTTGTTTTGTTATCTAAATCAAAATAAAATTCAGCTATTTCCCTGACATCTTTCCTGACATTTCCAACTCTTATACATTTTTTTTGCTGCACAGCTTTACCCATTACTCCATCTTTTAAATCTAATTCATACTCATCTAAATAATTTTGATGTAATGAAGCTATGCACTCAAATTTTTTCTTTTTATCATTGATTAAGAAAATATTCGCAGCTTCAGCATTTAATCTTGCAATAATAACTTGAAGGGCAGTTTTTAATGTATCATTCAAATCAAGAGATACAGCAAACTCTTGATTCATTTTAGTTACCAGTTCTAAGTCTTCGTTGACTTGAGAGGCCTGTTTTTCAGGTTCAATTGGTTTTTTTGATTTAAATAAAAACATTTATTTAACTAGTATTTTAAGCAATTTTTGGTAAATTTTTCAATAATGGAGATTATCATTAATAGCCCCAATTTATATGTACATTTATACGATGCAGTTCTGTTTGTTCAATATTTAGTGGATGGTTTTATAGAAATTTCCTCAAATATTAAATTCTAATAATCTTCGTGGATTTAATTTTCGTAATCATACTAGGTGCTTTATGGGGAAGTTTTGCAAATGTTTGCATTATCAGAATGCCACAAGGCAAAGGGGTAATTGTTGGAAGATCATTTTGTGTAAAGTGTAATAAAAAAATTCAATGGTTTGATAATATTCCAATTATTTCTTACTTATTACTCAAATTCAAATGCAGAAACTGCAAAACTAAAATTTCATTTCAATACTTTTTAGTTGAAACCATCAGTCTAATAAATTTCTTAGTTTTATATTTAATATTTGGAATAAGTTTAAACACATTATTTTTAATTATATTAAGTGTAGTTTTTTTAATAATTTTCTTCATTGATTTAAAACATTATATCATTCCAAATAGTCTGACATATTCGATGATGATTTTAGGTTTCATTAAATCATTTGTTCCAAATCTAGATCCGATTTTTCCTAATTTCTTAAATTCCTTAATTGGTGGATTGCTTGGTTATGGAATAATTTGGTCAATTATTTACTTTTATAGACAATTTAAAAAAAAAGAGGGTATGGGTCTAGGAGATGCTAAACTTTTTGCAGTTATTGGTTTTTGGTTTGGATGGATATCAATTCCATTTGTAATATTTCTTTCTTCTATAATTGCACTATTAAGTGTTTTGCCAGATTTGTTAAGAAGTTCAAAAAAATTATCATCACAAATTCCATTTGGCCCGTTTATTATATTGGGAACAATTTTTTATTTGGTATTTCAAGATAATTTTGTAAAATTATTGTAATAAAATTCGCAACATGATCAAAAATATAATTAATGATACTTCAAAAACTATTGTAGGCAATATTAGTAAAATAAAAATTACTTTAGCAGCAATAATATCCGAGGGCAGTATATTAATTGAGGACTACCCTGGATCTGGTAAAACTACATTTGCTAAAGCAATTACTCAAAATCTTGGTTTAAATTTTAAAAGAATACAATTTACTTCCGATCTATTACCGAGTGATATTTTGGGATTTAATATGTTATCGAATGAAAAAATGAATTTTCAAAAAGGACCAATATTTACAAATATTGTATTGGCAGATGAATTAAACAGAGGAAGCCCAAAGTCACAAAGCGCTTTTCTCGAGGCTATGGAAGAAAAAAAAGTTTCAATAGATGGTGAAAGCTATAACTTACCAGAACCATTTTTTGTTATAGCAACTCAGAATCCAATGGACTCATCAGGAACAAGTTCTTTACCTGAATCTCAATTAGATAGATTTATGATCTCATTTTCATTGTCAGAATTAAGTGAAGAAGAAAAAATTCTAATGTTAAAAAGAGAGGTAAAATTTAATGGTGCCTCTCATAAAATTGATTGGGAAGAAATAAAGAAAAGAAAGAGCAACATAATAGTTGAGGATGAAATTTATAAGTATGTAGTAGATATTGAAAACATTATTCAATCACTGGAAAATAAAATATATATTTCCGCAAGATGTATGAAGCAAATTATTGATCTAGCTAAAGGATGGGCAATAATTAACGAAAAAGAGTACGTAACACATCAAGATATTAAGGAAACATTACCATTTATCTTAAGGCATAGAATTAAGTTTTTAAGACAAGAAAACAAAGTTGATTACATTAATAAAGAAGTTTTAGAAAAGATTAACATAAATTAATGTTAGTTAAAGCTATTCAAAAATTTCCAAGTTTAAAAGATTTAATACCTTCTTTAAATCAAAATAAAATTTATATTTATCCAAATGTTAATGGTATTGTCTTAGGATTATTTATTTTTTTTTGCTTTTTGATATCTGTTTTCTATCAAATTAATTCAGGTTTATTGGTTTCTATAATTATTTTTTTTATTTTTTTTATATCTATATTTGTCTCTCATCAAAATATAAATAATTTAGAAATAAATTTTAATAAAGAATATTTATTAGAAGCAGAGCAAAATGAAATTTTAAACTTTCAAATCTTAAATTTAACTGATGAAAAAAAATTAAATATTGACATTATTCACAACAATAAAAAAATAGGTAATTTTAATTTTAAAAAAAAATTAACAGCTTTAAGATTAGATTATCAAAATTCCTTAAGAGGTGAATTTTATTTAAATAAATTAATTCTAAAATCAATCTATCCATTTGGTGTAATTAGAACAAAAACTAATTTCTATCCAAAAACAAAAATTATAGTTTACCCAAAAAAAATAAAACCCACTGACTTATTATTAAGCGAATTTGCAATTTCTAAAAATATAAAACTAGATGAGTTTGAGGGAATAGACGAATATAAATATGGTGACAATTACTCAAAAATTGCATGGAAAAAATCTACGATTGACAAAAAATATGTAAAAATTTTTAGTGACAAGAAAATTTCAAATTCAATTTTAGATATAGACAAATTTAATCACATAAATTTTGAACAACTTTTGAGTAATGTTGTTTATATAGTAAAATTATATTACGCAAATAAAGCTAATTTAACAATTAAGCACAAAGATAAATTTTTTGAACTAGATAATAATCAACAATCTTTAAATCAAATTCTAAAATATTTAGCATATGTTAAAAATTAAATTTTTAAATATCTCAATATTAACTTTTGTTTGTTTAGTATTATCTGTATTAAGTCTTTCAAGTGAACTAATATTTATTAATAAATTATATTGGACCTTACTATTCTTGGTTAGTTTAAGTTTACTGAGATATAAATTTAAATTTAAAAGTCTATTTGTTGGTTTTTTTGCAGTTGGTGCATTATATATACAACTCAACTTAGACCAGTTTGTTATATCCGATGAATTTTTTCTAAATTGTCTTGCTGTTTTGGTAATAATTAAATTTTCTGAATTAAAAGATAAAAATAATGTTTTATCATTCAACCTAATTTGTATGGTAATAGCCATAGCAAGTTTAATTAAAGGACAAGACATCCTTAGCACACTTACATCGATTACATTAATTATAGCGATTGTTGTAAATATGTACTTAATTCAACAAGATGAGATCGCTGATTTTAAAATAAAAAATTTATTTAAGTATTTAGGTTTTGGTTTAAGTATCTTTCCATTTATCATTATTTTTTATCTAATTTTCCCAAGGGCAGAATTTAATTTTAGAGTATTTGATACACCTACGAGTACGCTTGGTATTCCTGACACTATTAATCTTGGCTCTTTTAGTGAATTTTCAAACTCAGAGGAAGAAGTATTTATATTGATAAATAACAATTATAATAAAGATGAATTATATTTTAGGGTTAAAGTATTTGATTACATTAATAATAATAAGTCTTGGAGAGCATCTTCCGCATCATTTTTAAATAGTAAATTTAAAAATTCTATAAAAATAAAAGACTCAAAAAATCTTAATGAAAGTTATCAAATAATATTGGAGCCATATAAAAAAAAATGGATACCTAGCCTTAAAAATTCAAAATTAACTTCTGGTTATAGAGAAATAACTAAAGATTATTATAATGATATTTTTATAAAAAATAAATTAGTTGATAGAAAGAAGCAAATAGAATTCCAAAGATATGAAATGACTTATAATTTAAATAATAATTTAAAAAATTATTATTTAGCCGTTCCAGACAATATATCAAAAAAAATAATTAATTGGGTAAAAGAAAATAATATTTCCAATAAAGAAGATTTCTTAAATAAAATTTATTCTAAATTTTCTGATGGTAGCTACTATTATAATCTAACTCCACAAAGTAGTAATAATAATTACGAAGAATTTTTCTTTAATTCTAAAGAAGGATACTGTGAATATTTTGCCTCAACCTTTGTGCTTCTTTCAAGATTGGCAAATATACCTAGTAGAATTGTTTCCGGTTATTACGGTGGTGAATTAAATGAAATAGGTAACTTTTACAAATTTAAGCAAAAAGACACTCATGCCTGGGCTGAAGTATGGTTGGAAGAAAAAGGTTGGGTAAGGATTGATCCAACAAAGGCAATACCAGAAGAAAATGTTAAAGATACTTTGAATACTGTACTAAGCTCTGAAGATTTACCCTCTTATAGTTTATTTTCCTATTCGTGGATACAAAAAGTAAATTACTTTTTTAGTTACATAGATTTTGTTTGGTCTAGACATTTACTTTCCTATAATAATGATGAGAGGAAAAATTTTATAAAAAATATAATTAATTTTAATTTATCCTCAAATATTTTTTGGATTTTTGCTCCAATAATAATTTACTTTTCTTTAAATTTATTTTTTAATTTAAATAGCAGAAATCTTATGAAGTTGTACTTATACTGGATACTTTTAGGTAAAAGAAAAAATTTAAATATCCTAAAGTCAGATACTTTTAAACAAATATTAAAAAAACTACCTTCATCCAAAAGAAATAAATATAAAGCTTTTTTTGACGCTTTTGAGCTAGAAAGATATTCAGATAAGAAAATTGGATTAATTAAAACTTTAAAATTAATTTTTTAATAAAAGATTTCTTTCAGTTTTAAGTTTATTGTTTTCCTTAATTAATTGTATAATCATTTCTTTCATTACTCTATTTTCTTCAGTTGCCTGTCCTGTAATTTTTGCCAATCTCTCATTTTCTCTAGCTAATTGTAATTGATCAAACAAATTTTCTAGTTCTGGATCAATAGGTAGACCCTTTATTTTTTTGCTAATATTATTTTGAATTACCTTCGTTAATGAAATGCTTACTTGTCTGTCTTTAAGTCCATTTTGTTCATTAAATTCAAGATTAAAGTTTAGGCCAAAATTATCTGTATTTTTGCTGATATTTAAACCAGCTTTTACTGCTAAATCATCATCCATATAATGGGCTATATCTTTTCTTTCACCGTCTGCAACAATGTCAATTTTTTTACTCAAAGTTTGATTTAAAGAAAAACCTGTATATGGTTTAAGCACAAAACCATTTTCAAAAGATTTTGAATACTCAACGTTAAATCCACCTGATAATACTTGATCCACAGCATCATCAACAGAAAGATCCCCATCTGTAAAAGATGTTAGGTAAGTTGGAAGTCTCCTTAGACCATATTTTCCGTCAACTTCAATATTTAAACTTTGACTATCATCAATTTTGATTTCTTTAGATGCTTTGTAATTTACAGCAGCAAACTGACCTAGATTTTCTTTTGAAATAGTTTGTTGTGTTTCAGTTTCAAGATCTAAATATTTATTTTGAGTTAATCCAAAAATTGAAACGACAGAAAAATTAAATTTCTCGTAATCAATATCTTTTTTTAAACCAATAGCTAAATTTTCACTATCTAAAGACTCTCCGTTATTAAATTTTGCTTGCTGACTAGAATAACTTAAGAACGGTGTAAAGTTATCATTTTCAATTTTAAAGTCTCCGGTAACACCTGTTGTTTCATTTTTATAAATATTGTCTCTTTTTTTAACAGAATAATATCCACTAGATTTTTTTTCTTCTGAAACCGAATTAAAAATATCGTTTAAATTAGATAAAAATATTTCTGATCTATATTTTTTATTATGGCTATCAATATCTAAATCTTCACCATAAATTCTTAAATATCCATTTGTTTCAGAATTATCTGCATCTGGATTTAAATTTGAGTCTAGAATTTCATAAGTATCATTCCCACATAAATTGTTGATTACCCTCATATTTTGTTTCTCATGAATTTCTATGGTCTGATCTCTTGAAATACTACAATCTAACGTAAAGTCGAAAAATGTTACGCCGGTTGTTCCGTTTTGATCACTAAGTAGAATTTTACCATCATAATGTCCTTCTCCTTTTGTTATTAAATTAAATCCCGAAGTTACATTGTTATCATCGCTTACATATATTGAATTTCTATTATTATGAGTTGTGCCAGCAATTAAACCAGAATTAATAATTGTAGCATTATTGAATGAACCATGAGATTTACCAAGTCTAATCCCATGTCTTAAACTTGTAATAGTTCCAGTGTTTGTTATTGTTGCATCTGTTCCATTGGTAAGGTAAATGGCAGGAGAAGTATTCAAATTTGCAGAAATAGTACCACTGTTTGTAATGGTTATATCGTCAGTTGTTAGACCTTGTATAGCAGTATTTCCACCATGAATAGTTCCACTATTAACAATCTCAGTGTTATCTGTTTTCTGAACTAAAACAGCAATACCACTGCTAGCATTTTCATTTTGAGCTGTATTTATTGTACCTGAATTAGTAATTTTATTTGTACCAGGGGCGTTTTTCATATTTATGGTATCACCCGTTGCACTTATCAAACCATGGTTGATTACGGTTGTATTTGATGCACCAACACCATTATTTGCTCTTACTGCTTTAGATCCACTAAATACTATTGAACCAGTTGACTTAACAGTCAGGGTTTCACTTGTCCCACAAGTTTGCACATCAGTTAGCGCGGTAGTTACTGTTTTAAGACAAGTAGCATTACCTAAAGAGCCGAATGAAAAGAAAAAGAATATACTTATTAAAACCTTTTTCATAAATATATATTTATTAATAGTTATGTCTCCAAGAACTCCTAAAGATATTTGAATCTCCTCCTGCAGCATCTAATGTAACTAAGTCTTTTTTAGATCCTAAAGATTGACCAGCGATGTTCGCAAATAATTTATTTGCAAAGACTACAATTTTTGAAAGTACTCCTTGACCAACAAATGCACATTTATTTGAATTATTTGTTGTTCGATTTAATTGTGAAGCTGTATTCGTTCCACATTCATCATCTGCAGCACAAATATATGCATTTCCAAGACTACATTTATTTTTTGATTTTGTCGGTTCGTATATTGGATAATATACAAGTCCTTTAAACACTGTTGGCTCAGCTGTTACCTTACCGTAATCTTTCAATTTTACATACCAACCTCTTTTACTGCTTTTTATACAAGCACTACCCGGAAGATTTCCTGTGGTATCTGTACAATTCTTTATAGTATCTGCACTCGATGCTTTATTGATTTTTTTATAAAAAGGATAATCAGGATCTTTTATTCCTAATAATAAATTATCTACTCCAGCTTTTGTATCATTTATTCTTTCATAGTCACCTGTTCCTGCAAACAACCATAATTGATTAGTGTCTCTTCCAATTGTTGCATCCATCGAATGGTACATATATCTTGCATTCAATTTAGATGACCCAGCACTAAATAAAGTTGTTTTGTCAAATATTTTTATTCTTTTACCAGATGTAGTTCCATCTTCAGTAGTCATATTTGTAAGATTGAATTTTGTAATTTTTCCTTCTAAATCACTTAAATATAGCAATGCACCATTAAACGTTACTCCTCTTGCAGTGTCTGGTGTTATTAATACTGGTGATCCTGGAGTAGAGTTAGCAATACCATTTCCTGGCAAATCATCGATCTGAATTACTTGATAAATACTTCCAGGATTTACATTATCTTCTAAATTGATTATATGTAAATTCGACCCAACTCCTTCATTTTGTGTTCCATATCCTCCCCCAAGTGCAGCAACATAAATGTCATCCATAATATTATCATCACCTTCGCCTTTATTAGGTATTCTAAATATTCTTGGATCTGACCATGTTTCACCTAGGGCACTGTAATCATAAGCATCATCAGGTGCTTGAACTCCAGTTTGTAAGGTTCCAGCTCTAATTCTAACACCCACTTGATCAGAATCTATTCCACCATATGCTGAGTATTGAATGGGTTTCTGGAAGGTTATTACAGTATCACCAGCACTATTTGAACTTACTGAAAAAGTAGAAATCTCTTTATCATCTTTAAATACCTGTAAATCGCTCTTTGTTACACCTTGAATTGGGAATGTCCAAGTTCTACCCTTGTAACAATAAGTAGTCGTATCTCCTTTACAAACTTTTTTTGCTGCTTGTTCTCCTTTACTTTGATCGCTTACATCATCAGTATAATTATCAGCAACCTGTATTGCTTCTGCCATTGATGCTAATGAATAAGAAGTTGCAATATAAGGATAAGTTAGAATATTTTGTGTATGATCCATTCTATAAACTCTATTATTGATAATATCATTATATATAGAGTATAAATGCTCAGGTTTTTCTGGATCAGTTATATCTAAAACACTAAATCCTGCTCCACCTCTTCCATAAGGTACAAACAGTATTGTATGCCACTGTTTAGAGTTTTTAAGAGGACTTTTAAAATACATATCATGAACTACTAGGGATCCATCAACACCAAACAATGCATTAGTACCACCTTTTGATAAATTTAAAGAGGTATTCATAATATTCGGTAAATTAGGAGCTATTAAAGGAGGGACAAAACCCCAGAGCTCTTTACCAGTCTTTGCTTCAAATGCATGTAATATTCCACTATTTGATCCAGCATAAATAACTTCTTTTCTTTGTTCATTGTCTTGAGCAAACTTGTCATATCCATTTGTATTTCTAAAGTATGCTTCTTGATTGGTTGAAACAAACGAAGTTTCTGCTGATGGTTGACCTACAACAACTAATTGAGAGTGATACACATCTCCCAAAGGATTAGTTCTAGTCTCTGTTAAATTGCAGTCTCCATCATAATCAAAATAATCTTCACCTCTTACAAAATTTATTAAACCTTTTAAATCATCAGATGTTCCATCTATTACTCCACTAGTATTAGCACAACGTCTGTTATTAGTAGATCCATCTGCATTCGCACTATCTTTGTGATAATCTAATATATCGTTTGAGTAAATAGCCATCAGATTTCCAACGTTAGTTGCATTTGCTGCAGAAAAGTTACTATAGTTTACTCTGTAATCTGTCCCTGGTATTGCACTCCATATTTTTCTAGATTGAGGCGTCGGCATCTTATCTACAGCTGACCAGTTTCCTGCACCCGCTGAAGTGTCTAAACTTCCATCTGGGTTAATTTTTGTTCTTGTGATTGTTCCAGCCCATTCTTTATTTTGTCTATAATCAAACTGAGCTTGATACATTGAACCTCCAGACTCTATTGTTGCTGTTATAGCCGGAGCTGTAAAAGACAATTTAGATGCAATAATCTGCGAGATCGCAGCTTTAAGTTGAGTTTTCAAAGACTCTGCAGTTTGAGCTACAATTGCCTTATCAGTTCCACCTGCTTTAGCAATCTCATTAAAATACTTCATTCCTCTTGAACTAATTCCAGTTCCAAAGGCAACTGTAAAAGTTTTAATTTTATGGTTTTGATATAAATTTTGAGCCATACTTTTCGCTCTACTATGATTGTACCAATCTCCATCTCCAATAACTAAAATATAGCTGTTTTGACAAGGAGAGTTTTTATCAACTGGTGATAATGAGCCGTGCAAATAATACTCTCTTGCAATGTTCATGAATGCTTTTGCGTCAGTTCCACCGCCTGGATTTACAGTGGTAATCATTTTGTCAATAGCTTGTGCTGCTCCTCTATAAATTGGGACTTTTAGACAATTATAGTTACTACAAGGTCTAGCTTTTCCAATTCCCTGCCTAATGTCTCCTCCTGACCAAGAACTAAACCCTGAACCTCCAGCAGACCACTTTGCAAAACCAAAGTTCACACCAGCAGTTAATGATGAGTCTGTTACTAAAGATTTTATAGCTGCTTGCGCTGCTTGCATTCTTGTTGTTGGAGCTCCACCAAAATTTTTGATCCATGTTCCACTAGTATCAAAAACTTGAACAGTACCTTTATTTAGATCAGAAGCAAGTAGTCTATTATTAGCTTGATCCCATCCTAATCCCCAAGGATAATAAAAATACGTTCTTGTAGCAGATGAATTTGATCTACTTCTACTTCCAAACGATGATGTCGATGAAATTCCACTGTAATTACTGTTTAATGTAAGTTTTTGCATTCTACTTAGTGACCAAGATAAAGTCCACAATTCTTGATTATTATTTGGATTAAATTGCAATCCTGTATAACTACCTGAACGGTAACTTACTCTAGCTGATTGACTTGTACTTGGACATCTTGAGCCTGAGGTACTTAAGTTATGAGTATATAAATTATTAGCGTATGAATAAACTATTTTACCATTAGCAATAGCAGAACCAAAAGCTCTATTCATCTGGGTACTATAAGAGCAATTACTTATAGAGTGATTAGAAAGATTAATTGTTTTATAACCTCTCCAACCTCCAACATAAAGATATCCAGTGCTTTGATCTATGGTCATATTATATGGATAAAACCCAACATAATATTTTTTTAAACATCTTCCGTCGCTTGCTCGTATAGCTACAACTGATCTTTCCCAATATGCTGTTGTGTAATAGACATCATTATAAGTTTCACCGCTATAAGAATATGAAGTTCTACATTGATTGTTACCTTCATATCTAGCATCACCTTTTCCAGAGACACCATTTCTCCCAAACCCAGTATCTACAGTTGCAGATCCATAAACAAATTTTTTAACACCATCTCTATAATATTGTGAAACCATAATATCACCATTGCTGTCGGCATCTGCATCGTAAGGATATCTCATACCAACACTTCCACCTCCCATTCTCCATCCCATACTTCCTGATTTATCTAACATCAGAAGAACATTTGCTGGGACATCACCAATACCTGTACCTGGAGGCAACGATTTTGAAAAAGAATTATTTGTGATTGATAAAAGCATTAAAGAGACAAAGAAAAATATTTTTTTTAATTTCATTGTTCTTCCTTAAGCTGTTGTTCCTCAAGATTTTTCACATACTCCATGAATTTATTATCTTGTTCAGGATTTGAAATATATACTTGTTCATCAATTGTAGCATCATCGTTAAGTAATCTTTGATAAATTATGAATTCATTAACTTTCTCAATTACTTCAAAACCAATATAAGATTTTGGATTATTTGAGGTATCAAAATCACCATAATTTCTTTTTACGTAATTCATTAAAGTTAACTTTTCAGAAACTTGATTTGTATAATCATTTAAAGCAATTAGGTTTATCGCTATCAGTTCATCATTTATAAATTTATATTCTATTGCAACATCTTCTAAGTTTTCGCTAGGACAAACATCTTCAGCTAAGACACCATAAATATAGAAATTTTCATATTCTGATGGAAGCGGTGGACCTGTTATCTCTAATTTCTCAAAAACTGTCTTTTTTGTTCCAAGTTTAGCTTTGAAATCACATGCAGAATAAGAATAAACAATTGATAATGAGAAAATTAATATGGATTTAATTATTATCTTCATAAAAACTAATTTATTATATTATATAATAAAGAGTGTAATCTGACATAATTATTTCGGTAAAACAACCACGCTTTCTAAACCAATAACAATCGGGTCAGCATTACCTACACCTCTAATTCCACAGCCGTGAACTCTATATGCCATACCATCATTTCCAAGGTTATTAGCGCCTTTTTTTACACTTCCACCAGATCCTCTAAAGGGTGCGGCACCAATTTTTGTTATAAAATAATCAAAATAATATTTCTGTAAATCTTCAGCTTCATCGAAATATTCTTTTTTTTTATTTTTAAATCCATCTGCAAGCATTTTTCCAAAATTGTAACTATCCGCTATGACAACATTAATTTCATTTGTGTTAATATCTGAAAAACTTTGAAAACAAATATTATCCGTCTCATAAAAATCTTTAAATGCTTTGTTGTAATTAATTTTTTCCATTTTACCTTTAAATTTTATAGTGTCATCTGGCAGCGCTCTTTTTGTCTTATCCCTTTCATGTTTGCTAGAATCCCAAGGACCAAGAAATTTATTTAATAGATATCTTTCTCCTTCTAACAATGCAGTTTCAGCAACATAGAAAGTTTGTTGATAGTCTTCCGAGCTATTATTTGAAGAATGATCTCCTGAAGCTATTATAATTAAACCACCACCCATTAATGACATTGCTAACATCAGGACTATAGATAATATTAAAGCAAATCCTTTTTCTTTATTATTTCTCATTGTAAACCTAGATTTCTGGCATGTGCTGTTACAGTGATCAGATCTCTAAAAAATCTGTCTGGATTACCTTTGTACTTTGATGTTCTTTGAACATTACTAATTGCTTGTTTATATCTTTCGGCAGCCCTTTGATAAAATGGTTTCGTTGATCTTACAGTTATTGCAACATCAACTGTTTTGATTTTATATAATTTTTCTTTTTGAAATGTAGGTGAAGGCGGGGGATCTAGTGCAAAACCATTTTCATCAATCGGAATAAATACCATGTCCTCGATATAATCTGCCACTAATTGTTTTTCAAAAGTTTCATCGTAAGCATCAGAATCTGCATTAGTGTTCCATTTATTTGCGTTCTTATCCCAAATTTCTTTTGTTTTATAAACTCCAAATCCTTTTAACAATGGATATTGCCCACTGGGTAATTTTGGTGAATTTTTATCTCTTATCTTAGAGGGTTCACAATGATATTTAACTCTGTATTTTGCATATTGATATTTACCAGAAACATATTTTCCACCTCCATAAACGACTACAAGAGTATCGCACTCACTATTAAAATTCTTTGCTTTAGTTATAATTATAGGTGAATGTGCACTAGTCACTGGAATATTATCACCAAAATATCTAAAACCTGCGTTTCTAATATCTCTTACGATCATTCCAACTAAATCTCTTCCTTGATTTGAAATCTTTGCTCTATCTGAAACTTGAGAATAAGATCCACTAACAGCGTTATAGGATGTATACATCGCCCCCATCATGACTGTTGATATTATTATTCCAATTAATATTTCAACTAAAGTTACACCTGTGTTATTTTTCAGTTTCTCCATCTAATCTAATTGAAAATAAATATATTTTTTTTTTGAAGTTGGTTCTTTGTTGCCTTTGTTGTCAGTTTTCATTTTTCCAGAAGTTACGCCCACTTCCATTCTTACAAAATATCTCTCATCATAAAATCTCTCTTTTCTACCACTAGGTGTTGAACTGTATCGAGTATTATTAGTGTACATACAGGGCCTTGATTTGTTTGAAAGATTGGTTTTCGACGCTACTTGATTACTACAATAAGTAAATACCTCTAGTTTTTTTGTATCATTGGTATCATCTGTTTGGTCATTTTTAGTGGCACATTTTAATCTTCTATCTGAAAATCTGTTTTTCCATTTAAATATTTTATTCTCTTCTGCATTTTTACCTTTAGTCGACGAGCTTGTACCAGGTGAACATTTTGTAATATCAAATAAACTCGAGTTTTTTGTTATTTGCTCTTTTACAAAAGCATCTTTAAAGTTTATGCCTTTAGTTTTAGAATCTGAATTTCTAACAGAGATAAAATCCTCAGCAACCATAGTAATCAGCAAATTTGCTTTTGTTCTTTCGCTAGAAACCCCAATTGATTGAACAGAATATTGAACCATTTGAAAAACTGATACAAATCCTATCCCCACTATAACTGTTGCAACTAGTGCCTCAATTAGTGTAATTCCTTTCTCAAACTTTCTTTTATAATCTAGTCCACGCATTTGCTTTTTCATTTAATCTATATCTTGTTATTTGTCCAAATCTTGTCCATTCTATTAGATAAGCTGGAGCCTCTAATCCGTTTTGTTTAGATGTTGGACATTTATTACTATTTCTCTTCGCATTACCTCTATTACATATAATAATATATCTACTTGAGGTAATCGTATCTACTTTAATATTAGGCTGATTATATAATTTACCCCCCAATCTGTAATGAGCAGCATTCTTTGAAAAACAAACTGAGCCAGAGCCAGAGAAATGTATACCTACCTCCAATTTCTCATGAAAATTAATTTCCTTATTTCCGTTATTTTGCCAATCATTTGATTTAACCGAACAATGTATTTCTGAAATAGCTCCAGAGTTTCTTTGTTTAACTAAGTTTGTGTAACCGCGCGTACTTAGTCCTCTTGTTATAAAATCTACTTTAGGACCACCACTTAAATTGTGAGTATAAATTGCAACTTGTACATAAGCATAACTTCCTCTTTGAACATTAGAATTAATATTTCTTAACATAGTAGTGACTTTGTCTGCAGCATTTCTTACTGCTCTATCTTTACTCCATTTTGAAAATGATGGATATCCTGCTGCTGATACTATTGCTATAATGGCAACAACTACTAGGATTTCTAAAAGAGTAAATCCTTTAATGTTCTGATCTTGCTGCACCTGGGTCTATCTTTCCTGATTTTACTAATTCCTCAAGAGATTTATCCATTGTTATCATTCCATCTCTGACTGCAGTTTGCATTATACTTGGTATTTGATGAATTTTTGCTTCTCTAATTAAATTTTGTATTGGAGCAGTACACTTCATTATTTCAAATGCACCAACTCTGCCAGCACCATCTCTTGTTTTTAATAACCTTTGCGTCACAACCATTTTCAGTGATGTAGAAATTTGTGCTCTGATTTGTTCTTGCTGCTCAGGGGGAAAAACATCAATTATTCTATTAATCGTACTTGGTGCTCCACTAGTATGCAACGTACCAAATACTAAATGCCCTGTTTCTGCAGCAGTCAAAGCTAAACTTATTGTTTCCAGATCTCTCATCTCTCCAACTAAAATAACATCAGGATCTTCTCTTAATGCTGCTTTTAATGCAGCAGCAAATGTTTCAGTTTGTTTTCCAACTTCTCTATGTGAGATTATACTTTTATTATCTGTATGAATAAATTCTACAGGATCCTCAACTGTTATTATATTTGCATTTCTAGTTTTATTAATTTCATTTACAATTGCAGCAAGTGTTGTTGATTTCCCTGATCCAGTTGGTCCAGTTACTAAAACTAAACCTTTATGGAAATCAACTATGTCATAAAGTGCTTGAGGCAAACTGAATTGGTCCATGTCAGGAATTTTGCTCTCTACTCTTCGGCATACGCAAGCTGGACCTTTTATTGTTTTGTAAAAGTTAGCTCTAAATCTTAATCCACTTAATGTTACCGATGTATCTAATTCATGTGTTTTGTTAAATTTTTCAAGTTCGTGTTCATTACAGTTCATTGATAGTAAATCTTTGAGGTCTTGAGCTGTTACCATCACATCTTCAACTTTAATAATTTCACCTGTTTGTCTATATGCTAGAGGAGACCCAGACCTAATATGGAAATCTGAAATTTTTTTGTTATCTTTTGCTAGTTGTTCTAATTTTTCAAACATTTTATATTGTTACTATAAAAATTCGTTATTTAAGACTTAATTTTTAATAAGTATATGTTGTATAACACTATTTTTATTCTAGTAAAAGTTGAGTATATAGTTAAAATTTAAATATTAAAATTATGAAAAATCCATTTTCAAACTTAAAATTATTTAATAAAAAAAGTAAAGATGGGGAAGCTGCAGCAGTCCCAAAGGCAGATAAGCCAAAAAAAGAGAACTTTTTTAGTAAATTATTAAAAAATAGATTAGGAAAATCCTCAATTAAAGGTGAGGAAATTTTAGGCGTTGAGCTTACAACATCAGAAATAAGACTTGCACAGGTTTCAAGTAATAAAGCCAATCAATGGGTATTAGACAAATTTTATGTCCATAAGTTCGAAGGCATTGATGAAAATGGAACAGTTTTAGAAAATCAAGACAAGATTGCAGAAGAATTAAAGTTAGCAATCCAAAAATCAAAAATAAATACTACTAATGCGGCAATAGCAATTCCAGTTACAAGCGCAATTATAAGAGTTGTGACTGCACCATTAATGACAGATGAAGAGCTTAAAAAAGCAATTGATACAGATTCTTTGTGGGAAAATTTGGTTCAACTGACTGATAATTTAAATGATTATTCAATTTTCCATCAAGTTATAAACAAAGATGAAAAAGGTAATACAATGGATATATTATTCGTTGCATCAAAACTTTCTGACATCAATAGTTATACAGCTATAATAAAAAAGGGAGGACTTAATGCTGTCATCATTGATGTTAAATGTTTTGCATTAAAGTCAGCTGTCGATCAAATAAATCAAATAGCAGGCTCTATTGAAGACTCGAATCTAACAGCAGTTTTGGAATTTGGTTTAGATGAGAACTACGTAATGATACTTTACGATAATAATCCGATTATTACAGATATATTTATTAGATCACAAGATCGTAAAACTCTTCAAGAAAGTAATAATCAAGATGAGATGGATGCTTTGGTCAGAAGATATATGACACAGGTAAAACAAGCCGTCCAAGATTTTGAAACCAAATATGAAAAAAGAATTAGAAATTTAAAAGTTACCTCTAATTTATCTAATGTAGAGGATTACCTGGCCAGCTTTAGAAAAAATATGGTTAATACTGGTTATAACCTTTTTAATCCTTTTGATGGAATTAAAATTCCTGCACAAATAGAAAATGATGTAAAATTTAGTAATCCATCTTATCTCTCAACAGTTATGGGTTTGGCATTTAGAAAGCTAGATGTATTTGGATACTATAAATTTGTAACTGCAGTTAAGAATATAAACTTATTACCTAATAGAGATAATATGATAGCACAAAAAAAAGCGAAAGCATTTTCAAATTTTGCGTTTAAGGGTGTTGTAGGTATAGTAGCAGCAATTTATGTCATATTATTTGGTTTATCATTTTGGCAAATAACAGATCTGAATAAAAAAATTGATGGATATGAGCAGGTAGTTCAAACTCATAGCGAAAGAACTGCTTTAAGAGATAAGATACTTAAAGAGAAGAAAATGATGGATAAATCTTTGAAATTAAGTAATTCAATTAAATCAAATAAAACTATTAGTTTTAGGGTTCTTGCACAAATAGCTTCAGCAGTTCCAAAAAGAGTAAAGTTTAATTCAATAGAGTATAATGGATCAGATTTAGTTATAATTGAAGGTACGGCATCTAGTGATCAGGATATATTGAAATTAATAAGCAACCTTAATAATAAGAAATTAATATCACAAGCCTCTTTAGCAAGTATGACTTTACCAGATCAAAATACAACACAGCTTCAAAAAGGATTTGTGATAGCATGTGTATTGGAGGCCGCATAATGGATCTTAAAAATATTACAATGGATGATCTAAAAGCTAAATTTGCAACAATTGATAAAAAAACATTAATTAAGTTTGGCTCAGGTTTTGGAGCAATATTAATTTTTCTAATTATATATTATGCAGTTTTAAATCCTATGGTTAAAGAACGTAAGGAAATATATAACGATAAAATCACAAAGGAAAATGAAATTGTTCAGTTAGAAAACAACATTATAAGTTTAAAAAAAGTTATTAAAAAAAACAAACCTGAATTTGAAAAAACCACAACACTTTTCCATTCCAAGGCTGAAGTTGAAGGTCTATATGAAAGTCTTAGTAAACATGCTGCAGTGAATGGTTTAGTTATTTCTAAAATTGAAAAAAAAGAGCCTAAACCAATTTTAAAACCAGGAAATGCAAATCAAAAAAAAGAAAATTTAAAACAATCAATGATTTCTCATTATGAAATTCCAGTAGACTATGAAATTAAAGGAAATTTTTTAGGATATATAAAGTTTAAAAGAGCAGTATCTAAGCAAAGAAAAATGTTAAACTTTGACAAGGAGACAATAAGTATAGTACAAAACGATTCAACTGGAGCGATTATAGCTAGTGGAGAATTAACAATAGTAGGTTTGCCTAATGAGTTTTTTTAGAATTTTAATATTCATGTTTTTTTTTACTTTTTCTGGATTTAGTTATTCCGATAATCATGAAACTCAAAAAGAAGAGGTATTAAATAAAGTTGAAGAAATTGCAAAAGAAATTGAAGATGAAGATGAAGTTCCACTAAACGATCCATTTGCAGGAAATGAAGGAAACAACAGCATGTCAAGTAATATCCCAGAAGATGAACAGGACAATGAGTTGAGTTTATATAATTTTAAATTAGCGGGATTAATTTCTGGGAAAGATTATAGTTACATATCTCTTGTAAATACTGCAGGAGAGGTAATGACAATTACTCTTGGTCAATATTTAGGAAAAATACAACTAGTTGATTTACGTTTAAATGAGGCAATTTTTAAAAAAGAAGACGAATCATTCATCATAATTGATTTTAATAATCAAATAAGAGAGGCAAATGAATATTAAAAAAATATTAAATATATTTGGAATATTATTTATTGCTCTTATTTTAAGTGGTTGTGGTTCTAAATATATGAAAAAGTATGACAAGCCATTTAAGCATAACGTTCCACTAATAAAAGATAAAGCAGTAGTAAACTCAGGAAAATCTGAGATTGCTAAAACACTTGAGATGGGCCCGAAACCAGTTGAAGGTGATACGAAAAAATTAGGGAAAAGAAAAAAAATTTCATCAGAGGCACAAAGAAATTATTTAATTATTTCGGATGATTATCCACTTCTTAAACAAAGAGTAACTCTGAAGTTTAAAAATTTAGATTACAAAGAAACAATGAAATTGATGGGTAAAATTGGAGAGATTAATATATTAGTTGGTGATGAAGTTGCGGGTGCAATTTCTGCAGAACTCATTGATGTACCATGGGATAAGGCATTTCAAGCTTTATTGGATATGAAAAACTTTGCATCCGATGTAGATGTTGCAAGTAATTTAATTAGAGTACATTCTCCTGATACTTTAACTTCTCAAGAACAGTATAAGTCTGAACGAGCTGCTGCTGTTAAGAAAAAAGTTGAATTAGAAGACAGTGTTGAGCCAATTTATTCAGAGATATTCAGACTTTATTATATAACTCCAGCACAAGCAAAAAAAACAGTTGAAGAGTTGTTTACTCAATCAGGTGGTGGAGATGGATTTAGCCCTATACAAATTACTGAGGAAACGACAACAAGATCAATTATTGTAAGAGGAAAAGAAAAAGATCTAGATGTTGTAGATAAAGTTATTAAAGAAATTGATATAAGAACTAAACAAGTTTTAATTGAAGCATTTATAGTCGAAGCCAACTCAGATTTTGAAAGAGCTTTGGGCACAAGGCTTGGCGGCAAGTATATGAGAGGTGGAAGAATTGCAGGTGGTATGGGAGGTGGAACAAGTGGAAATGATGCACTTGAAGACTTTGCATTAGGTGAAGCATCAGATTCGTTTACGAATTTTCCAATTTCCGGGACAACAAGCGGTATTGGAATTTTAAAAAGAACCGGATCTCTAGCACTTAAAGCAGAGATTACAGCATTAGAAAGCATGGGAATGGGAAAAACAATTTCAAATCCTAAGGTTTTCACTTTAGATAATCAACTAGCAACTGTAACCCAAGGTGAAGAAATCCCTTATCAAACCCAATCAGATGGATCAGTTTCAACTTCATTCAAAGAAGCAGCTTTAAAATTAGAAGTTACACCAAGTATAATTGGTGATGGAAATGTATTACTAAATATAAAAGTTAATAACGATACACCTAACAGATCATCTGTATCTGAAGAACCTCCAATAAATAAAATGGAAATTGTGACAAAACTATTGGTTGCAGATGGTGACATTGTAGTTATTGGTGGAATAAAGAAAAATATACTAACTCAAAATAAGGCTCAAACTCCAGGTATGGGCAATGTGCCTGTGATTGGTAACCTCTTTAAGAATAAACAAAATTCTGATAATCTTGACGAATTATTAGTGTTCATAGCACCAAGAATTTTATAATGATAAATATAAGTAGAGAGTCTGAAATAAACTTAATAAATATCTTAATTGATCAAGATATTATTTCGGGAAAAGATTTAGCAGAAATAAAAAAAGTTTCTAGTGACGGAAATAAATCTCAGCTTGATGCAGTTTTTGAGCTTAACTTAACTGATGAACAAAAAATTTTGGATTTATTGGTTCATGACCAATCATTAGATGTTGTTGATCTAACCGGAATTGCCATAACCGATGAATTAAAATCGGTACTTCCCTCTAATTACATTAACATGAATTTTATAGCTCCATTTAAAATTGATGGAAAGGTTTTACACATAGCAATTTCTGATATTTCTAAATTAAGTTTAATGAGAAATTTAAGAACAATTACAAAAATGGATATCGAACTCCATGCCGCTAAAGTCACAGATATATCAAATTTCATAAATCAACTTTTGGCTGACGGTGAAAAAACAATGTCTGATATTAGACAAACAAATGCAGAAAAAACAAAAACTTTTGATTATGACGTTGATGATCAAGCTGAGGTATTAGAAAAACCACCTGAAGAAGATATTGAAGCTATTGAGAACGAGTCTGAAGTTATAAAATTTAGTACTGCTGTTGTGGCTGAAGCAATTAAATCTGGTGTTTCCGATATTCATATTGAGCCTTATAGATTTAGTTCAAGAGTTAGATATAGATTAGATGGAATTCTTCACAGAACAAGAGCACTTTAAAAAGTTTTTACATTCAAATTATGGTGCAGTTGTTACAAGATTTAAAATTATGGGTAAATTAGATATTGCAGAAAGAAGACTGCCCCAAGATGGCGCAATACCATTCAAGATAGATGGAAAAGTTGTAGACCTTCGTCTTTCAATTCTACCTACTGCTACAAATGAAAGAATTGTAATGAGGGTTTTAAATAAAGACGCTGGAGATATAAGTTTAGAACAGCTAAATTTTGAAGAAACAGATTTAAAAAATCTAAGAAAAGCTATACATGGCACACAAGGTTTAGTTCTTGTTACAGGACCAACTGGTTCAGGTAAAACAACAACTCTTTATAGTATTCTCAAGGAAGTTTCAAAACCGCAGCTTAATATTCTTACAGCAGAAGATCCTGTTGAATATGAACTTGATGGAGTAGGTCAGGTTCAAATTAAAGATGATATAGGTTTGAACTTTGCAACAGCTTTGAGATCTTTTTTAAGACAAGATCCAGAAATAATTTTAGTGGGAGAGATGAGGGATAAAGAGACAGTTGATATTGGACTTAAAGCGGCTCTTACAGGTCACTTAGTATTTAGCACACTTCACACCAATGATGCCCCGAGTACAATTACTAGATTACAAAATATGGGAACACCCGATTATCTAATAAGTGCTGCAGTAAGCTTGGTGCTAGCTCAAAGATTAGCTAGAAAGACATGTTCAGAATGTAGAGAGCCAGACAATGATATTACACCAAAAGCTTTGGCTGATCTCGGTTTTACAGTAGAACAAGCTTCTAGAGCAAAAGTTCAGAAAGGCAAAGGCTGTCCTAAATGTAAAGATACTGGTTACAAAGGTAGAATGGGAATTTATGAAATTTTAAATGTTACAAAACCAATTAAAGAAGCAATTCTTAGAAAAGCAACTACACCTGAACTAAGGGAAATTGCAGTCAATGAGGGATTTAGAACGATGCAGGATATGGGAAGAGAATTAATTTTAACAGGCGATTTAAATTTTAGAGAATTCGATAGAGTTCTATCAATGGATTAATATGTCATCAGAAACTTTTACTTATAAAGGCATCTCAGCTGGTAAGTATATTGAAGGTGAAATAGAGGCGATTAATCAAGAGGAAGCTTCTTTTAAGTTAAAAGAGCAAAAAATAATAATTACAAACTTAGTAAAAGCCAAAAAAAAGAAAGCTGCTAAAGAAAAAGGAAAAAAAGGAGGTTTTTCTTTTGGAAAGAAAGCAGTTAAGCCACAGGATGTGATGATATTTTCAAAGCAGTTCGCAACGATGGTAAAGGCTGGATTGCCGATTTTAAACGTATTATCAATGTTAAGAGACCAAATAGAACATCCTACTATGAAAGAAATTATAGAGGATATTAGAAAAAGTCTTGAGGGGGGAATAACTCTTTCTAAATGTTTTGAAAAATACCCAAAAATTTTTGATAATATTTATATAAACCTTATCAAAGCTGGAGAGGCCAGTGGTAAATTAGATGTTTTCTTACTTAAATTAGTAGATTCATTAGAGAAAAGAGAAAAAGTAAAAAAGAAAATTAAAGGTGCATTAACTTATCCAATAGTAATGTTTACTGTAGCAATAACAGTTATGGTTTTCATGTTAATAAAGGTGGTTCCAGTTTTTGCAGAAATGTATGAAGGAATGGGGGTAGCACTACCAACTCCAACAGCTGTAATTTTAAATGCTAGTAACTTTATGAGAGGAGCAGGAGGCTTAACTCTTGGGATAATTTCAATAGTTTCCTTTGTCATTTTTAAATATACGACAACAAAAATTCCAAAAATTAGATACAAGTGGCATCAACAAGTTTTGAAAATGCCTATTTTTGGAGATATGATTTTAAAATCATTAATTGCAAGAATTTCTCTTATCATGGGTAATTTAAGTGCAGCAGGAGTTAACTTATTAGAAAGTATAGAAATATCAAAACAAGTAAGCAATAATGATGTTGTTACACAAGCTTTAGAGAATGTTAAGAAAGGTGTTTTTTCAGGAGATACTTTAACAAAGTTATTTTTAAAAGAACCCGTATTTCCTCCAACTTTTAGTCAGCTAATCTCTGTTGGAGAGCAAACTGGAAATTTAGATGAAATGTTTACATCAGTATCTTCGTACTATGAAGAGGAATTTGATACTTCTGTAGAAAATATGTCTAGCATGATTGAACCAATAATGATTGTTTTCATGGGAACTATGATTGGTGGTTTAATGATAGCCATGTATTCACCAATCTTTAATGTTGGTGCAATTATTGGTCAGTAATTAATTTTTTTTGTAAGAATTAAATGATTGATCCAAGGTTTTTCACCTTCTTTAAAAACAACTGCATCCATTATTTGTTTAATAAAAAAAGTACCTAGGCCTCCAGGTTTAACATCATCAATTTTTCTGTGTCTGACATTAGAATTATCCACTGGTCTACCTTTATCAAAAAAACCTATTTCAAGCTCTCCATTATCTAGAGATATTTTAATCTCCATTTTATCATCTGTTTCCTGATTTTGGTAAGCATGCTTAACAATATTTTGTGCTGCTTCAGCAATCGCCAAAACCAATTCATCTTTTAAATCTTGGTTTAAATTAACTTTAGAAAAAACTTCTCGTGAAAACGATCGCACATCTTTAAGACTAGACGAACTAACAACAAAATCTTTTTTTTCTGAAATATTATTTTCAACTGATGAATTCATTCATCAACCCAAATTAAGAATTTGTTCAAGTTTAGCCATCATAATTACCTTTAAGACTGACTTACTAATATCTTTAAGCACAACTTTTGTGCCAAGTTCAGTTGCCTTTTGGTGACTTTCAATAAGTACTGAGATTCCAGAAGAGTCCATATATTGAACATCTTTTAAATTTAGATGAACTTCTTTTTTTGCCTCAATTAGAGGCATTATTACTTCTTTGGCTTTTTCAGTAACATCCATATCTATTTCACCGTCTAGGTGTACAATTGATACGTTGTTCTCTTCAGTTACTTTATATGACATAAATATTAATATTTATTAAATTTACTGACTAAATCAACTAAAATAGCCCATTTTGGAAGTATTAGTAATAGATATTGTCTTTTAAAAGATTTAAATTATAAGTATACAAAGTTTTTACAAATATATAGGAAGCGTATTTATGAAAAAAAATAACAAAGGTTTTACACTTATAGAATTATTAGTTGTTGTAGCAATTATAGGTATCTTAGCAGCTGTTGGAGTTGTTGCTTATAACGGATATACAACATCAGCAAAGAAAAGTGCATCGAAAACAATTCATGCATCAACAGCAAAGTTTTTAGCAGCAGAATCTAAAAAATGCGAAATGGATGTTTCTTCGATTTTTGGAGGTTTATCTTGTCCAACAAATAGAGACGGTATTTATACTCAAATATCTGGAAATTTAACAACGATATTTAAAGATAAAAACCCACACAACACTAAGACAGCAGCTCATGCTGTAAACTCTGGTAATGATATAGTATCTTCTACCAAGGGACAGACAGTTATTAGCAAGAGCGCAACTGCTGGTAGTTTATCTGTGAGTACTAAATGGGGTTCAGACTCAGGTGATGTACTAACTGAAACAGTTAGTGTTGCGGACGATTAAGATTAATAAATTTTGAATTTCAACAATACTAAAAGCTCAGGGTTTTCACTTATTGAGCTTTTAGTTGTTGTTGCAATCTTAGGAGTCATATCAACAGTTGGCTTAATGAGTTACAATGGCTACACAAAAGCAGCCAAAAAAAAAGCAGTAATAAATATAATGCAACAAGTAACGCTTGCACAAGCCGAATGGTATTCCGAAACAGGATCTTATTGGATCCAAACTTCTGCATGCACACCTAGTGCATCTACCTCAAGTGATTTAGAAAAAAACTTCATGAATGAAGCAAATCTCATTACAAAGGAACTCGGTTTTTGGGTTTGCGTTGAAGGAACAACGGCAGACTATAAAGTAAAAGCAAAATCTACAACACCAGGCAACAAATGTGCTCCGACACTAACTAGAAGCGGAAAGCTCGACACTTCTACCTGTTAATACAAATTCATGGATTATCAAAAATATTTAGAAAAAATTAAATTTATATTTTCTGGAGAATTAGAAAAAAAATTTAAAATTTATACAACTATTAGTTTAGGTTGGATAATTTTTATTGGGTATCTAACGTGGTGGAATGGTTTAAAAAGTCCTATGCTAGATAAAAGCTTTCGATGGGATGAATGGTTTTGGTTTGGTGTTGTGCCAGCTTTATCACCTTACTTATTTTATTTTATTTGGAAAAAGAAAGAGTAACAAACCTAATTTGAGCATCTAATTTCTATGATGTATATTTATTTAATTATAACCTAAGGAAATGAAATGGAGAATGTAGATCTGGAATCGGTAAAATCATTTGTAGATACCCTTTGGGTTATAGATTGTGCAATTCTTGTTTTCATTATGCAAGCAGGATTTATGTGTATGGAAACAGGTCTTTCTAGGCATAAAAATAGCATTAACGTTGCTCTTAAAAATGCAGCTGATTTTGGTTTGGCAGTTGTAATCTTTTGGTTATTTGGTTTCGGATTGATGTTTGGAAAGAGTTTTAATGGCTATTTTGGAACAGATTTATTCTTTTTTAAAACAGATCAGGCTGAATACATGACATATTTTGTATTTCAAGCAATGTTCGTTGCAACAGCAGCTACAATTGTTTCAGGCGCAGTTGCTGAAAGAATGAAATTTAATGGCTATTTGATAATAACAATTATTGCTACAGGAATTATATATCCAATAGTTGGTCATTGGGCTTGGTCCTCTAGTTATTTGAATAATATCGATGCAACAAGACAATTACTTGCTGTTACAGGACAAGTTAAAACAACTGGATGGCTGACAGATATTGGATTTGTTGATTTTGCAGGTAGTACAATAGTTCACTCTGTTGGTGGTTGGATAGCTCTTTCTGCAGTTTTAATATTAGGTCCCAGAATTGGAAAATATTCAGATGCAAACAAGGGAAAATTCACAGGCTCAAGCTTTCCTTTGGCAGTTTTGGGAACTTTAATTTTATGGTTCGGATGGTTTGGTTTTAATGGTGGAAGTAATGGAGCTATGGACGAAGCAGTTCCTCTAATTTTAATAAATACATTTCTTGCAGCTTCTTTTGGGTTATTAACTGGTCTTGGAATTTCATTTGCTTTATTTAAAAAACCAGATCCTTACTATGTAATTCTTGGACCACTTGCAGGGTTAGTTGCTATCACAGCTGGATGTAATTCAATGACATCAGTTACTTCAATATTTGTAGGAATTATAGGAGCGGTAGTTGCAATTTTTGTAAATGAATTTTTAAATAAATTTGAAATAGATGATGTTGTNGGTGCTGTACCTGTTCATTTGGCAGCAGGAGTTTGGGGAACTATAGCAGTTGGATTATTTAGCGATCTTGAAATACTTGGAACAGGATTAACTAGACTAGAGCAAATCAAAGTACAGTTTATTGGAATTGTTTCAATNGGTGTATTNTCATTTTTTGGNTCATATATTTTATTAAAAATTTTNAATTATATTTATCCNNTAAGAGTAAGCCCGTTACATGAAGAGNTAGGNNTNAATATTGCNGANCACAATGCAACNTCTGTAGAACANGATTTAATTACNATTTTAGAAAAACANTCTGAGTCNGGNGATTTAACTNTNAGAGGNCCNCANGATCCATTTACNGCNGGAGGTGTNATNGGNCTTTATTACAATAGATTNATGAGCAAACTAGAAANTAGTGAAGCTGAAAANAAANTATGGAGAGANAGAATATCNAATGAAGTAAAACTTGCNGTAAAAGTTCAAGAAAANTTTNTNCCTAANAGNAATTTAGAAAATTACCCTGTNCANGGAATTAATATTGCNGCTAGAGAAGTTTCTGGAGATTTCTTCAGCTTTTATCCTCANAATGANAGNGTTTACTTTATTATNGCNGATGTTGCGGGCAAAGGAATTCATGCNGGNATGGTAATGGCAAAAGCATCAACTTTATTTGAGATTATGTCTAGAGATCAAGTAGATCCAGATGAAATGATGTTTCATATGAATAACGATCTATTTTTAACCAAAACTGGAGGAATGTTTGTTACTAGTATATTGGGAGAATATAATATGAGGAATGATGAATTAAGATGGGTAAATGGAGGTCATCAACCAGCAATTATTAGATCATCATCAGGAAATTATGAACAATATGAGAGTAATTCACCACCTATGGGTGTAATACTTCAGAAGGACAAATCAGTATATAAAACTCATAAAGTTAAGCTAGATAATAACAGGTTTTACGCGTTCACTGATGGCTTATCTGAAAGCTTAAATAGTTCAGGAGAGGAAATAGGAATAGACGGATCATTAAAAATTATAGAGCAAAATTTTAATGCAGATTCTAGCAAACAATTATCAGATATATCAAATACGGTAATTAATACTGCCGGGGGCAATAAGCTAAGTGACGACTTAACCTTAATATCTATAGGTAAATAACAATCAAAGTTAAATAAACCCGCGATCAAATATCATATATAATAAGCATATCTTAGAAAATATATTTCTCTTGTGGATGAAAAAAATCTAAAGATTGGAATTATTGGTGCTGGTATACAAGGTGTTTGTAATGCTTTGTTTCTACAAAAAAAAGGTTTTCAAGTAACACTTTTTGATAGAGAAGAGCCAGGAAGTGCAGCATCATATGGAAATGCTGGTCATTTTTCTCCTTATGCGTCTGTCCCTTTAAACAGACCAGATGTCATAGCAGATGTTCCTTCAATGTTAATTAGTTCAAGAGGACCNNTAGCTTTAAAATGGAACTATGTGCCAAAAATGATTCCTTGGTTTGCTAAATTTATCTTAAATTGTAGGGAGGAAAAAATGATGCATACAGCAAAAAATATGCATCAAATTTTAGATCAATCTCTGCCAGCATTTGATGAATTATTTGATGAAATTGATTTAGATGGGTTAGTAGAAAATAATGGAATTCTTTATGTTTGGACTGACCAAAATATGAAGAGTAGAGAATTAGAAATTCGAATTAGAGATCAACTTGGAGTAAAACAACAATTAGTCAATAAAAAAGAAATTCATGATTTAGAGCCAAACTTAAAACCATTTTATCATGGTGGTGTTTTTTATGATTACGCAAGGCACGCTAGAAATCCAAGAAAAATTTTAATAAAATTATTTGAAAATTTTGTAAATAAAGGCGGCAAGTTTTTAAAATTAAATATTCAAGATATAGATTTTGATGAAGAAAAACCGGTTCTTAGAACTGAAACACAAAGATTTATTTTTGATAGACTTGTAATTGCTTGCGGGGCATTTTCAAAAAGACTAACAGACAAATTACATGAAAATATACCTCTAGATACTGAAAGAGGATATCATGTTCATTTTAAAGATTATGACCATTTAATTTCAAGACCAATTGTTTATGCAAATAGAGGTTTTGGAATGACACCAATGGAACAGGGTTTACGTGTTGTTGGAACTGTTGAATTTGGTGGGTTGGAAAACTCTCCATCAAAATCGAGAATAAAAAATTTAATACTAAATGCAAAGGATATGTTAGATGGTTTGCCAGAGCATAAAGATGAGTGGCTTGGATTTAGACCAACATTGCCAGATTTTCTACCAGTTCTAGGGCCATCAAAAAACTATAAAAATGTTTTTTATTCCTTTGGTCATCATCACTTAGGCTGGACGCTGGGTGCAATATCAGGAAAAATTATATCTAAAATGATATCAGGTGAGAATACCAACTTAGATTTACAACCATACAGTTCAATAAGGTTTAGTTAAAAGTAATCTTTTATAGTACTCTATTTAATGATTGAAAATAAAAGTAATATTATAATTGCATCTATTTTGCTTTTTTTAGCAGCTTTGTTTTGGTCTGGAAATTTTATTGTTGGAAAGATTGCAGGTTTAAATGATATACCCCCAATTTCTTTAAACATATTGAGGTGGTCACTGGCCTTTCTAATTTTACTACCTTTCACTTACAAAGAGATGCTTGAAAAAAAAGAATTAATTTTAAAAAATATCTATCTCTTATGTTTTTTAGGAATAACAGCAGTTAGTATTTTTAATTCAGCACTTTTTTATTCTTTGAAAACCACACAAGTAATTACGGGTGTACTTATGATTTCTACTGTTCCAGTTATGATAATTTTATTTTCTATTATTTTAAAAATAGAGAAAACAAATACCTTTCAGGTTTTGGGAGTTGTATTTTCTTTGTTAGGTGTATTATTTATAATTTCAAAAGCAAATTTTGAAGTCTTTAGAAATTTAGCTTTTGAAAAAGGAGATTTGTTTGCATTATTTGCAATGATATCTTGGTCGCTTTATTCAGCGCTTTTAAAGAAAAAAAATTATGGATTATCTCCGATAACTTTACTTCAAGTTGTTATTGGTCTTGGTGTAATATTTCTTATACCAATGTATGCAATAGACTATATTTACATTGGTAATCGAATTACAATTAATACAAATTTCATTCTTGTTTTATCTTATGTTGTTTTGTTGCCTGGCATCATTTCTTTCTTTTTCTGGATAAAAGGTGTTGCTTTAATAGGTGCTAATAGNGCAGGAATTTATTTACATTTAATGCCGATTCTTGCGGCAATTCTTGCAATGATAATATTTGATGAAGTATTACTATTTTATCATTATATCGGTGGAATATTTATTATTTCAGGGATATTACTTTCAAACAAAAAAAATGCTTAAAGTAGCTATACTCGACGATTATCAAAATATTTCAAAAGATTTTATAGATCTTAAAAAATTATCCTCAAAATATGAATTTCAGGTATTTAATGATCCATTTGAAAATGAAGATGATGCAATTGAAAAATTAAAAGAATTTGAAGTTCTTTTTATAATGAGAGAAAGAACAAAAATAACTAAAAATCTTATAGAACAATTAAAGAAATTAAAATTAATTGTTACAAGCGGGATGAGAAATAAATCAATAAATTTAGAAGTAGCTAAAAAAAATAAGGTTGTAGTCACTGGTACTGAAATCAATAGCAATCCAACACCAGAGTTAACTTGGGCATTAATTTTAGGACTTGCTAGAAATTTTAAAACAGAAATAGATAATATGTATCAAGGATATTGGCAATCAACCATTGGTTTAGAATTAAAAGGTAAAATTCTAGGCTTATTAGGACTAGGAAGAGTAGGATCTCAAGTTGCTAAAATTGGTAAAGCTTTTGGTATGCAAATTATGGCTTGGAGTGAAAATTTAAATTTAGATAAATGCAAAGAGCTTGACGTTTTACCTTGTAGTAAAGATGATTTAATTCAAAATTCTGACTTTTTATCTATTCATGTTCAAGGAGGAGATAGATATAGAAATTGTATTACTATTAAAGAATTTGAGAAAATGAAAAAAACTTCCTATTTAATAAATACTTCAAGAGGTGAAATAGTTAATGAAGATGATCTTATTATAGCNTTATCAACAAATATTATAGCTGGAGCAGGTTTGGATGTTTATGAAAAAGAACCTTTACCCGAAAGTCACAAACTTAGATTTGTACAAAANGCTCTTCTACTGCCNCATATTGGATATGTCACCGCTGAAAATTATGCAACTTTCTACANTCAAATGATTGANAATCTTGATAGTTTTNNATCNGGTAAACCTNAAAGAGTTATTGAATAAATTAAATTAAGACAATTTTTCAGATAAAAATTTTAATTTTTTGTGTATAATTATTTTGATGAGCAAAGAATTTAAAGCTAATCAAAACCAAAAATTAGATAATCAAGAATTGACTGATTGGTTAGACTCTCTTGATGCAGTTGTTGAAAATCATGGTAGAGAGGGTGCTAAACTAATTTTAGAAAAACTTGAGAAAAGAGCAAAAGATTTAAGAGTATTATATTCTCCAGTTCCATATTCACCATACAGAAATACGATATCTCAATATGACCAAGGAATTTATCCTGGAGATTTAGAAATCGAAGAAAAAATTACAGCAATTTTAAGATGGAATGCTTTAACTATGGTTATGAAAGCAAATAAAAATTATGGTGGGCTTGGAGGGCATATAGCAAGTTATGCATCTTTTGCTGAGGTATTTGAAACGGGATTTAATCATTTTTTTAAAGGTGGCGATGAAGCAGATTTAATTTTTTATCAGTCGCAGTGTACAACAGGGA